>Ga0308160_10002652_pt1 | contig 21199 bp, 15 predicted proteins | sample PhyFR1_FD_201036 | JGI IMG/M metagenome (GOLD analysis project Ga0308160, IMG submission 201036) | Phyllosphere microbial communities from UC Gill Tract Community Farm, Albany, California, United States - DLSLF.R1 | ecosystem: Host-associated > Plants > Phyllosphere > Unclassified | place: USA...
CGCTCGGCCACGTTCGGATAGACCTGGGCATCGTCGATGTAGACCGGCGTGGTCGCCCGCAGCGCCATCTTGCCGACGATGCCGTTCCAGCTCATGCCGAGCGAATCGGAGATGCCGTGCGAGTCAGGACGGTAGTTCAGCAGGTTGCGGTTGTCGACCCGCACCGCGATGTGGTGCTTGCCCGGCGTGAGCGTGCCCAGTTCGTAATCGTGTTCGGCCACCAGGCTGCGCACGCTGCCGACCTCGCGCCCGTCGACCCACACCGTCGAACCCCAGCGCGGACGCTCCAGGCGCAGCTGCACGCGCTTGCCCTGCCACCCGCGCGGCACCTCGACCTCGCGCGCGTACCAGGCGGCGCCCAGGTAATGGCGCGGCGGCTGGCTCAGGAAGGGCACCTTGACCTTGCCCGGCGTGGTGTAGGCCTTGTAATCCTCGCGCAGGTTCCAGCTGCGGTCGTACAGCGACAGCACCCAGGGCGTCTGCGGCCCGATCTCGTCGCCGTAGCCCTGGGCATTCAGGATGCCGGGCAGGCGGATCCGGTCGGGCAGCGCGCGTGCCGCCCAGCCCTGGGCGAGGCCCTGGTCCTCGCGGTCCAGGGAGAATTGCCAGTCGCCGGACAGGTCGATCACGGCTTGTTTCGGCGCGGCCAGCGCCGGCGTGGATGCCAGCGCCAGCGCCAGCGCGAGAGGAAGCAAACGGGGAAGCAGTCGGGGTGTCTCGATCATTGTCATCGTTCCTGCGTAATTAGGATGGCAGCGCTGCAGCCGCGTCAATATAAAGGAAAAGCCGGGCCAACAGGCCTCGTGGAGGCCCGTCTGCCCGGCTGCGCGGGAAATACTCACGTGCGTGAGCGTCCCCGGGGTCCTGGAACTGCACCCATCAACCGCCGTAGCGGAAGTTCAGGCCGACCATGATGCGGCGGCCCGAGTACGCATAGTCCAGCAGGCTGCGCGTGCCGTCGGCAAAGCCGCCGTAGCTGCCCTGGCTGTTGGAGCTGGTGGCGTTGCCCAGGTTGCGGCCTTCGGCAAACACTTCGAGTTCCGGCGTCACCTTGTAGGCGATCTTGGCGTCGACGTAGCGGGTCGAGTCCTTGTAGTCGGGGAAGCCCGGGTTGTAAGGAATCACGTTGGTGCGTCCGCCGCCGGCGTTCGGCCAGTTGTTGACGGTGCTGGCGCCATTGGCGGCAATGTAGTTGAAGTAGGAAGCGACCGACTGCACCGCCACGCGTGCCGACAGGCGGCCATCGTCGTACCACAGCGCCCAGTTGTACGAGAACTTCGATTCGCGCTGCGGCGGCAGCGGATCGCCCGACAGCAGGTCGACGATGTTCTGCGACGAGGTGGCCGAACGCAGCTTCGAGTAGTTGGCATCGAAGCCGGTATAGCGGAAGAACCACGGCAGGAAGGTGAAGGCGGTCTTGGTGCTGAACTCCAGGCCCTTGCGGGTGGTCGCTGCACCGTTCAGGTAAGTCGAATAATCGAACAGCATGCTCGACAGCGGCGTGTTGGTGGCCGGATCGACCTGCGACGAACCGGCGAAGAACGGCACCTGGCTCACGCCCTGGGTGATGGCCGGGCCGACGATGCCTTTCTGCTGGAAGGCCGCCACCGTGAACATGGTGTCCTTGTTCGGATAGTATTCCAGGCTCAGGTTCTGGTTGACGTTGCGCTGGGCCAGCAGCGCCGGGTTGCCGACGGTGCCGGTGCAGCGCTGGTCTTCGTCGACCAGGGTCTGGTCGTAGGTGCAGGTGCCGCTTGGCAGCAGCTGGCTGACCGGCGGACGGGCGACGGTCTTGGCGTGGTTGTAGCGCACCACCACCTGGTCCGGCACCACCCACATCGCCAGGTTGTAGATCGGCAGGAAGTCGTGGGTGGTCTGCTTGACCGATGTGTTCTGGGTGAAGCTGGTCGTGACCGTGCCGCCCGCGTTCGGATTCTGCGGGTCGTAGCTGGCCGTCGGGGTGATCGCGTTGAAGGTCATCGATCCGGTGCCGTGCACCTGGGTCTTGATGTAGCGGTAGCCCATGTTGCCTTCGAGCGCCCAGCCGAACGGGAAGGCCATGCTGGTGAAGGGCACGTGGTCGAGGCTGAAATCGCCCATCAGGTAGACGGCCTGGGTGCGCTCCTTCAGGCGGGTCACGGGCTGTTCGTAGGTGTTGCCGTCGGTGCCGGTGCAGGTCTTGACGCAGTCGTAGTTCAGGCCCGGCACGCCGGACAGCGCCAGGAACTTGTCGACGTCGATCTGGGTCCAGTTGTCGATCATGTTACTGGTGCGGCCGTTGGCGCCATTGAAGAACCTGGTGGCGGTGGCGTTGCCGTTCAGCGATTGCCCGATGATGTCCTGGAACTGCTGCGGGGTCACGAACATCGTGCCCTCGGTGCCGGTGCGGGCATCGACGTTCGGCCTGAAGCCGAGCGTGCAGCCGACCGGGCTGCCGGCGGACGTCGGGGTGTCCTGGCAGCCCTGCAGGAAGCTGCGCACGATCGAGCGCGGCACCGTGACCGGGGCGACGTAGTTGGCGTCGCCGATGTTGCCGGTACCGGTCTTGGCCACCAGGCCGCCGTTCGAGCCCCACTGGGTGGCGGTGGTGTCGCGCAGGTTGAACCCTGCCTTGAAGCGCGTGAAGAACGGGATCGATTCCGGCGCCGCGTAGGTCAGGTCGAGCTTGGCGGTGCGCTCGCCCGTCTCGGCGATGCGCGGCGTCCAGGTCACCTGCGCCGCCTGGGTCGTCAGCGGCTGCTGTGCGATCGTGTACTGCGGCGATACCGGAACGAACGGCGTCGCCTGCGTCACCGCCTTGATCGGATCGGTGGCCGGCTTGACGGCCGAGTAGTTCGCCGGATTCGCCTGGTCGAAATTCGAGCCCTGCGGGAAGGCGTAGGTCCACAGGCCGGTCGGCAGCACCGACATCGTCGCCGCGCCGTAGTTGTAGTTGAACGAGGTGCGCGCGTCGCCGCGCTGGAACTTGGACTCGGCGTCGCCGACGAAGAATTCCGCCAGCAGGCCGCCGCGCCGGAACGAGCCGCCCAGCTGCAGGTACTTGGTGACGGTCTCCGACGTCATGTGGATCTGGTCGGTGTTGGCCACCCCGTCGGTGATCGTGTATTCGGTCACGTGGTGGTTGCTGTCGACCTTGACCGTCGACGGATCGACGTTGGCGACGGTGGCCGACGACGGATAGGTGCCGCTGCGCCAGCTCGGGATGGCGTAGTTGTAGTAGCCGCTGCCCGGATTCGCGGTACGCACGCCGTTGGCGTCGTCGGTGAACTTGCCGGCGGTGTTGAGGTTCAGGCCGCCCAGGCCGTAGGTCAGCGTGTTGTTGTCGACCTTGCGCTTGTTGTAGCTGCCCTTCGCGTACACGGTCAACTCGTTGTTGACCTTGAAGTCGGTGCGCAGGTCGAGATTGTTGCGCTTGTCGACTTCGCGCTTGATGATGTTGCGGACCAGCGAAGGCGTATAGTCGTTCCACTGGTTCAGGCAGCTCAGCAGCTCGTTGCCGCGGATGTTGGCGGCGGCGCCCTGGTTCTTGCTGCTCAGGGCCGCCAGCTCCGGCGAGCTCTGGGTGAGGACCGGGAACGCGGCATAGCAATCCTGCTTGGTCTGCGCGGCCGCCGACTTGTTCAGGATCTCGAGCGGCGTCGCGCCCTTCCAGGTGCCGGCCGTGCCGGTCGGCAGGTTCACGGCCGGGTCGGCCATGTTCAGCGTGTTCGGGTTCGCGGTCCAGGTCTTTTCCGGCGAATTGTCGAAGTCGAGCGAACGCGCATAACCCTGGGTGCCGGAGGTGGCCACCTGCATCGAGTGCGACTCGTTGCGCATGGTCGTCGACGAGGCGTTGACCAGCACGCCGAGGCGGTTGTTCAGGAATTTGTCGGCCAGGATCAAATTCGTGTCCGGCGTCCATTTTTCGTTCAGGTTGCTCTGCTGGCCCGCCACCCGCAGCGACGCGAACGGCTTCTTGAAGTCCAGGCCGGTGCGGGTCTTGATGACGATGCCGCCGCCGAGCGAGCCTTCGGTCATGTCGGCGGTCGAGCCCTTGACCACGTCAACGCTCTTGATCAGGTCGGCCGACAGCTGGCGGAACTCGGTGCCGCGGCCGCTGTTGGTGCCGTTCATGTCGGAACCGCCGGCCGACAGCACGGCCTGGCCGTCCAGCTCCACGCGGGTCAGTTCCGGGCCGTTGCCGCGCACGGCGACGTTGACGCCCTCGCCGAAGTCGCCGCGTTCCAGCGACACGCCGGCCATGCGCGAGATCGCCTCGCCGATGTTGCGGTCCGGGAGCGAGCCGACGTCTTCGGCCACGATCGAATCCATGGCCGTCGCCGCGTTCTTCTTGCGGTCGATGGCGGATTGCTGCGAGCGCCGGGTCGACACCACCACGGTGGCCACCGAACCGGCGCCGCTGGCATTCGTGACCTGCACATTGGTGGCGCCGGCCTGGGTCCCGGTCCCGTTGTCGCCCGGGCTGCCGGCCTGGGGCGCCGTGGTGGACGCGGCAGTCTGCGACGACGCAGCTTCCTGCGCCAGCGCGGCATTGCTGGCAACGAGGGACGCCAGCGCCAGCGACACGGCGTAGCTCAGGCGGTTGACGTGAATGATCTTCTGGATTTCTCGCACGGTACTGTCTCCATGTGCGGCCGCTGACGGCCTGCTTCGCGGGTTCGCCGCAGCTCGGGCTGCGGTCATCGTATGACTTGCTTTCTATGCACAGTGTATTGGCAAGCCCGCGCGAATTGAGCAGTAGATTGAAAACAATCAACGAAATGATCGCAAATCGGTCAATACGCGCGTCTTTGCGATCATGTATTCCCTCCCCTGAGCATATTTACAAGCGGTTTTGTTCTGTATTTACGAAAAATCCGGTACAAGCCGTTTTTAGCTGCGCAACTAAACAATCATCCGACTGCATCTGCTCAGCAGCATGATCGGATTGAGCGAAACACCGGGGTGATACGTGCTACACGGCGTTACACACCGGATCGGGCCGGGAGCGCTACACTGGCGTCCGCACCGTTCAAGAACGATCCGCACCGGAGAACCGTCATGATGACCACGATGAAACGCCACCCGTGGCGCAGCTGGCTGGCGGCGCCGGCCTGGCTGGCCTTGCTTGCCCAACCCGCCCTCGCCCAGGACACTGTCGTGGTCAGCGCAGCGCGCAGCGCGGCGGCGGCGCACGTCGTCGATCCGGCCACCAGCACGATCCTGAATGGCCGCAGCGCCTCGTCCTGCGCCTTCATCGGTCCCTACAATCCGGCCTTCGACCCGGTCACGGTCGACTACCTGCAGGAATTCACGGCGCCCGACAGCATCTCGCGCGACGTCGTCGCGGTGAGCGAATACGCGCCGGCCGGCGATGCGTCGAACCTGCGCATCCCGTCGATCTTCGACGGCCGGCGCGGGCGTGGGCGCGGCATGCACGGCGTCGGTGGGCGCGGCGGCCTGTACGGCCTGTCCGGCAACTGCAGCCAGGCCGACCTGCGCTTCGCCGCCGGTCGCGCCCACATCGCCCGTAACGACAAGTCGCTGGCCCAGGCCTTCGACGCGTTTGCGCACAAGGATTACCCGAAAGCCTCGGCGCTGTTCCGCACCGCCTACGACAAGATCGGCTACCACGCGGCCGCGCTGATGCTTGGCCAGATGCACCTGTATGGCCTCGGCACGCCGAAGGACAGCAAGCAGGCCATCTACTGGTTCGACCGGTCGCGAACGACCGCTTCGACCCGCGCCAGCGCATGCGCTTCGATCCGGCCAACCCGCAGATGATGAGCGAACGGGCCCAGGCTGCCATCATGCTGGCGCGGATCTACCAGCAGGGCCTGGCCGTGCCCGCCGATCCCGGCCAGGCGCGCCACTGGTATGAAAAGGCGGCCGATTTCGGCTACGTCCCCGCGCTCGACATCCTCGGGCGCGGCTGGACCGCCGGCACGTTCGGCACGACGAACCGGGACAAGGGACTGGCCTATCTGAAGGATGCGGCGCAGGCCGGCTATGCGCCGGCGCAGTACCGCCTGGGCAAGCTGTATTACACCGGCGCGGACGGCAGCACCCGCGACACCCGCCTCGCGGGCACCTATTTCTACGAGGGCGGGCTGGTGGGCAAGGACGCGAAGACGGCGCGCGGCTGGTTCGAGGCCGCCGCGCACCAGGGCCAGCCCGACGCCATGTTCAGCCTCGGGGCGATGCTGAGCAAGGGCGAAGGCGGCCCAAGCGACCTGGCCATGGCCTATGTCTGGCTCAGCCTCGCCGGCCGCGCCGGCCACGACGACGCGCCGGCAGCGCTGCGGACGATCGGCCCGCGCCTGAGCGCGCAGGACCGGGCGCGCGCGGATGCGGTGCTGAAGCCGGCGCCGAAGTCCTAGTCCTGATCCTGAGATCGCCTAAGCGCTGTACGCCGCCGCGTAATCTGGCGGGAGGATCAACCCCGGAAACTGCGTGCGCAGCGCTTCCAGCGCGCTCATGGTGCCGGACAAATGGGTGCGCACCAGCGCCTGCGCCCCGGCCCCGTCGCCGCGGCCGATGCAGCGCGCAATCGCCGTGTGCTGGGCCAGGATCGAGTGCGCCTTGCCGATGACCGGCAGGTGCAGCCGGCGCAGGCGGTCGAGGTTGCCGCTCTGGCTGCGCATGGTTGCCCACAGGTCGGGCAGCGCGGCTTCCTGGTACATGTGCTGGTGGAAGGCCAGGTCGATGGCGGTGAAACCTTCGAGATCGTCGTTGTCGAGGCAGGCGCGCTGGCGTGCCGTCAAGGTCAGCAGGGTCTTTTCCAGGACCGGATTGGGCGCCTGCGCCAGCACCCAGACAATTTCCAGTTCCACCGACAGACGCATGAAATGCGCCTGGCGCGCCGACGCCAGGTCGATCCCGCGCACGCAGGTCTGGTGCTGCGGGAAGATGTCGACCAGCTTTTCTTCTTCCAGGCGCAGCAGCGCCTCGCGGATCGGGCTCAGGGAAAGTTGAAAATATTCGCTCAGCTGCGGGCGGTCCAGCACCGTGCCGGGCGGGATCGCCAGGCTGACGATGCGCCGGCGAAGGTGCTCGAACACCTGTACGGTGGCGTTGCGCGCGCGGTCCGGGCGGTAGCCGCCGCTCGGAAAGACTTCGTCGGCGCTTGGGGTGGAAGTGGACGTCTTCATGGGCGCTCGTAGAATTCGGCTTCGACGATCGACAGCGCACCCTTGGGCGTGGCCTTGCTGCCGGTATCGACGTTGGCCTGGTTGGCGACTTCGGTCAGCCTGATCGCCCCGGCCTGGTCGACCGCGCCTTCCAGCACGATGCGCACCTGGCTGCCCTTCTTTGCCTTGAGCGGCAGCGTCACGTAGCCCAGGCTCTTCGGCGTCGTGCCCTGCCAGACTTCCTCGCCATCGACGAACACGCGCAGCGGATAGCTGTTTTCGCGCCAGCCGGCCAGCTTCAGGTCGATCTCGCGCAGCTCGGCCGCACGCGCCAGCTTGTAGGTGATCGCGGCGCCGCTCCCACCCGTGCTGGTCCATTTGGTAGTCTCGTCGTCGTCGATGCTCTTGTTCGCATCCTCGCCGTTGCTGGCGGCATCGATCGAGGCCACCAGCACCGCAACCCGCGACACTTTATAGGACGGCGTCGCCGGGGTCGGCCCGCGTTCCAGGCGCAAAGGCAGCGCCGGGGCCGGCGTGGCCAGGCCGTCGACCACCTTGACGGCCGTCGAATCGATGCTCAGCTCGGCCGGCGCCAGGCCGTCGGCGCGGGCACGCACCGTGATCTTGCCGGGCTGCGTGGTGCTGCGCACGAACACGCGGTTGACGCCGCCCTCGACCGGCAGCGCGCGCGCCAGGATGTGGTTGTCGGGGCCCTGGGCGATGCCGCCGCGCCATTCGGCCGGTCCCTGCAGGTCGAAGCGGACGGTGTCCAGCGCGACCGGGTTGCGCCGCCCTTTCGCATCGACGACTTCCACCTGCAGCAGCGCCAGGTCGGCGCCGTCGGCGTACAGCGGATGCGGCGACGCCACCCGGGTCAGGCGCAGCGCAACCGGCTTGCCGGCGGTGGCCAGCACGGTCTCGCACACCTGCTTGCCGCCGCCATCGTAGCCGACCGCCTTCAGCTCGCCGGGCTGCCACGCGACCCCGTCGAAGGTGAACAGGAAGCCGTCGCGCTTGCGCGCGGCGCCCAGGTCCTTGCCATTCAGGGCCAGCCGGACCGTGTCCGCGCTCGAGACCACATAAACAGGCTTGACGGTGCCCGGCGCGTAGTTCCAGTGGCCGACGATGTGGGCGCGCGGGCGTTCGACGTCGACCCAGCCGTCCCACATCACCTGGTGCGCATAGTATGCGTCTTTGGGGATGCGCATCGCGTCGACTTCGCCGCTGCGGCGGTAGTTTTCGGCGCCGCGGTGGTGGGTGTTACTGTCGGAGAAAACGATGTTCACGCCGCCGCTCGACACGCGGGTGCCGGTGCCCGGCCGCGCGCGGTAGTAATCGTTCCAGCGCGCCACGTCTTCCAGCGTGAAGCTGTCCTGGTTGCGATTGTAGGCGGCCGCGCTCTGCCCCTTGTGCAGCGGGCCGTCGCCTTCCTTGTGATTCGGTGGCGTGAGCTCGTCCCAGAACTTGCGCGCCGCCTCGTCGCGCGCGTATTCCATGGCCCACATCGGCATGCGCGCGCTCTTGTTAATATAGAGCATCTCGCCGCCGTACTCGGATACCGCCTGCAGTTCGCTGCCGAGCATCTCGCGGCTGCCCGAGGCGCGTCCTCCGTACGGGTCGAACTGGTCGCGCAGCGCCTTCATTTCGCGCATGTGCTCCAGGCTCACGCCCTTGTTGCCGCTTTCGTAGAATACGATGCTCGGGCTGTTGCGGTTATAGACGATGGCGTCGCGCATGGCGACGATACGCTGTTCCCAGCGCTTGCCGGTGACGTCGGCTTCCGAGTCGCCGGCCGGCATCGCCTGCATCAGGCCGATGCGGTCCAGCGATTCGACGTCCTGCTTCCACGGTGCGATGTGCATCCAGCGGATCAGGTTCGCATTGCTGGCCAGCGCCATGCCGTTGCCGTAGTCGCTGAGCCAGGCCGGTACCGACAGGCCGATCGCCGGCCATTCGTTCGAGGTGCGCTGGGCATAGCCGTGCATCTGGATCACGCGGTCGTTGAGCCTGACCATGCCCTTGCCGAACTCGGTCTTGCGGAAACCGGTGCGCGTGGTCACGCTGTCGAGCGGCTTGCCGTCCACGCTGAGGGTCGTCACCACGTCGTACAGGTAGCCGTAGCCCCAGCTCCAGAAGTTCAGGCCATCCACCCTGGCGCCGGCCTTCACGGTGGCGCTTGCGCCGGCGGCCACGGTCTGCGCCGGCGCCGTGAAGCGCGCGACGCGCTTGCCGTCCTTGTCGCGCAGTTCGACTTCATAGGTGAAGGTGCGCGGCTGCGCGCCGTCGTTGCGCACCTGCGACTCGGCCCACACGGTGGCGCTGCGTCCGGCGATGTCGAAGTCGCGCGCATACACGTAGACGCCGGTGGTGCCCAGGCTGGCGTACAGGGGCAAGGTCTGGTACAGCGGCTCGGTCACGTGCAGGCGCACGTTCTTCGGCAGGCCGCCGTAGTTGGCGTTGAAATTCTTGTCGGACCACTGGTATTTCTGGTTGGTCGCCTTTTCGCGGTAATCCCAGCTGTTGTCGGTGCGGACCGCAAGCACGTTGTCGCCCTGTTGCAGCAGGCTTGAAATCTCGAAGCCGAAAGCGTTGATGCCGTTCTCGTGCAGGCCGGCGCGCTTGCCGTTCACGTACACCTCGGCCGCCTGGCGCGCGCCTTCGAATTCCAGGAATACCTTCTGACCCGGCTGCAGATTCGGGAGCCTGAACTGTTTGCGGTACCAGGCCACCCCGGTCGAATGGTCGGTGATGTCCTTGGCAAAGGCGTCGTCCTCGTTCCAGGCGCGCGGCAGCGTGACGGCCTTCCAGGCGCCGTCGTCGAAGCCTGGCTGCGCCGCGTCCGACGGGTCGCCGACCAGCAGCTTCCAGCCCGGATTGAAATCGTAGAGCGCGCGTTCGGCATGGGCCGGCAGGACGGCGGCGGCCAGCAGGCCGGCCAGCGGCAGGGACAGGGACAGCGGAATAAGGCGCAGCTTCATGGGCATCCTGTTGGGTAATGACTGATCCACTAAAATATTAGCAGCTCAGTTCGCCTGTCGGCCGGGCGGGCCGATCAACATCGTGATCGATCGCGTTCCACGGGCCGGCGCCCCCCGTTTGCCCGTGGCGCGCTACAATGCAACCTGACCCTGTCGTACGAATGCACGCGCCCATGAAGAACTGGCTGAACCGATTGAAACCCCGCACGGATGCGCCCCACGCCTCCGGTCAGCCGGCGCCGCCGGCCCCGTCCACCGACCCGGTCGGCGCCGCCGTCGAGGCTGCCTGGTACCGTTGGCTCACCGCGCCCGCCGCCACCGAGGTGCCGGACGACATGGCCCAGCGCATCCTCGACCAGGTGCGGGGCCTGGCGCGCGACCCGTCCGCCGCCGCCGCGCTGGTGCCGCGGGTGCCCGAGGTGGTGCCGCAACTGCTGCGCAGCCTGGGCGACGAGGACGCATCCAGCGGCGAACTGGCGCGCCAGGTGTCGCAGGACGTGGTGCTGGTGGCCGAGGTGATCCGCGAAGCCAACAGTGCCTATTACCGCCCGATCACGCCGGTCAAGAATGCAGAAGCTGCCATCATGATGCTCGGCCAGAACGGCCTGCGCATGCTGCTGGCGCGCATCGCCTTCCGCCCGATCGTCAACATGCAGGCCGAAGGGTTTGCGAAAAGCGCCGCACCGCGCATCTGGGACCAGTCGGTCAAGTGCGCGCTGGCTGCCAGCCTGATGGCGCCGGGCCTGACCGCCGGCGTGTTCGAATCCTACCTGGCCGGCCTGATGCAGAACGTGGGCCTGATGGTCGCGCTGCGGCTGGCCGACCGCACCCACCCGGGCACCGTGCCCGCCTCCACCGAGTTCGGCGCCGCGCTGCTGGCGCAGGCGCGCGCCATCTCGGCCGGCATCGCCGCGCACTGGGAATTCCCGCCCGACGTCGGCGCCGCCATCGCCCATGCCGGCGATCCGGGCGACGCCGTGCTGGCGCAGGCGCTGGCCCAGGGCGACCGCATCGCCAAGCTGCGCATGCTGGTCGACGCGCATGTGGTGGGCGAGGACGATGCGATGGTCACCGACGGGCTGACCAGCTTCCAGCGGCGCTGCCTGGGCAAGCTGGAGCACCTGGAGAGCTGAAGACTCGGCGCGCGTGAAAAAGTGCGTACATTGGCGACGCCCTGTACGCTAGGATGAGAGCCCGTCCACGATCCGAATCCGCGATGCGCCGCCTCCACCTGCCATCCTTCCTGCCCGCCCTGTTCGTCTGCCTTCCGGCGCTGGCGCAGGCACCAGCGGCGCCGGCCGCGTATCCGGACACCGGCAACTTCGGCGTGCCGTTTTCCGAAGGCGAGGACTGGTACCGCCAGTGCATGCGCGTCGGCAGCGCCGACAGGCAGGGCGCTGCGGCCCCGGTGGCCCACGCACCTGCAAGCTGCGATCCCGGCATGCCGCGTGACACCGATATCGCCATCCGCCACGCCTGTATGGTGGAATTTGCCGCCAAGGCGCTGCTCACCGGCCAGCGCATCGACGCCCTCCGGGAAGTCGCGCGCTACCTATGAGCATGCAGCCGAATCCGGTTCAGGTAATCGGCGCCGGATTGAACAGCACCAGCGCATTGTGCAGCTTCCACTGCTCGGCCCAGGTCTTGCGGCCGCTGGCCACGTCCAGCATCAGGCGGAACAGTTCCCAGCCGGTTTCCTCGATGGTCGCTTCGCCGGTGGCGATGCGGCCGGCGTTCACGTCCATCAGGTCGTGCCAGCGCGCCGCCAGTTCGCTGCGGGTGGCGACCTTGATCACCGGGACCGCGGCCAGGCCGTAGGGCGTACCGCGCCCGGTGGTAAACACGTGCAGGTTCATGCCGGCCGCCAGTTGGAGTGTCCCGCAGATGAAATCGCTGGCCGGCGTGGCCGCGTAGATCAAACCCTTCTGCTGCAGCTTCTCGCCCGGCGCCAGCACGCCGGCAATCGGCGAGGAACCCGACTTCACGATCGAACCCATCGCCTTTTCGACGATGTTCGACAGCCCGCCCTTCTTGTTGCCGGGCGTGGTGTTGGCGCTGCGGTCGACGCCGCCGCGCTGCAGGTAGTCGTCGTACCAGGCCATCTCGCGGATCATCGCCTCGGCCACGGCCGGCGTCTGTGCGCGGGCGGTCAGCTGGGCGATGCCGTCCCGGACTTCGGTCGTTTCCGAAAACATGACGGCGGCGCCGGCGCGCACCAACAGGTCGGTGGCGTAGCCGACCGCCGGGTTGGCGGTGACGCCGGAGAAGGCATCGCTGCCGCCGCACTGCACGCCCACGACCAGATCGGAGGCCGGGCAAGTCTCGCGGCGGCGCGCATCCAGCACTGCCAGTTTTTCTTCGGCGGTGCGCATGATGGAGGCTATCATCGACTGGAAGCCGACGTGGCCGGCATCCTGCAGGCAGACGTGCGAAGGGCCGGCATCTCCCAGGATGGGGATCGCGCCTTTCGGGAACAGCCGCGCCGGCTGCAGCTTTTCGCAGCCGAGGCTGACCACCATCGGCTGGCCGCCGAAGTTCGGGTTCAGCGCCAGGTTGCGCACCGTGCGGATCGGGATCTCGGCGCCGGGCGCGTCGATCGCCACGCCGCAGCCGTAGGTGTGCTCGAGGGCGACCACGTCGTCGACGTTCGGGTAGGTCGGCAGCAGTTCGTCCTTGATGCGCCTGACGGCGTGTTCGACCACGCCGGCCACGCATTGCACGGTGGTGGTGATCGCCAGGATGTTGCGGGTGCCGACGCTGCCGTCCGGGTTGCGGTAGCCTTCGAAGGTGTAGCCATGGAGTGGCGGCAGCGGCTCGCCCAGGCGGGTCGACACCGGCAATGCGTCCAGTTCGCGCGCGGCCGGCATCCCCAGCAGCTGCTCGGCGACCCAGCTGCCGGCCGGGATGGCGCGCAGCGCGTAGCCGATGGTGACGTCGTAGCGCACCACGGCCTCGCCTTCAAGCAGGTCGCGCAGCGCCACCTTGTGCCCCTGCGGTACGTGCTCCCTCAGTATCAAACCGTCCGCCAGCGGTGTGCCTGCCGCCAGGCCGCCGTCGTTGACGACGATGGCGACGTTATCGTTGGGATGCATGCGGATGGTGCGTGGCGTGTCGGCTGACATTCGATCCTCGGTTTCAACGGGTGGTCGTCTGACATCATATCACACGGTCGGGTAGGCCGATCGTGGTTATAATGATGCTTGCCATCCTGACGCCATCCAACGAATCCATGAACTCGCCCGCCGCCATTGCCGCCTCAGTCACCAACGCCGTGCCCGCCGGCCGCAAGAAACACCGCAACCTTGCGCAGGGCGTGGTCGAGGACATCAACAGCCGCATCCGCCAGTCGCTGCTGAAGCCGGGCGACAAGCTGCCGACCGAGTCGGCGATCATGGAACAGTACGGCGTCAGCCGCACCGTGGTGCGCGAGGCGATTTCTCACCTGCAGGCATCGGGCGCGGTGCAGACCCGTCACGGCATCGGCACCTTCGTGCTGGAGCGCCCGCAAGGCAGCCTCGGCATCGACACCGACAGCATCGTCACCGTGCGCGACGTGCTGGCGATCCTGGAGCTGCGCATCAGCATGGAAACCGAGGCGGCGTGGCTGGCGGCCTCACGCCGCACCGACGAGCAGGTGGCCGAACTGGGCGAAGCGCTGGCCGCCATGCAGCGCGCGCTGGCAAACGGCACGAATTCATCTGGAACGTCGTCGGTCGAAGCCGACGTGCGCTTCCACGGCCTGGTGGCGGAAGCCACCGGCAACCGCTACTTCGTCGAGATGCTGAACCAGCTCGGCAATACCTTGATCCCGCGCGCGCGCCTGAACACGCCCGGACTCGAGCCGGAGCGCCCGGCCGACTACCTCGAGCGCGTCAACCGCGAGCACGAAGATATCTATAACGCGATCCTGCGCAAGGATCCGGAAGCCGCGCGCGCGGCGATGCGCACCCATCTTTCCAACAGCCGCGAACGGCTGCGCCAGACGCAGCAGCGCCTGGAAGCCTCACTCAGCTGATGCCCTTCGGCCGCGACGTGGATCGTGGCCAACTATTTTGTTGCGGAGTTCCGGATTCAGTTGTACGATGACATACAACTTAGTTCCAATATAACCCACCCCGCAATTCACGACCATCTGGAGACGCACGCAATGAATCCGCAAGAGCTGAAACAAGTACTGTCCTCGGGCCTTCTTTCTTTCCCGATCACGGACTTCGACGCCGAGGGCAACTTCCGCCCCGGCACCTATGCGGAGCGCCTCGAGTGGCTGGCGCCCTACGGCGCAACCGCCCTGTTCGCGGCCGGCGGCACCGGCGAGTTCTTCTCGTTGACCCATGAAGAATACTCGAGCGTGATCAAGACCGCGGTCGACACCTGCGCCGGCAAGGTGCCGATCCTGGCCGGCGCCGGCGGCCCGACCCGCGCCGCGATCAAATTCGCGCAGGAAGCCGAACGCCTCGGCGCCAAGGGCCTGCTGCTGCTGCCGCACTACCTGACCGAAGCCAGCCAGGACGGCCTGATGGCGCACGTGGAAGCGGTCTGCAACGCCACCAACATCGGCGTGGTGGTCTACAACCGCGCGCAATGCCGCCTGACCCCGGCCTCGCTGGAAAAGCTGGCCGACCGCTGCCCGAACCTGATCGGCTTCAAGGACGGCCTGGGCGACATTGAACTGATGATGCAGATCTGGCGCCGCATGGGCGACCGCTTCAGCTACCTGGGCGGCCTGCCGACCGCCGAAGTGTACGCCGCCGCCTATAAAGCGCTGGGCGTGCCGGTGTACTCGTCGGCCGTCTTCAACTTCATGCCGAAGCTGGCCATGGACTTCTACCGCGCTGTCGCCAATGACGACCACGCCGCCCAGAACCGCATGCTGGACGAGTTCTTCCTGCCCTACCTGGAGATCCGCAACCGCAAGGCCGGCTATGCCGTCAGCATCGTCAAGGCCGGCGCCCGCCTGGCCGGCCACGATGGCGGCCCGGTGCGCGCGCCGCTGACCGACCTGACGCCGGAAGAATGCGACATGCTGCACAAGCTGATGGTTGCACAGGGCGCGCAGTAATTTAGACTGAGCAGCTCGTATATCTATAAAGGAGACACCATGTCCATCCAGGGCGAAATGATCATCGGCCAGCGCATCGTGCGCGGCAGCGCCGGCGCCGTGCGCGCCTTCAATCCCTCCACCCGCGAACAGATCGAACCCGAGTTCGGCCTGGCCACCGCCGACGACGTCGACGCCGCCTGCGCGCTGGCCGAAGAGGCCTTCGACGCCTACCGCAACATCGATCCCGAGCAGCGCGCGCGCTTCCTGGAAGCGATCGCCGACGAGATCGTGGCCATAGGCCCGCTCCTCATCGAGCGCGCCTCGCAGGAATCCGGCCTGCCCGCCGCCCGCCTTGAAGGCGAGCGCGGACGCACCGTCAACCAGCTGCGCCTGTTCGCGAAAGTCGTGCGCGACGGCTACTGGCAGGAAGCGACGCTGGATTCCGCCCTGCCCCAGCGCACCCCGCCGCGCGCCGACCTGCGCATGCGCAAGGTGCCGCTCGGCCCGGTCGTGGTGTTCGGCGCCTCGAACTTCCCGCTGGCGTTCTCGGTGGCCGGCGGCGATACCGCATCGGCACTGGCGGCCGGATGCCCGGTGATCGTCAAGGCGCACAGCGCCCACCTCGGCACCTCGGAACTGGTCGGCAAGGCGGTGCAGCGCGCGGCGAAAGCCAGCGGCATGCCCGAAGGCGTGTTCTCGATGCTGATCGGCGAAGGCCGCCAGGTCGGCCAGAAGCTGGCGGCACACCCGGCGGTCAAGGCGATCGGCTTCACCGGCTCGCGTGGCGGCGGCCTGGCACTGGTGCAGACCGCGTCCGCACGCAAGGAACCGATCCCGGTGTATGCCGAGATGAGCAGCATCAACCCGATGTTCATGCTGCCGGGCGCGCTCGCCGCCGGCGGCGCCAGGCTGGCTTCCGGCTTCGTCGATTCGCTGACCATGGGCGTGGGCCAGTTCTGCACCAATCCTGGCCTGGTCATCGGCCTGGCCGGCGCGCAGCTGGACGCCTTTGCCGCCGCCGCCGCCGAAGCGCTGGCCGCCAAGGGCGCCGGCACCATGCTGACCGCCGGCATCCACAAAGCCTACACCGACGCGATCGAAAAGCGCACCGGCATCTCGGGCCTGAGCCTGGTCGCCCAAGGCAGCGCCGAAGGCACCGGCTGCGCCGCCCAGGCCGCGCTGTACCGCTGCGACGCCGCCACCTACCTGGCCACCCCGGCACTGGAAGAAGAAATCTTCGGACCGGCGTCGATCCTGATCGCCTGCCGCGACGAAGCCGACATGCTGGCCGTGGCCAGGCACCTGGAAGGCCAGCTGACCGCGACCGTGCACGCCACCGCGGACGACCGCGCGCTGGCCGGCAGCCTGCTGCCGACGCTGGAACGCAAGGCCGGCCGCATCCTGTTCAACGGCTTCCCGACCGGCGTCGAGGTATCGCATGCGATGGTCCACGGCGGCCCCTTCCCGGCCACCTCCGACAGCCGCAGCACCTCGGTCGGCGCCACCGCCATCGAGCGCTTCCTGCGCCCGGTGTGCTACCAGGACGTGCCGGCCGAACTGCTGCCGCCGGCGCTGCGCGACGACAATCCGCTGAAGCTGGCGCGCATCGTCGACGGCACGCTGCGCACCGCAGACTGAGTCGTAAAGGGGCCCTGCAAGGGGGCCCCTGTTCCGGCTGGAGGAGACGCCAGCCATCGAGTGAAACATGTCAGCACCACGACAATCATACAGCCCTGACCACCATGACTCGGAACACTATCGGCAAATACCGCTGGACCATCTGCGGCCTGCTGTTTTTCGCAACCACCATCAACTACCTCGACCGCCAGGTCCTGAGCCTGCTGGCGCCGGCCCTGTCGAAGGAATTCGGCTGGTCGAATTCCGACTACGCCGACATCGCGGCGGCCTTCCAGTTCATCTACGCGATCGCCCTGCTGTTCGCCGGCCGCGTGGTCGACCGCCTCGGCACCAAGCGTTCCTACCATCTCGCGATTGCCGTGTGGTCGCTGGGCGCGATCGCCCACGCCTATTCGATCTGGGTCGGCGAAGCCGTGAATACCGTGTTCACGGCACTGGGCCTGGCTGCGGTGCCGGTCTCGGTGGCCGGCTTCATCGTGGCGCGCGCCATCCTCGCGATCGGCGAAGCCGGCAACTTCCCGGCCGCGATCAAGGCCACCGCGGAATACTTCCCGCGCGCCGAGCGCTCGTTCGCGACCGGCATCTTCAACTCGGGCGCCAACATCGGCGCGATCCTGGCGCCGCTGACGGTGCCGATCATCGCCGCGATCTGGGGCTGGCAGACCGCCTTCATCTGGATCGGCGCGATCGGCTTCATCTGGATGATCTTCTGGGCGCTGTTCTTCGACGATCCGGCAAAACAGCGCCGCCTCGGCAAGGCGGAGCTGGCCTACATCCAGGCCGATGTGGAGTCCCCGCGCACCCACGTGCCGGCGGATGCCGAAGCCCCGGTGCGCAAGGCCGGCTGGCTGGAGCTGATGTCGATGCGCCAGACCTGGGCCTTCGCGGTCGGCAAATTCCTGACCGACGGCGTGTGGTGGTTCTTCCTGTTCTGGCTGCCGAAATACCTATCCGCCACCTACGACATCTCCACCACGGCGATGGCGCTGCCGCTGACCGTTTTATACAGCATGACCATGGTCGGCTCGATCGCCGGCGGCTGGTGGCCCACGGTGTTCATCAAGCGCGGCGACACGGTCTTCGAAGGCCGCATGAAAGCCATGCTGCGCATCGCCTTCTTCCCGCTGGTGGTGCTGCTGGCGCAGCCGCTGGGACACTACGGCTACTGGATGCCGGTGATCCTGATCGGCATCGGCGCCTCGGCCCACCAGGCCTGGTCGGCCAATCTGCTGACCACCGCATCGGACCTGTTCCCCAAGCATATGGTGGGGTCGGTGGTCGGCATCGGCGGCCTGGCGGGCGGCATCGGCGGCGTGCTGGTGACCAAGGTCGGCGGCCGCCTGTTCGACTACTACGGCGCGCTGGGCCAGATCCAGACCGGCTACATGATCATGTTCAGCTTCTGCGCGCTGGCCTACCTGGTGGCCTGGGGCATCATGAAGCTGCTGATCCCGGCGGCCAAGGTGCCGCCGCTGCCGGCGGAGCTGGCGAATGCAGCCTGAAGTCCAACGCGTAGCCGCGCCGGCCTGCAAGGTCGGCGAGAGCCCGGTCTGGCATGCGGGCGAACAGGCCTGGTACTGGACCGACATCCCGGCGCGCACCGTGTGGCGCCTGGATGCCGCGACGGGCGCCACGGCCAGCTGGGCGACGCCGGAGATGGTGGCCTGCATGGCGCCGCGGGCCGGCGGCGGGCTGGTGGCCGGCATGGAGAGCGGGGTGTTCCGGCTTGCGCTGCAGCCCGGCGGGGTGGTGGAGGCCGAGCGCCTGGCCTCGCCAAACGCCGGCGAACTCACCGAAGGCATGCGCTTCAACGACGGCCGCTGCGACCGCCAGGGCCGCTTCTGGAGCGGCACCATGTTCATGGACATGGGTGCCGCCCGCGCCGACGGCCGCCTGTACCGCTGCGATGCCCGGGGGCTGTCGCAGCCGGCGGTCTCCGGCCTGCTCACGCAGAACGGCCTGGCCTGGTCGCCGGACGGGCGCACCATGTATTTGTCCGACTCGCATCCGCAGCGCCAGCTGGTCTGGGCCTTCGACTACGACATCGACGACGGCATGCCGTCCAACCGGCGCCTGTTCGTCGACATGAACGATCACCCCGGCCGGCCCGACGGCGCCACCGTCGATGCCGACGGCTGCTACTGGCTGGCGGCCAACGACGCCGGCCTGCTGCTGCGCCTCACCCCGGACGGCAGGCTCGATCGCCGGATCGCACTGCCGATGGCCAAGCCGTCGATGCCCTGCTTCGGCGGCCCCAGGCTGGACACCCTGCTGGTCACTTCCATCAATCCAGGCGTCGACGATAACTGGGCCGGCGCGACGGTAATGCTGCACCCCGGCGTGCAGGGCCTGCCCGAAACCCCATTCGCTTTTTGATACCGATGACGAAACCATTCAAACGCATCCTGTTCACCGGCGCCGCGGGCGGCCTCGGGCGCCGCCTCCGGCCACACCTGGCACAGTTCGCCGACATCGTGCGCCTGGCCGACGTGGCCGACATCGCCGATGCGAAGCCGCACGAGGAAATCGTGCGCTGCGACCTGGCCGACCGCGACGCCGTGATGCGGATGTGCGAAGGCGCCGACGCCATCCTGCACTTCGGCGGCGTCTCCACCGAGGTCGAGTTCGAACCCATCATGCAGGCCAACATCCTGGGCATGGCGAACCTGTACGAAGCGGTACACAAGCTGGGTATCCGGCGCGTGGTCTTCGCCAGCTCGAACCATACGATGGGCATGTACAAGACCACCGACGTGGTCGACGCGAGCATGCCGCCGCGCGCCGACGGCTACTACGGCCTGTCGAAAGTATTTGGCGAATCCCTGTCGCGCTATTACTGGGACCGTTTCGGCATCGAGACCGTGTGCATCCGCATCGGCTACTGCTTCCCCGAAGCCGGCAACCACCGCCAGCTGGCGACCTGGCTCAGCCTCGACGACATGGTCGAACTGCTGCGCCGCTCGCTGCTGACGCCGCGGGTCGGGCACACGATCACCTTCGGTATTTCGGACAACGACGGCAAGTGGTGGGATGACAAACATGCGCGCTTCCTGGCCTACCGGCCGAAAGATAGTTCGCGCCGGTTTGCGGAGGCCGCGCAGGCGTCCGGCGTCGACAACATCGACGACATGGACGACATCACGCTCAAGTTCCAGGGCGGGGTGTTCCTGACGCACGGGCCGAAGTACAAGGCCTGACGCCCGCCTTCAAGTGGCGCGCGCTTAATACCCGGCGCGTGTCATCGCCTCATCCACCGCCTCCGCGAGCCGGCGCTGCAGCGCCTGCGACACCTTGTCGCGCACCGCCGGGTCGCCCAGGTTGCTCAGGTCGGGGCGCACGCCCAGCTCGGCCGGCGGCGTCATCTGCGGGTTGTTCCTGGTGGCGCCGCGGACCACGAGGGTCTTGCCGCTGCGGTCCAGCACCACGAGCTTGACATAGGCGTGCACCATCGTCGGTCCGGCCGTGTTGCCCATGGTGCGGAAGGTCAGGCCCACGCCCTGCCCCGGCAAGTTCTCGCCCATGCTTTCTTCGAGCACGAACAGCTGGTCGACGTCGAGGCGGCGCGCCAGGTCTGCCAGCGCGGCGGTATTCGCCTCGGCGCTGCGCCTGCGCATGCCGGCGGCATCCAGCGCGCCGGTCTTGACGGTCCACTGCGGCCGCGTGGCCTTCAGGCGCCCGGTGACGGCGTCGTCGACCACCTGTTTCAGTTTGCCGCCCTGGTCGATGCTCGACTGGTCGTTGCCGAAGGCGGTGAAGCCGAGGCGCCGCACCGGCGCCACTTCGTTCAGCAGCGAGACGACGGCAACGGCATGTACACCCGCGTCCTCCTGGGCCGTACGTGATGCGGCAGCACAGCCCGCCAGCAACAGCCCGGCGGCGGCGATCAGGGTCACGGTACGAAGCAGCTTGTTCATGCGATGTCCTCGAGCTCGGCAATAGACGGACTCTCAGGATATCGATGTTTTGCGCATGGGCGTGCGGCAAACGCGCCTATCGTGCGCGTTCGCCCACCATGCATAAGAAGGGTCAGCGCACCAGGCAAGGCCGCTTGTTATCGAAGGTCCACCCCGGAATCAGGAACTGCATCGCGACCGCATCGTCGCGCGCGCCCAGGCCCATGTTCCTGTAAGCCTGGTGTGCTTTCCCCAGCTCCGCCTCGTCCAGCTCGATTCCCAGCCCCGGCTTCGCCGGCACGTGCACCATGCCCCCTTCGATCCGCAGCGGCTCGCGCGTCAGGCGCTGCCCATCCTGCCAGATCCAGTGCGTATCGATCGCCGTCACCTTGCCCGGTGCGGCGGCGCCGACATGGGTGAACATGGCCAGCGAGATGTCGAAGTGGTTGTTCGAGTGCGAGCCCCAGGTCAGGCCGAACATCTGGCACAGCTGGGCCACGCGCACCGAGCCCTGCATGGTCCAGAAGTGCGGGTCGGCCA
>Ga0308160_10002653_pt1 | contig 21194 bp, 29 predicted proteins | sample PhyFR1_FD_201036 | JGI IMG/M metagenome (GOLD analysis project Ga0308160, IMG submission 201036) | Phyllosphere microbial communities from UC Gill Tract Community Farm, Albany, California, United States - DLSLF.R1 | ecosystem: Host-associated > Plants > Phyllosphere > Unclassified | place: USA...
GAGGAAGAAGAGGAGAATGGATGGGATAATCGTCCAGATTCTGGAAGTGAAGAAGAAGGGTTTATGAGAGATGCAGGGATGGTGGGACTGTTGCAGCAGGTCATGAAGCGTTAAAGTAGTTGTATCAGTATAGTATAGCATGTCATAGGCATAGCATCAATGAATGGGTGGGTGGGGGCGGACATGGTAAACATGTCCGTGTATCAACCTACCTTCCCCTCGTCATTCTACCGTATAAATACGCTGTATACCTATATCCTATGCTGCCGTTCTCGACGTTGATACTGAGGAGCTATTACGATGCAATAGGATGGAATCAGGATAATTCATATTCACAGCTGAATAGGTCTTCTAATGGTAGCTGAGTCCTCACCCAATTTGAGCTATAGCTAATAATCAGCTCTAATGTACATCCCCTCTCTTTGTCCCTCCTCGTTCCCCTGGCTCCCTCCCCGGCCTGGGCTTCTCGTCTCACTGAGATAAGTAGCTGACAACTAGAGACTTTCAGATCCCTCAGTCACTCATCCTCCAACTTTCCAATGCCCCCACGCCAATCTTCTTCACCTCGTATACGCTCGATGCGTTACCGCAGCTGAACGGCAGTGTCAGCTATATCACTACTTCAGAGGTTCTGGAGCGCGTACGTCTACTTAATCGCTGTCATCCAATTCACCAAGTCCATCGACTGACAACTCAGATAGGGCCATCAGCAAGCACACCATTCCGATATGTCGTTGATCGATTCAAAGTATTTCCACCCCCTGGAAGGCCTGCTCCGAAAGATGAGGTTTGGCAAGGCGGACGTAGAGTCGAGGGACGAGGTGAGCTTACAAAGCTCGGGTGGGCATTCAAAGCTAAGACGCAGACTACCTACTCTATTCCCGACTGCATCTCCCATCCCTCCACCTCTCGGGCTTAGCAACAACCCGCTTAACGCCCACACTTCAAGCACACCTCGCATTCCTCTCGCAGCCCTCTCCACCCACCTCTAGGCCATCATCGCCATCAAGTAATCATAATCGCCAACCGTCATCCGATAGTCCACCTGCACCTACTCCATCCCCATCGAATATCCTGCTAAGTTTACAGCACGATACTGGACGGTGGAGTGGAGAGTATACGTATTCAGCTCAAGATGGGATGTTTGGGATGAGAGGATTGTATAATTTTGGATGGAGGCCTGATCATCATGAAGAGCCGATTGTAGTCAAGGGGGACGAGGGGAAGAGGATCGATGAAGAAGAGATGATGGAAGGTGGTTTGAGAGGGAGGTTTTCTGCTGGAGGAGAAGTATATTTTTCGGCCAAACAACGAAGTTTCGGAGGTATGTTCGCTGAAATCACTTCTCTGGTGATGTGAGACCAGCTAACGATCAGTATCGACTGGCTTACGCTTTACCACTATCCCCACAACCGCCTCCTCATCCCAAACAACACCGCCATCACCCCCAACAACCCTTACACTCCTATACAACCCCCTGATGGGATTTTTATCCTCAGCCTATTCCGCCCAAGTATCCCCAACAGTCGCGATATCATCGAGGTTCGGCGTAAACGTCTATTCATACGAAAGTGATTTGAGTATAGGTGGAGAATGGTGGATTGGTAGAAAGAGGGGGAAAAGAGAAGTAGCTCTGGAACCGAGCCTCTTGGAACAGAGGGAGGCGGAGAGTAAAAGGGCTGCATTGCAGGAAGCATCATTGAGGGAAGAAGTCATCGAAGATAGGGTGGAAGCGGTGTCGGATACTGTGTCAAAGAGGGTGGATTCAATACCCGCTGTGATGGAAGAAAGGGATGGGGTTCTGAAAGCTCGTATATCAGGTGACTCGGTATGTCTTCTCCAACTCTCCGCTGTGCCGATGTACAAAGCTGATAAACAGTCGATAGCACTACTGTACGAAGCTCGTATTCGAAAATGTCTAGTCTCCGTAGGGGTCATTTCAGATCTACTAAGTCGACAAAGGCCAATCAAGAGTATAGGTCTGGAAGTTCAGTACTTCTCCTAGTACCCTTCATTATTTTTCACCTCTCACCCTTCGAAGGTTCAAGGGGAAAGAGTTTCACCGATGGATATCCGTTGATATGAAGCGTTTCGGATTCAGGTCACAGACATTCGGCTTCTCCGTACGGTCAACGGATCGATGAACAAGGGATCAACGGACTGACTTTCAACTTCGATGATTTCAAGGGTCATTGCTAGGTCTCTCTATCAAAGGATATTTATCTGTGACACTACATTTATCCGTCCTTTCACATGATATACAGCATTGAATGTATACATATATCTCACTGAAGTCCCTTATACTCTCACTTTCCGCATTTCAGTTAGCCAAATTGAGATATCCATACTTTACCCCCTTCACACCTGCACCCATAACACACAACAAAACACATATCTTCTTCATGTCATCCTACAGGCCTAGCCAATCGGGTTACACGTCCACCAATATAGGTGGAGATCAGAGCTGCATCGACGGACGCCAGGAGTTCACTACCGGATCAGCTGCTCAATTCAGTTGTGCCAACACATCACGTCCGTCGTTCGGTCCCAGTCGTCCACCAGCACCATTTCGATTTTATTACCATCCGGGTCCTTTCCCATTGCAGCCTCCTTCGAGGTCCAACGCGCCTTCCGGAACAGCGTATACCGTGTCAGGGGATACCCTTATGGACAGACTTCGTCAAGCTTTTCCAGAGCGGGGAAATCAGGAAAAGCGATGAAAGAGAGGAGTGCAGGGCGGGACTCAGTGGTGGGATTGACTGAGAGTTTTGACGCTGCTGATGAGATACCATGACGCACGGTGGGCAACCGTTCTCATTGTTAATATATGTACTGCATGTATGGAGTTTTTGTTTGTCACCCTGTGCATCTCTATAGTCTTGTCAGTTGACACCGACCTGTGTTGGTCGAAAGCCTGGAAAGCTGATCCCTCTCCTCGTACCCCTGGTACTGCGCTTCCTTTCAAAATTTGATGAAAATGAGCTTCCGTACATGAGGTCTTTCCCATGACACATGGTTTAGTCGGCAAAGGGTAACAAGAGTGTTGAACTGTGTGTAGATGCTCGGTGCTTCTCCTGTTGCCCCGACCGGTGGCACTTATAGCACACCATTAACCGTTGGAGGAAAGGATTTCATGTGGATACCTGCTTTGCTCTGGGCGTGGCCGGCTGCTGCCCCATGCACTCTACACAGCTTTTGTACGCCCACAATCAATGGATCCCACTGGAGATCCGGGCTTTTTCGAGTACGTGCCCAAAATAGGTCAAGCTAGAAAGATATGAAAGGATCCTTGATGGAGCCGTGGAGCTGATTGAGTGAATGGATGTTATCCGTTCTCAAGAGCTTCTCCTCTGGACGTATATAGTTAGGCTCATCGCCGGGGCTCTCTTCTTCTATATCACTGGCAACGTCAAGCTTATCTGTCCATCTTCTTACCCACTACTTCTGCTCATCATGACCGACGACCAGTCTCTCGCCCCAACCAAGCAGTCCACTGACCATCCACAAGAGGAGGATACTGCCTCTCGTGATAATCACCAGCTACCTCTTTCCGAAGGTTCGCCACCTTCCGATGCCGCGTCGACCCAAGTGAATCCCAAGTCAGTCAACGACAACTCAACCCTGACCGAAGGTACACCCCGTAATGAGGACCATGGTCATCAGAGTGGGCCTTATGCAGTCACGCCTCACTCGGAGATGGTAGCGAGTCTTGGAGGACCCGGGACTGACAAGTGTCGAAAGTGGTCCAAGACCGATGAGGGGAAGAAGTTGTTTCACGACTCATGGGGTTTCTGGCCCGAAGATGAGGCTGAGTAGCCAGCACATCGAGTGCTATAATGACTAAATGTCTGCGAGGATGTAGATGCGGTTGTTAGTATGGATTGTGGTCCAAGGATTGTGTACATAACGACATGCACTAGAAGAAGTGACTGAGGACTTTTGATTACCTTCCCGCAGCAGTTCATGGAAAGATAGCACGTCGATCTTCTTGTGTGCGAATCGAAGTCTCCATTGCTTGTCGGACCATCTGATGAGCAACGATGCCGCGCTGAGCCGTGAGTGACCAGGTAACACATAAGCCATTGCTAATATCGGCCGGTTTGGCAATAGGCCGGCTTGGCAGGGTGGTACTTGGTAGATACACCCGACAAAGCCAGCTAGACTTATTCCATGCCTTGTGTCCATCGAGAGATGTTACAGGTGCAGACGTGCTGCAGACCGTCATTTGCCTCAGCCTCTCAGAAACGATAGCACCGCCTCACAATCAATCTTTGGCCATGGTCTGGCTGACACGAAACGACACAGTCCAGGCGTCCTCCGCAGCTCTCCTCAGGCTGGCTAGGTGGAGTACTCGTAAATGGATCAAAGATGCTATAGGAGGTCCTGATGTAAGGATAACAACACACCCTAGGTGTCAATGGAGTGATACTGAAAGGTAAGTTAACGCAGACTCAAGGAGGTTGCCAAAGGAATTCAGGTGGAGCTGGCCCATGAATGGACCGTTTCCCTCAATGCGGAAGGTTATATTTCATCAAAGGTAGCAGTCTTATGAAAGGTTTGTTCTTTAAACGGACATATATAAGCATGGGCCCGCCTTCGAGGTGATACCGTATCTGTTCTGAGCGTTTCCATCACAAGTTTTCTACTGCATAACACTTTCACGCCGCTTTCCCCAAATTTTACTCTCCCCCGAATCATTCACCAAAAACCTTCAACCGGAACACATCAAGGGGCCTAACATGTCGACACGTTACTCATTCACCGACCACAGGGAAAAACAGGAGGCGTACTATCTTGCAGCTCTTACCGACAAGAACCTACAGTATCTGGCGAGTGTGGGTGCAAGCGAAGCGGGATTCAAGAGTGGCTTTATCTTACCAACTCGCCAAGACTTGGATACTATACTGAGAGAGAGATTTCCTCCGAGACCGACAGGTGGAGATAGCGCTCACCTGCTCAGCAGACTCAATAGCAAGTTACCGACCACTCATGATGCGGGCACAATTGCCAAAAAGCTTCACAACGAGGCCTTGACAAGGCGTTACGCGACCTATGGCGTGAGTTCATGTATCAGACCTATATATTGACGGTGTCTAGTTCATTCCAGCCGAAGATCGTCAATCATGGACCTGTGGTGTCACGGGCTTCAGGTTTCCCGCCTTCAATGCTTACTGGGAGAATCCCGATCAAGCCAGAAGCACAAGTGAACGATCTGATCGACCGGTTTCCGACTCGAATGCCTCAGGTCACAGTGGTTCTGGTTTGGACGATGATGAAGACCCGGAAACCGGAAGAGTTAGTGGAATGGATCCCTCGAAGTCGAAAGTATACACCAGTCACAATCGAACCAGGCAAGGGTGTTCACCTGCTCGTCATTTGGGCGAGACGTCAGATGGAAAAGGAAGGACCGCCCAATCAACGGAGAATGAAAGCCTTCGGGAAGTGGGTGGTGACCTTGCTCAGCGACTCCGAACCGAGAACTGGCTCTCAGATCAGCACCCAAGTGACGATGAGGAGGGCGGAGTGGAGCTGTGAGTCAAAGGTGAGGTGCTGTTGTGGCCAGATAGTACAGAGAAGGATGGAGATCATGCAATATAACCAGGATGTAAATACTGTCTGGAAGTTGAGAACGGCAAAGAAGACCATCCGCAATGTACTGTAGGTTCTGGCTCGTACATAGAAGCCGAAATGCCACAACAATTGCCTTGGTATAATTGACCTGTTTGGTGCACATAGCAGTTGTATCAGCCGGCGACCATATATTCTCCGCCTTCTTGGAGGGACAAACATCATTGGGAAGGGCAACGACTGATTGAAGAGCGACAGCTATCTTTGTATTGCATCCTCAACGACCACCTACAGTACTGCATCCACCGGCCAGCCTCGCTGAATCTCCATATCAGCTCGTACGTGATGGTCCATGCCTTGGCTTACTGATCTGCTGGATTGGGCCTGCCTGATGGTCGTAATGAAAATGAGATAAGGCAGTTTTCGGACGACTACTGTGCATTGCTCGCTGGCACCCAACTTCATTTGTTGACCATGATCCTCAATGACCGGTATTGCCACTTCTGCATTTTTGGTCTTGGGACTCACAGGGTGGTACAATGGCCTAGTCTGGTCTCAAGAATCAATGGAGAGGACTATGAAAGGGCCAGATTGCTGTGCACTGCCTTTTTGTTATCTCTTGGAAAAGTGACCTCATCGTTTCTATGTACAGTATACCCGCATGATGAGGTAGTGGCGGCATAGCACGAGCTGTATGGAGCATGTCGCTCTAACCACCTCCCCGATGAAGTCAGCGTACACACGGCATTAATGGCAGCACATCTTTACGCTCGTCGTGCCGGAGTGCTCCATGACGCACAACATCCGAATCATCAGTTCATGTTGCTCACTTTCGAGCCCCCATGCGAATATGATGCTAGGCGAGAAGTCTCGGTGTCTTGCGCTGTTAGCGTACAAACATAACTGGTAGGCTGAAGACCTGTACCAGCTCAGATATCTTTATGCAGCACCATTTTGGTCTTTTGCCTTGGAGGGCTCGAAATATCCAGGACAAATCTACACGCCTACAGTACATCGTACTGTAGGTGTGATGGAAGGATCTTCACACTGTATTTATGATCCGCACCTAAGCCAACAGCACTAGAGAAATCGACGGGAAGAATCAACGGGTGACCTTTTTGGACAAGGCTTTGCCCAGCGGAGCGAATTTTGCTACATCACACGACTCATGCCACTTGCATCACGTACAACACTGTCTTCGGTCGTCCGGATCCCAGGTTGTGGTCCGACTCCGTTTGATCAACGGATACATAAAATGGCTCATGAATGGAGACACTACTTCGTCCAGGCCCTGGATTGTAAGCTGTGCTTTTACTCCTGTATCAAAGGGTGGCAGACCCGGTATTGCCAACGACCCTTTCGGTCAGATAGAATGGATTACAGACAAGTACGGGCCCAGAGGAGTTTGATCAAAAGAGATTTATAAACGTTTCTGAACAACGACACATCGCTACTCCGCTGCGCAGTGCATTCGTAGATCCTTTTTTCGAAGTGCGGCGCAGGGAAATGCGAGCCTTTGCTGTCTTGATTACATGAAAGCCAGGTCAACGTTCCGCTCCGCCCGAGCACGTCATCGTGAAAAGAGGTCGATAAGCCAAGCGGTGACAAGTTGACTCCGCTCCGATGTTGCGGCATGGCTAGGTAACACCGCGAGACACTGCGGATCATATAAGTACCCTTGATGAATTGTTCACACAGCTCTTAGCCTCAACACTTTACACATTTTCGCTTTATCGATTATTCGATCTTACTCACTACAACCAATCACTATGTCAAAGCGATCAGCCACCGGGACTGTAGTCGACAACAGATTGTCACTCCTCACAAAACATGAGGAGACTTTGATTGGCCGGTATGTCAGGCAGCTGCCTGACGACCGGGCTCCGACCACACAGCAATTGGCTCCGATAAACACCGCCCTCTTCGAGGCTGGTATGGACTTGAGCAGGACAGTTAAATTGCTCCAGGATCTCAGCCAACCTATTGTGAGTACAAGTAAAAGAATGCGGCTCACAGGCACTGAATGGTCAGCCTGATTCTAACAAGGGCGCCTTTGATACAGGCCTCACAGCAGTGGGAACAGACACCAAGAAGACTGCTACGTCTAGCCGAAAGATCTTGAAACCGAGCCTCAGGCAGCCTTCCACCACTGGTACCAACCAATAATGAGAAGTGTATCGAAGTGAGAGCGAGGATGAACCAGGGTATGCAGACAGAGAGCGATGAATGATTCGAATTTGGAGAATGTACATAGTGTCTAAACGAAAGGGTATTGCAAGATGAATGCATCACCGTTGCCGGAGACACAGTAGTCAGCTGAGATGAACACTGACCGGTAAGACCACCAGCTATCATGGTCACATAGTACTACCCGCCGAGCTCAGTACAAGGCGATCGGCCCGGGTAATTCAGCAGGGTGAATGGCGTGTGTCAACTACTCTCATGTCTCTCTGAAATCTTGCCGGCGAGGACGGAAGGACTTGATCGAGGATACGGTGTACTTGCTTGAAGATAAGGGTGGACGTCATGGGAGTCTTGATGCCTCTCTAGCCTCCTCTACATAACGATAATGCAAGATGCTGCAGTAGTGGTCATCCCGTATCGGCGCTATCATTTTCGGTGATGTCATTTGATTGTCTTGGCGATTCCAGTAATTTGGATCCTTTGTTCCTGTGGAATCTGATCGTCTTCTTGCAGACTCTTCAGCTCGTACATTGCTCTCTACATCCTCTCGATACTTACGCAGCAACAAAGTACTCCAAAAAATGCCGTCCGCAGAACTCCCAATGGTCAAGATGATCGTGCTCGAAGTTGACGAGCCCCATCCAGACGACCAGAAAGAAAAGGGTACTCTCGGGGAAATCTTGGAACGACATTTCGTAAAAGCTGGAAAAAAACATGATCCACCTCTAGGAGTTGAAGTTGATATGCGATATATTGTCGAGGAAGAGGGAGGAAAGCTACCTTCGGTGGAGGAATTTGAGGGAGTGAGAGGGATTTTGATAACGGGAAGTACATATGATGCGTATGGGGAAAATCCTTGGATTCTGAAGTTGATGGATTTGATCAAGCGTACGTCGATCATGGGGAGAACAGTACTGATGATTAGAGCTATGGAGAAGATATCCAGATATGCACTTCAGTGGAGTCTGCTTCGGGCACCAGATCCTATGTCGGACACTGGGCGCCAAAGTCGGTCCGGCACCTTCAGGCGACTGGGAGCTAGGCCACACCAAACTCTCGCTTCACCCAATCGGCAAGAAGCTGTTCAAGACAGACGAAGACGAAATCTATCTGAATCAAATGCATCAAGACACCGTCTTTACGTGCCCCGAACCCGAAACTTCGAACGGTATTCTAAATCCATCGCAAAAAGTCCTCGTGTGGGGCCACAGTCCACATACAAAGATCCAGGGTGTATACCTGCTCAATCGACTGTTCACCACTCAAGCTCACTTGGCTTTCGACTCTGCGATGGTCAAGAGGGAGATTCAGATGAGGGTCGAGGCGGGCAGTATCAAGGATCTAGAGCATGCGGATGCGGCTTCAGAGACTAGTCATTTGGAACATGATGGAGACGTTGTAGCTGGGGCTCTCTTACGTTTCTTCCACTTTGAAGATGATGGTGTCAACGCCTAGGTATACGTATGGAGTATGAGTCATATCATGAAGTAAATCGCATGCATGTAGCATAGGATCTCGATGACCAGGGCTGAGGGCCGGATGGGACCCCTGGCCTGTACACATCCGACCATTGCGAGGGCTTCTTATCCCTGTTTCGCGCACAATGTGTCATACTTTCCACTGTTATCTTGCTCATCTCCTGCATTCCACATATCGCTCTTGACGGCCCCCTCCATCCCCTCTACTGCTATACTGAATAAATCCCTCATACCACCTTGTTCTTTGGTGCGTGCCTGACGATCGCCACGTGTCATTATCGCTCGCTTGTTGCATCGCCCCACTCTAGACGTCACTATCATTCTAATACCTCTTCTTTTATCATCTATCATTACAACATCCACTAGAACAATGGGATTCGCAGCTAAACTAGGTCAGTCCATGTAGTCGGTGTGGTGTACGGTCGGTCAGCTGATATATCAGCACAAGCAAACCAAGCCGCTGGAGCTCTAGGCCTTACCGGAGGAGCCCGACCTGGTGGAGCAGGCGGTTATGGCTCTCAGCCTCCCCAAGGTCAATACGGTCAACCTCAACAGCAGAGTTACGGTCAGCAACCTCAGCAAGGACAGTACGGCGCCTCATCTGGAGCTGCTGGATATTACGGTTCTCAACCTGGCCAACCTGGTCAACCTGGTCAAGCTCAAGGCCAGAGTCAGTACGGCCAACAACCTCAGTCTGGATCACAGTACGGTGCTCCTCCTGGTGCTCCTCCTCGACCTGGACAGACTCCCCAGGGAAGCTACGGACAACAGCCTCAAAGCCAGTACGGTCAACAACCCGGACAGGGGCAGGGGCAGTATGGTCAACAGCCTGGACAACAAGGGCAGTACGGTCAACAACCCGGACAAGGCCAGTATGGTCAACAGCAGGGACAGGGTCAAGGTCAATATGGCCAGCAGCCAGGACAAGGACAAGGACAATACGGTCAGCAACCCCCTCAAGGCCAGTACGGACAACAGCCCGGACAAGGTCAATACGGTCAACAACCTCCCCAGGGTCAATATGGTCAACAGCCCCCTGCACCAGGTGGAGGTGGTGTAGATGCTCGATACATCACCACTCTTCTCCAGCAATGTGTCCAAGATGTAAGTCTACTTCTTCCCACGTAAAATCTCGCTTACGTACAGCAACACCTTCAAGGCTTCTATCAGAACCCCCAATCCCTCGACCAGATCGCTCAGCGAGTAGCTCAGTCCGGAGCCCTCCAGCAGCTCGCCTCAGCTTGGAAGTTGCCCGTCGAGCTCGCCGCAGACTTGGTCAAGATCAGTCTTTTCGATGTTGTCGTCTTGGTGGATGACTCTGGATCGATGTCGTTCGAGCAGAACGGTGAGAGGATTGAGGATCTCAAACAGTGCGTACAGCTTCTCAGTCCTATCAGCCCTCAAGACAGAAGCTGACGATACAGGATTCTCGGAAAGGTTGCCTACGCATGTGCCTTGTTCGACCACGATGGAATGTAAGTTAATCCCACCTCTTAAGAACAAGCTGACGATATAGCCAAGTCCGATTCCTCAATTCCCAGGTCCAGGGAAACAACATCAACTCTGAACAGGCCGCTCTTCAGCTGGTCGGCCAGGTCAAATTTAGCGGTATATCAGGTTCTTACCACCACTTTAGCATTAGCTGACGAGATTAGGTCTGACCCCCCTCGGAACTGCTCTTGATCAGAAGATCCTGCAACCCCTCCTCCTAGGTCCAGCTAGGCAGAGGCAATTGCAGAAGCCTCTACTCGTTATTGCCATCACTGATGGTAAGTCGACCCAGCCATCACTTCGGCTTAGCTGACGAATAGGTGCGCCTGCCGGAGAACCCGCTGACCGAAGTGGGCCACTGTAGTCGCAGGATCATCGACGGTTAGCTAACGAGCAGTCTCTCAAGTCATTTCCGGCGCAAACAGGGAACTCCAGCAGACTCAATGTACGTTAATCCATCTGCTCTTTGGATCCTAGCTAATATCAGACGGTCCCGATGCTGTATCCTACCAGCTTTCTCAAGTCGGTAACGACAAAAAGGGTGAGTTCCTCCGCCTTTGAACGGCCAGAACTGATCAGAAAGCCCAACAATTCCTCTCGTCCCTCGATGATGATCCCGCAATTGGTCGATTGATCGATCAAACTATGGACTTTGAATATGAACAAGCGCAGATGTTGCAGAAATCAGGAGAAGACTTGACTCCGGAAATGTGGATCATGAAGTAAGTCAAGTATCTTCGTCTCAGTCTAAGGAGAAAATTGACACGATACTAGGTTACTGCTTGGTCCTATTGATACGTGAGTTTTCCTCATCTTCTTGTGATGAAAATGCTGACAGCGAACAGATCTTATGATTCTAAGGGTATGTCCGATATGATTTATTTGAGATGGTGACTGATGATTTAGATGAGAGCGGCCACAGGCACTAGTGTCGTCTGAACGTCGAACCTTGTGGCGCAGAGAGATAGAATGGTGAAGGTCAAGATTACATTGCAAAGTTGGGAATAAGACAGAAACGAGATATTAAGCTATACGCACTAGGACCCCCTTTGCGAGATGCCGATTTCTCCGGTCTTATTCATGGCTCTCGTCCGACCTGTCTCGTTCGGCCTGCGATGAGGCGCACGACATTTCGTTCAACTTGTCATGTGCGGCATACATGCGGTCCATGAGCCCCGAGGTATCAGCCAGCAGAGTGTCGTGCGTATACTCGCTAGCTGCTTTGACCATGTTGTGTTCAAGATCGTTCTTTGGTAAAGACCGCAGAAGCAAGTATGTCCCTTTACACCTGGTCCAGGATTCCCAAGTGGCGGATACAATTGAAAAAGGTCGAATACAGTCGGCCCTCAAATTCTCATTGATCTTGCGCACTTCTTCGATCTCCTCCGCAGTCGCTCGTCTTTTCCAATCTGAACGTTCGGGTCTTCGTCGTTAGTGGTCTTATGAGGTCGTAATAAGGTCCTGATATTCAGACTCTTTGACTCACATGATACGCTTGCCGGGCTCAAGAATGGATGCCATCCCTCTTAGTCCCTCGAGATGCGATTTGAGGTCTTCTTCTACCCTATCAGCCGGTGTAACAGATTATCAGGCAGTGAACATACTCTGCGACCAGTCTCGTGTCAGATGGTGATATCCATCGATATCCTCTAGAAAGCCGGTACATGCCGTCCGAAAGTGATTTGCGAGATTGGACAAATAACTCTGGTTCAAGTCACATCCCAATGCCTGTTCGACATCCTCAGTCTGACCATGTCGGTCTGTCGATTCTTTTCCTATACATTTACCGAGAATCCGGGATACCGCTGGAGAAGTGGGTTCCTGGTGTAGATCTGACCGGGTTCTCGAGACGGTTTTAGGGCGTATGGGACCGATCCAATCTGAGGTAATCGCAATCGCATGATATTTCTGCTCCCGAAGTTGCTCCCTTCGCTTCTTGTACACCATTTCCGCCAAAACAAAAGTCGGGTCTGTCTGATAGGCAGACCTTGGTGTTGAGATACCGGAGTTGTGCTTGGTCGGAGGCCTAGAGCCTGAGTCGCTGAGCTCATCGACGTTCTGAACTAAGCTCAGTCTACTAAGGGGGTGCTGGGGCATTGTCGCTTGTGGTGATTCGCGGATGGATGTTGGTCAACGCCAATATTCCCGATCCTCCCAGTGGCGAGTTGATGTCCAAAACGAAGAAGGTGAAGAGAAGACTCTCGCAACGGTCGACGTTCTGATATAACGTCACGGCGGGGAGTAGACAGTATGCATGCTGTGAAAGGGAGAGTATCAAAGGGTATGAATGGACGATCAGCTCTCAGAAGGCCGAAGAGATATGCCCAGAATTGCCACTCGCTGATTCAATTCAAGAGTAAATCGTTATTGGGTCCTATTTCGAACGTAAGTCCGGCTCTTCTTCTTGTGATGGGATGCTGTTCGCCGATAGATTGTATGTTCTCAAGAGTCTAATAAATCGATTCTACTCGAGATGGTGTTTGATAATGCAGATAGAGGCCGTCACAGGCACTAGATTCATCCCAACAAAGACCAGGCGTGAGGGATAGCCAGGTGCTACAAACATGTCGTACACAATTACGGAAAAGTCGAAGTATGAAACTATACACAATACCCGCTGTCTCAATCAGGAATCTTCCTCATGCTTTCTTGATCCTCGAGACGACGATTGCCCTCCTGATCGCCCATTCCCGCTTTTGCCGCAGGATCCCTTGATCTCGCCGCCTCCGCGCCGTCTCACACAGACGAGTCGACTTCGATGACCCTCTCACTTCCAACACCCGCTGTGACAGAGTTCACCTCTTGGTTGGGATAGCTGCTGCTCACTATCTCCGCCACCTTGTTCTTTCCTGACTTCCAGATGCCCGTAGCTTGCTTCGTCGCTCTAAGCAACTCGCCTCCAAACGCCAAGCTTGCCTTTTGGAAATTGTCCATATTGTCGTGTCGACTCCACGAACATCCTTCTTCGTGACGGGCCCGGTATCTCCCTTCTCTTTTCTCCCGATCCCGGAACCCTCTCATTTCCTTCCATTTATTATTCAGCTTCAGCACTTCAATTGAGGATGAACCAAGCGAGTTTATCAGGTTGGTGTTTATATCCAATATCTGCTGCTTTTGAGCCTTTGTTGCCGATTGTAACCAGGCTACATCTGGCGGACTGAGGACATATTCAGCTGATCCAGCAGGGAACGATTTCTTGACTCACAACACAAGCACAGACTCGGCAGTGCCCAGCAGAGGCACCACCTTCTGTATGAAAGACAATCCCTTCTTTAGCTCACTTTCTAATTTGTCAGTGATTTCAGTCGTTAGAGCAAAGAAGTTTGTTTACGCATAGTCCAGTAGCTAGCCATCGAGTGCCCGGTGACGATGTCTGTGAGCAGATCGCCACATGCTCTTTGTACAGGGGTCTTGTCCGGCTTGCTTTTGAGCTTCTTCTCCAGAAATTTTGTTTGCCTGTCAGCCTCTTTCTTTAGCCGGCTGGCGACGTTGGAGTTGGGCTGAAACATCGCTGAAGTTGTTTGAAGCCGAATGCCGATCCAACTAGGTACGATGTCTGGTCTGCGACACTCGGTCACATCGTCAGGCTGAGCACCAGTGTCACTTTGGTCGAGGCTGCTTTGCCTCCGCTCTGAACTTTTGACCTCGTATCCCAATCGGCGGTCTGTCTCTCTCCTCGACGGGTCATTCTCAAGCTCTGCGAGCTCCTTGTTGATTTCGTCACATCTGACCTGAAGTTTCGAAGTCTCGACGAGGAGCCTTTTGGAAAGCCGCCGGCTTCTGTCCGCTAGTATAGAGTTATCGAATGGCGAATTTCGTGGCGTCTCAGTCTCGGTCCGTGCCAGAGCAGTCCATATACTCTCAAGATCTAGTCTAGCAGCCGCATACGTATGGTCGCCCTCGATCTCGTTATCGAAGCTCACATCCCGGGAAAGAAGACCATCGTATACTCTGGCGGCTGCCGCATTGTTCGCTTCCATGTCGCTGGCCCCCTTCGAATACGCCGAATTTAGCGCCTCGAATTGGTCGTGCAGATAGCCAAGCCTTGCCGGCATATTTGCGAAGTCCTTTTTGAGGGTACGGTTCAGCTGATTACATCGTTGTCGATTGGACCTGGTTGTCTTGATGTACCATTCCTGACTTGGACTGCGATATCAAACACTCTCCGAGAACTCCTGATGGAGTGACTCACCATGTGAGGGTCGAGGGGTGAAGTAATGATCTCTTTGCGGAAACATCGCGCAGTTGGCCAATCAGCTTTCCCTCTGTGCCGTCAGTAGACCCTTCAAGGGAGTATCGAGGTCTATAGCTTACTCTCCGGCCACTCATCCACAACAGAGGGCGCTCTTGGCTTCGGGTCGAGTGATTGCATCAGACTCATTTCCAAGTCTCGACATGCGCTGTTGATCTGTGCATGCGCCTCGAAAAATTTGTTATGGGCTCATGCACTTGATGGACGTTCAGTGTAAGCACCATCATAAGGATCCAGTAGAAAGCGCTCCGGCTTGGTGGGCTTGACCATCCTTTTGTACTGGGACGCTCGTGAGGCTTGCTCGAACGTCCGCCAAGATCTGATATAATGCGCAGAGTACCCATCAACATCCTCTCCGTGATCATGATCGCCGTTGACTTTGTTTCTGTCATTCTCCTCGAACTCGCCGATGCTGTCCGCATTCACAATGTAACGAAGATTTGTGGGCTTGGCGACCCAGGAGTCCCGTCTGGTTGTTCGTTTTTCCAAACTCATGTCTGGAGTCTATTTGATGGAAGATATGTATGATTGAGAGCTGCTGTGTAGGTGAAGTGATAGTAGGTAGAATTGGTATAAGCAAAATGAGGCGAGAAGTCCCCGTCTTGCACCGCTTTTAAGTAGCGGGGTCGTATGACAGGATAAACAGTGAAAGGTGGGCCATATGCTTGATGAAAGGACCTCAGGTGATGCGACATGCAAGAGCTCCGGGGGCGCTGCCAGTATAACTTATCCCATTGAATCAGCCTAAAAGAGAGTAACTGGATCCTGTTCACTTTATAGCAATAAGGGATACATGTACTCGAACTAGACGTAGCCCTATACAGTATATACAATCTATGTTTAGCTGCCAAGATCAGGACCATGTGGGTCCATGACAATAACTTTCACACCAATCTACTGTTGGTCTACAATGTAACCTAGCTCTCTTGTCTATACACGTCCAATGATGAAAACCGCAATCCTCATAGAGCGAGCTAACAACAAGACGCCAAGGAGGAAACAGACACGATAGGAGTCTTGCGGATCGTGAAAAAAGACTGTGGTGAATCTGATCGAGAAAAGACGCTCGGTCCAGATAGTATTGTATTGCAATCTCATTCGTGATAACAGGTAGGGTGCTCTGTACATGGTGATTACTTATTTGTGTGACTGTCCCACTTGTATCATCATTATGATACTGGTGTTGCAGACGAAATTCACGGCAGACTGTAGAGATTCTTATGCAGGTATAAGCGATCGACCACGAAGATACATACATATTGCAACGGAAGGTGCAATGGGCATGTAAGCCGAACAATACTGTATGTATATCTACAAACTGTCCTACTATGCTCCCTGTCTCTTTTGCCTTCTTGGCCAGCATTGACCCCGCGTTCCGATCACTTACCACAGCTTGCTGTCGATAGGCAGGACACTGTTGTCAGGCAGGAGTTTGACCGACTGGTCAGTCGCAGATTTAAGCCTCATTGTGGCTGCAGCTTTCAACCTGCGGGTATCCTCCGTGAGATTCGTAAGCTCCGAAGCCGTGGCGACCAAGTCATCCTTTGTTTTCGTATTCAGCTCAGAGCACACGGTAAAATCATGCTTATCTGGTGCCATCTTCCAGTGCATATCGGGACTGTACTGTAAGCGATGTCTGTTGGAGTCTGCGGCGAACAATAGGATCCCTCACTACATAAAGTGATTTGACCTCAAAATCTCAGTACTTTCAGCCAGATAGGTCAGACATTCTTTTAGCTCGGCTTCTGTGCATTCAGTATCTGTTCCCACAGCTGAGGTGCTCACGATCTGGCCATGCAGCCATCACCGATGATTCTTCGGAGTTCATCGGCATCTGCAGGTCTGTTGAGAGTTGAAGACACGACTCTCGAATGACATTTGCGGCTTTGGACCGCTGAGCTCCGACCGCCGCTTTCGCTTCCATAATCTCGTACTCTTCGGCCACAAAATGGTTAGGCATCAGCCTCCTGCCTGTACCCACCCCATTGGTGGCTGTCTCGCTACGCTTCTCTGATAAGACTCGAGAGAGTATGGAGGTTGCGTTTGCCGACTGCCTTTTACTTTCATCGGTGTTGGGCTTATTCGAGGTTGCAGCATTTACTTTTGTGTGACGCTGACTCTCAAGCTAAGCCAGCTGAGCGAGTATCGGTCTGGGTCAATATCGTTCGTGAGATAGTCAACATCATCATTGGCGTGGCTCGTATGACTACGCTTAATAAGCGAGGCAAAGGCGGTGTTGACGGATTGTTCTGTGGGCATTGGTGAAGTGTGAGGTACTGTATCTTGATAAGCGAAAGTCTGTTGGGTGGTTAAGAGTGTAATGTAAAGTGAGAGCCTTCCAGTTTACTGTTCAGCCTTATATATAGCAAAGGCGGTGTCTGAGCAATGTAGCCCGTCAAAGGTGGCTTACGGGGGATACGAAAGGATACAAGTAATCAAAGGTGTAGATGTATGTGAGTGGCGACATTGTCCTCAAATTCAGCTTGTATGTCCACGAAGTAAGACTACAAAGATAACGGTGAAGTGATTTTGTAATGTACAGCACGACGTCATCGAGCGTCAACTTTCTGTGAAGCTGGAAGAACAGTCAATCAATGTACCACCAAGGGACAGCCTTTACTAGACATACATATATATAGTTGCACGATAACGTCGAGCGGACGGTCGGAACTCTATGGAAATTTGCTAGTTCTTCACTTAATCAGATCCCATCAAAAGCTCCTCTAGGGATTGATCCTCTGAAGTCCGATTCTCATCTTCACTCCATAAGGACCTCCTCCTCGTTGCATTCGGGTGCGAAAGATCCCCCTGTGGGTGATCCGAGTCCAATCCCACTGCATCTTCCGGAGAGAATTCGCCACAATCCATCTTCTCGTCTTCCTCCTTAGGCGCAGACAGCTTGGCTATACATGCCTTGTGAACGCTGTCTTCAGTTTGAGCCATCAATTGTTCCACCCTTGGGAGACTTAACGCTAATGCCCCCTCCGCTCTGATTCGCCAGATATTCAAGGCGCTCTGGGTTGGCCGCTCTTCTCTGAAGATCTGAGTTCTGACATCAATATCTCTACCAATGAGGTAGGTCGCGATAGTGGACTGACTCGGTATGGGGAACAGAGTACAGGGATTCCAGATTGGCTTCAACTTGTTTGAATATCTCCCTAGCCTCTGTGCAGTTCTCCTTGTACTCTGTAAGGAGAAAAGGTGTTAGTAGAGATTACAGTATTTGATCTAGTACTCACTTTTCCAACGCTCTGATTCTGAAGAGCCTCGTTTCGATGCTTCCACGAATACAGGCGCCATAAAGGAAAGCCGGTCTCGCATCCCATGTACCTTGTGCAGTGTGTGGCGAGTTTTGTTGTCTCCAATCATTTCCATCCATCGCTTACTGGCATCAAGGGAAACAGAATCCGCTTTGCTTGTCAGCCAACGATTTAGGGAGATATGCAGGTGCCCACATGATTCGACGGATTGATCCAGACCCGCCGATATATGAGATAAAGAGCGCAAAGCTTTCACCTCATTTGCGGTGGTGGCGGCCACATCATCAATTACTGGGCAAAGTGAGTCTTCAGCCACAGGGTTAAGGCTGGACGTACAGACCGGAGACGGAAGTGTCCAACTTTTGCCTCTCATCATCCTAAAAGCACTTGGAGTCGGCATGATAGCGAATTCTTATGGCGAAATAAATAGGGTGTACAAGTACTTGGAGAGAAACAAATCGAAGGACCGCGCAGAAAGAAGCCCGAGGAGCAGCGAATACGACTTGCTGTGCTTCAGATCTAAGGATCGCCAACTTGGGCAGATCAAAGGAGAGGAGTCCCTCGCGGTTTGAGACGCAAGAGAGGGGGACATCAATGAACCGGCTCCCAAGAAAGGGCACCGGAGTCCAGTCCCAGTGAACCAACACAGGACATTCCTGACCTTTGTCGATCCTGATTTATCAAACAAAGGTACACAACACGATCATCCATTCATGGTGAAGCTTAAAATAATTTCCTCGCTCTGTGCTCTTTGGCGGATCGCAAAATTCCATGCTTTTCCCCTCTCCCATTTCAAAACCCAACCTCTCCATCCTCATCGCATTCATCACACCTCAATCCTCATCCACAGTCTGTTCTGCTTTAGTCTCGTCATCCCTGGAGCTCGGGTTAGCCTCGCCTTGCACGTAGTGCTCCGTCGGTACACTCGCTTGCTCTTTAGCATCAAAGTCCTGCAGTTGTTTTAGGACCGCAGCGTAGTCAGATTCTAGGGTGATCTGGCTCAGCTCCCTGAATTCCGTTTCCACTGCCTGAACTTGCTCCATTATAGAAAGCACCTGGATTGACCCATCTCCCCTGAACTTCACAACAGGTAATCTGATCATCAAAGGGATCCTTGCTGGATCTTCTAGGTTAATACTGACGGGCTTCCAGAATGCTCGTACTCTGAAGCACATTGCTTGTCGATTTGGTGGATCTTTTCACCGAGTTCTCGGCATTGTCGAGCTTTGGCTAGAGGAGGCCGAGGTAAGTAGGGTTGGTATTGCAGCGGTGCAGTGAAATGAAATACGTACTCAACCATGCAGGCTCTCCTGATTCATCTTTCGACTCGTCATCTGAGTCGTCCAGATAGAAACGCATGGCCACTCTACTCATTTCCAATGCTTTTTGAGATTTCTCGGCAATGCCCGGGAATAGGTCTTGGGTCCTTTGAGAAATGCCTTCCCTCGTCTGTGACGCTGGCATATCAGCCCCTGATCACTAGTCGTCATAGCTAGTTCAGGAACTTACCAGTAGGAGTAAGGCTGTTTGAAGACATGGTTAGATATTGGCGATTCAGATTTCAATCGATTAGTCACGGTACAGTAAAACGAATGGGGTGGAAATGATAAGGAAGTGAGAGGGGTGCACTCCACGACTGGCCCATATATCAATATGGGAGTCAAGTCGCAGTGAGTAGCAAAGGAGGGCACAGACCAGCTAACAAAGGATTTACCTGACCGGCCTGTCCCCCTCTCACCATGTAGTAACAAAGGTACGTGAAACAATCATCCATTCATGTCTGATCCAACATAATCTCTTCTCCCTGTGCCCCTGAGCGTAGCGCCACAAACGTGCCCTCCTACTCTCCTCTAGCATTCCAAATCCCAACCTCTCCATCCTCACCACCAGCCACAACGACCTCTCCATCCCAATCTCCCGCAAGTAGTCTCTCTCCAAGTCGCTTCCCATTCTTCGTGACATCCCTCCCTTTACCGCTCTTCTGAACACTGAACAGGGCAGATTTAGGTGATCTGATATCCCAAATCTGAACCAAACCAGAATATGTAACCCCCATCATTGTGAATCCACTTGTTGGATGACATTTGATTGCTGATATTGGTGATCCGGTGGGTAGGGTTGCGATTATAGATGAGGTTGAAGAGGGACGAGGGTCATATATTGATATTGTCCTGTCCATTGATCCGCATGCTACTGTTCCATTTTGGGATGTTGAGAGGGATAGAATTGATTTGTCGGTTGGTCCAGCCTAGTTATCAGCTTAGATTCTCAGACTTGGAGGGGTATATATGGGGTTGATCGATTAGACGCTGGACTACCCTGTCCCAGCAGACCAGCTGTGTGAATCTAGGCAAAAAAGAAGGAGGATTGAAAATTGAACGAAGACTCACCCTCATAACGACATTAGCCCCTGTCTCGACGTCCCATCCCCTCAAACTTCCATCCCATCCACCACTATAGACAACCTTACCAACATCCCTTCCAGCCCAACCAAGCGCACCAACTCTACCCTTATGTCCACGGAACGTTCCATCAGGTAACCTCCTCCAACCTCCAACTCCAATCTCACCATCCGTCAACCCCTCAATAGGTCCTCTATTCTCATCACCTCCAATTTTCCTCCTTTTCTTTAAATCCCTCTGTGCCAAGTAACTCAAAGGTTCTGATTCAGTTTGATGCGAAGTGATTTCTTCGGGGGAATCGGGGAGGACGTAGACGTTGATTTGTCCGTCCCATGAAGAAGAGATTATTTCAGATTCGGAAGACAAGATTGAAGAGATTGGGCCAGTGTGACCGTGGAGTGTATATAATTCTTTTGGTTTTTCGGATGAGGAAGGCAGGAGAGATGGGATTTGGAATACGTGTGTTTGCCTGTCGACTCCTCCTGCTGCTAGGAGGATATTGGTGTCGACTGTGTTTGGTGATACCCAAGTAGCGCATGTTGCTCCAAGGGTCGTGGGT
>Ga0308160_10002654_pt1 | contig 21191 bp, 27 predicted proteins | sample PhyFR1_FD_201036 | JGI IMG/M metagenome (GOLD analysis project Ga0308160, IMG submission 201036) | Phyllosphere microbial communities from UC Gill Tract Community Farm, Albany, California, United States - DLSLF.R1 | ecosystem: Host-associated > Plants > Phyllosphere > Unclassified | place: USA...
CCGCCACTGGCCGTCGTCGATCCGGTGCAGGTGCACGTCGGCGACGTCGGTCAGCGGCACGCGCACCAGCTGCTGCGCGGTCGACGTCTGACCGGCGGGGGGCATCAGGCCACCCCGCTCGCGGCGGGCTCGGCGACGAAGAAGTCGCCGTAGCGGACCTCGTCGCGGCGGGTGGAGCGCTGGCCCGGCGTGGTGCGGCGTCGGGGCCGCGGCGGGTAGGTGGTGATCTTGACCGGTCGGGCGTCAGGATCGCTGACGTAGTGGCTCATGAGGTGCTCCTCTGGTCGCCCGGGTCCGCCCAGTCGGCCCCGGTGGTCCCCTCGACGCTAAGCGGGTGGACGGATCGGTGCAGGCCCTTGACAACCGGCCCCCGACCGGGGGACACCGGGTGGAACGGGGGACGCGACGTCGTGAGCGTGCCGTCGGGCAGGCCGTCGGGCGGGCGCACAGACCGAGGAGTCGCGGGTCGCTATAGTGGGGGAGTCCGCCTCGCCGCGGCGCGCGAGTGTAGTTCAATGGTAGAACTCCAGCTTCCCAAGCTGGTAGCGCGGGTTCGATTCCCGTCACTCGCTCTCCTCGCTCGTCCCGCGCCGTGCTCGCCTCACCGGCGCGAGTGGTCGCGAACTGCTCGTCACGAGCCGGGCAGCAGCACGTCGCGACCACTCGGCCCCGCCGTCACCGCCGCGTCGCCGCCGTCTCCGCACCCAGCCGCTGCACCAGCGCGACCGCCGCCGCGCGGCCCGCCCGGTTGGCTCCGACGGTCGACTGCGACGGCCCGTAGCCGATCAGGTGCACCCGCTCGTCGGCCCGGGCCCGCGTGCCGACGAGCGGCACCCCGCCGAGCGGACCGCGCAGCCGCAGCGGGTCGAGGTGGTCGAGGTCGGCCCGGAACCCCGTGGCCCAGATGACCGCGTCGACGCTCGTGCTCGACCCGTCGGCCTCCACCACGTGGTGCGGGCCCAGCGCCGTGAACATCGGGCGACGGGTCAGGACTCCCCGGCGCCGCGCCTCCACGGCGTAGCTCGTCCAGCCGAGCCCGGTGTACGAGACGATGCTCGCGGGCGGGCGGCCCTCCGCCGCGTCGGCCGCGACACGGCGCTCGACGTCGACGCCGTCGAGGCTCTGCGTGAAGTCGTGGTCGAGGAAGACGGGCTCGCGTCGCGTGTACCAGAGGGTCGTCGCGACCCGGCTGACCTCCTCGAGCAGCTGCACCGCCGAGATGCCGCCGCCGACGATCGCGACGCGCCGGCCCGCGAAGTCCGAGGCCCGTCGGTAGTCGCGGCTGTGCCGCTGCAGGCCGGCGAAGAGCTCGCGGCCCGGCAGGTCGGGCACGACGGGCGTGTTCCACGTGCCGGTGGCGTTGACGACCGCGCGCGTGAGCCAGGTGCCCGCCGTCGTCTCGACGAGCAGGTCGCCGCCCGGGTCGTCGTCGACCGCCCGCACCGCCGTCACGCGCACGGGCCGCACGATCGGCAGCCGCTCGCGCTCCTCGTAGGCGGCGAAGTACCGCGGCACCGCGTCGCGGCTCGGCTCGTTGGGGTCGACGGGCGGCAGGGGCATGCCCGGCAGGTCGAAGATGCCGTTGACGGTGCCCATGTGCAGCGACTCCCACCGGTGCTGCCACGCGCCTCCCGGTCGGTCGTCCGCGTCGAGCACGACGAGCGTGCGGGCCGCATCTCCGTCAGGGTCGGGGTCGTCGAGCGCGGAGCCGAACCCGCGCCGCACCAGGTGGTGCGCGGCCGAGAGCCCGGCCTGGCCGGCGCCGACCACGACGACGGTCGCGCGTCGGGGCGCCGGCGACGGCCTGCGGGTCGCGACCGAAGCCGGGTCCGGGGCCGGGACCGGGGCCGGCGTCGCGTCGCTCATCCGCGCCTCCTCGTGCCTCGGTGCGGGCATGCCCGTCGACACGTCGACGGTAGCGGAGCCGCGGTAGTTGCCATCTCGAGGGTCAGATGCGCGCCCTCAGGCCCTCAGATCGGCGACTAACGAGCCCCGCCTCGTCGAGGTGACCCGATCTGGGGCCCATGCGCCGCGGTGGGCCCGGGACGGGGCACCTCGACGCTCGAGCGTCAGCGCGGGACGCGCTCCGCCTGCGACGCGATCACGGTGCTCAGCTCGTCGAGGAACGCGCTGATCACCTCGGCCTGCTCCGGGGGCACCTGCATGAGGAACTCCTGCACCGGCGGCACCGTCGTGGTGGTCTCGCAGGCGTCGCGCCCCTCCGGCGTGGTGTGCACGGTCTTGCGGCGACGGTCGCTCGGGTCGGCCTCGCAGAGCACGAGCCCGGCGTCCTGCAGTCGGTGCAGCAGGTTCGAGACGGCGGGGGTGGTGAAGCCCAGGGTCGCGGCGAGGGTGCCCGGCGTCATCGGCTGCTCGGTGGCCTCCGCGGCGAGGATGAGCGCGAGGGCGTCCCGCTCCGTCCGCGGCAGGGGCGACGACCCGGCCGTCCGGTCGAGGCGCTGCTCGGTGATCCGGTAGCTCTCGAGGGAGGCGTGCAGGCGGGCTGCCTGGATTCGCTGGGGCATCGCGGGGTCCTCTGGGTGATCAGGCCGTCGGGGTGACGGTGTTCGGTGCGACGCCCGTCGGGCGTCTCCCGCGCTGCCGGCCCGGGTGGAGGCGGTGGTCGAGCGGGGTCGTGCGGTGTTCGTCATTCTGTCGTGCGGTCGTCCTGTGCTGCTGTCGTGCGGGTGCTGTCGTGCAGGTGGTGCCAGGGGCCTCGGGGGAGGCGTCAGTCGAGGTCGTCGTCGTCGATCGACGTGTCGAAGTACGAGACGTGCTCGAGCTCCGGAGCGAGGGCGCGGGCGGAGAAGGGCATCAGGCCGCCTCCATCCTCGCGTGCTCGGGGCGGGCCGAGGGGGCCTCGACGGGGCTGGCGGAGAACGCCTGCACCTCGGCGGCGGAGAGCGACTGGGTGCCGACAAGGCGACCCGAGACGGCGGCGACGAGCGCCTCGTGGGTGAGCGACCGGAGGTCCATCAGGCGGCCTCCGCCCGGAACAGGTCGGCGAGGTCGAGCGGCTCCGTCGCGGGGAGCGCGAGGTCCGACCAGGTGGCAGCGGCGCCGGCGGCGTTCACGCGGCGACCCCGAGGGCGACGAGCATGCCGGCCACGACGGTGCCGCACGCGGCGATCGCCGAGGTCGCGATGACGAAGAGGGTGGCCTGGCGTTCGGTGGCTCGGATCTCCGTGAACGGAGACTGGCTCGTGATGCTCATGTCGTTCTCGTTCCTGACGGCCCTGCGCCGTCGTCGTTGCGGGTGGCCCGCCGTGAAGTCGGGCCGTACCGCCGTGAACCGGTACGGGACAGATCGTGACACGATTTAGCTAGGTGGGCTAGTTAGTCCTCCTAGACACTTCGCTTTCCGGACAAGCGCGTCGCGGAGCGCGCCGAGCGGCCAGCTCGGGCGCCCCCGGCGGGCGCAGCCCGGAGCGACCGCCTGACGGCGCCGGCCCCCGAGGAGGACACTGGGGGAGGCGGCAGCCCCGTCCCTGACCCGACGAACGGACCGAGCACCATGGCCATCTCCAACCTGCCCTACGACGACGGCGTCATCGTGCGTGCGGTCGCCGACGTGCCCGCACGCGACCAGTCGGTCTCCGACGTCCGGGTCGACTTCCTCAGCGACGACATCGGGGCGGGCGGCAGCGCCACGGTCACGGCGACCATCACCTGGTCGATCTCGGCGGCCGACGCCGTCTCGATCCTTGACCAGGCGCGCCTGCCGCAGGGCGCCTCCGGCCCCGCCACCGAGAACGGCGCCCACGACCCGCACGCCGCGCCCGACCAGCACCACGGCCACGCCCCGCACGCCGACCACGCCCCGCACGACACCGCCGTCGACGACGCGGCCGTGCCCGGCGCCTGAGCGGGGGCACGACCGTGGGCCACCTGATCTACGACCGCGGCACCGCCGAGGTGCAGATGGACGACCGCGTGCTGGCGCACCTCCAGATCGTCATGGTCGCCAAGCTGCGCCGCCACGAGAGCTTCGCCTTCTCGTGGAAGGAGCCCGCGGCGTCCGGCGACGGGCGCAGCACCATCTGGGTCTTCCCGACCGTGAGCCTGCGCTTCCGCTTCGCCGGCAGCCGCCCTCCGGCGATCAACCCCGCCTGGCTCAAGGTGCTCGCCGCCTCCGCCGACAGCGGCCCGGGGCTGCACGTGCTGCCCGAGCCGGCCTCGGCCACCGGGGTCTCGGCGCCGGAGGTCAGAGGCTGAGCTCGCGACGCACGACGCCCTCGGCGACCTCGCGGAGGCGCACCCGGTGGCGCCGGGCGTGGTCGCGGATCAGCGCGAAGGCCTGGTCCACCCCGGTCTGGTGCTGGTAGGCGAGGAACCCCTTCGCCTGCTCGATCGTGACGCGGGCGTCGAGCGCCCGCTGCAGCTGGTCGGCGAGCTCGTCGCGGGCGTCGGAGTCGCGCTGCTGGAGCACGCTGATCGTCGCCACGTGGGTCATCGCCTGCAGCAGCACCAGCTCGACGTCGCTCAGGCGCCCCGCCTCGCGGAGGAAGACGTTCATGCCGCCGATGGTCCGGTCGCGCACCGTCAGCGGAATGGCGACGGCGGCGCGCAGGCCCGACGCCTCGGCCGTCTCGACGAACTCCGGCCAGCGGTCGACGACCTGCTGCACGTTCGGCACCTCGAGCAGGTGGCCGCCCTCGTAGGCAGCGACGCAGGGGCCCGACGCCGTGCCGATCTGCGCCTCCTCGACGTCGACGGAGCGCTCCGAGGTCGAGGCGACGACGTGGAGGGAGCCGCCGGCGTCCGCCAGCACGACCGCCGCCTCGGAGGCGCGGGTGTGCGTGACGGTCGCCTGCACGAGCACGTCCATCGTGTCGATGACGTCGTGCCCTCCCCGGAGCGAGTCCGCCAGGTCGACGAACACGCGGGCCAGGTCGATCTCCCTCTGATCAGCGCTCATGCACCGACCCTACGAACGGAGGCGGCGGCTCGCCCGACGATGTCCGGTCACCGAACCGGGAGCTCCTGCAGCTTCGCCACGAGCGCGGTCTTCGTGAGACGCGAGTACCCCGTCAGCCCTGCGGCGCGGGCGAGGCCGCGCAGGTGCACGAGGGTCTGGGCGTGCAGGTCCTCGCGGGCTTCGCTGCCGTCCTCGCGCGTCACGGTCGTCTCGTCGCTCGGGGGGAGCGGCAGGGCGTAGTCGACGGGCGCGGAGCCGGCGGCGGCTGCCGGAGTCGCGGTGCCGGCGGGCGCACCGGTCGCGTCGGCCGCCGGGCCGGACGTCGGCGTCGACGAGGCGCCCTGTGCCGTGGCCGCCGTGCTGCGCGACGCCTTCGCGGCGGCCTTCTCGGCGCGGCGGGCGGCCTTCGCGGCGGCCTTCTCGGCGCGGCGGGCGGCCTTCGCGGCGGCCTTCTCGGCCGCGGCGACCTCCTCGCGGGCGGCGTCGGCCTTCGCGGCCTTCTTCTCGGCGCGGGCACGGGCCTTCCGCGCGGCGGCGCGGCGCTCCTCGAGCTCGGCGCGCTGGGCGACGGCCTTCTCGGCGCGACGGGTCGCGGCCTTGATCTCGCCCTGGACGACGACGAGCTGCTGCGCGAGGTCGTCGAGGCCCGGCCGCGTGACGGTGGTCAGTGCCGCCGACCGGGCGCGCGCCTCGGCCACGGCGGCCTTCGCGACACGCAGGGCCTCGCGAGCGCGGGTCTCGGCCTCGGCGACCTTCGAGCCGCCCTTCGCAGAGTCCTTCGCGGAGCTCTTCTTCGTGGCCCCCTTGGCGGAGCTCTTCCCCGCGCCGGGGTTCTTCGGGGTCTTGTCGTCCTTGGGCACGGCGGTCCTTCCTCGGGTGGACGGCGCCGCGGGCACGGGCGCCGGGAGATCGCTGCGGCGAGTCTGGCACCGCGACCTGCGACCGGCCTCAGGTCGCACCTACCGCATCCGTCCCCCTCCCCGCGATGTGGACAAGTCGGGCGCGAGATCGAGAGTTATCCACAGGGCTAGCCCTCGCCGAAAGTGCTGGTCACAGAGCTAGGAATGAATTACACCGGTGTTATTTCCACACCTTTGTCCCCAGTTGTCCCCAGTTCTCCACGGGGCGGGCGGCGTGTCGGCACAGGTTCTCCACACGTCATCCACACCCTGTCGACAACTCGTGACTCGGGTGCCGACGCCGGGCGGGGGTGGGCGACCCACGCGAGATGTCGCGTCCTGGGTCGTCACGGACTCCCAGGGCCCAGATCGAGTCACCTCGGTCGAGGGGCGGCCTCGCCTCAGTCGTACACGCGGCCCAGCACCCACCGGCCCGCGGCGTCGCGAAGCACCTCGAACATGTGGGTCGTGCCGACCCCGTCGGTGGCCTGGAACCGCCACCCGACGAACTGCCGTGGCGGGTGCGTGATGAGCGCGTGCACGAAGGTCGGCTCGTCGAAGAGCTTCGTCGGCATGTCGGAGACGCGGTACCGCACCCCGTCGTGCACGAGCCGGTCGGGCACCTCGTCGACGAACCAGAGCGCGACGTCGGATCGGGTCGTGGAGATGTTCATCAGGGCCGCCTCTCTCGAACACGTGTTCGAACAGGGGTCGAGTGTAGGCAGCCCCTCCGACGCTCCGCAAGCGCTCCGGCGCGTCGCCCGCAGACACCGGCGCGTCGCGCCGAGGGGCCCAGGAGCACGCTCCCGCGGACGCTCCGGCACGCCCTCCCCCACCTACCCCAGCGGCAGCCCGAGCGCCGACGCGACCCCCGCGTTCGTGACGCGCCCGCCCACGACGTTGAGCCCGAGCGCGAGCGCCGGGTCGGCCTCCGTCGCGGCACGCCAGCCGTGGTCGGCGAGCGCCGCCACGTAGGGCAGCGTCGCCGCCGTGAGCGCCCGCGTCGACGTCTCCGGCACGGCGCCGGGCATGTTGGCGACGCAGTAGTAGACGGCGTCGTGCACCGCGAAGGTGGGGTCGTCGTGCGTGGTCGGGCGCGACCCCTCGAAGCAGCCGCCCTGGTCGATCGCGATGTCGACGAGCACCGCACCGGCCTTCATGCCGGCGACCATCTCGTCGGTCACGAGCTTCGGCGCCGCGGCCCCGGGCACGAGCACCGACCCGATCACGAGGTCGGCGTCGCGCACCTGCGCCGCGATCTCCCACGGCGACGAGTGCCGGGTGGCCACGCGGCCGTCGAAGCGCGCCTCGAGGCTCCGGAGGCGCGGCAGCGACAGGTCGACCACGGTCACGTCGGCGCCCAGGCCGACGGCGGCGGCCGCCGCGTGCTCGCCGGCGACGCCCCCGCCGATCACGACGACCTGCGCGCGCGGGGTGCCCGGGACGCCGCCGAGCAGGGTCCCGCGACCGCCGGAGGCGCGCATCAGGTGGTACGCCCCCACCGTGATCGACAGCCGCCCGGCCACCTCGCTCATCGGCTGCAGCAGCGGCAGCGAGCGGTCGGCCAGCTGCACCGTCTCGTAGGCGATCGCGGTCGTGCCCGAGGCGACCAGCGCCTCCGTCAGGGCCCGGTCGGCCGCGAGGTGCAGGTACGTGAAGAGCACCTGGTCGGCGCGGAGGCGGGCGTGCTCCTCGGCGACCGGCTCCTTGACCTTGACGAGCAGATCGGCGGCGCCCCACACGGCCGCGGGGCCGTCGACGACCGTCGCGCCCGCCGCGGCGAAGTCGGCGTCGGAGAGACGCGAGCCGAGGCCCGCCCCCGACTGCACGAGCACCTCGTGGCCCCGGCGCACCAGGGCGTCGACCCCGGCGGGCGTGATCGCCACGCGGGCCTCGTTGTTCTTGATCTCGGTGGGCACGCCGACGCGCATGGGGGCTCCGTCCGTCTCGCGGTCGTGTCGACGTCTCTGTCGGGTGACCGGGTGCCTCCATCGTGGCCCGTCGGCGCCGCGGGGGCTACCAGGCGTACTCGTCGAAGTCGATGGCGGCGTCGATGCGCGCCCACTCCGTGGCCTCCTCCGGCTCGTGGGCCGCGTCGACGGGCTCGGTCGGCACCGACTGGAGGCGCACGACGCTCGACGCCGTGACGAGCACCGAGACCAGGCCGTGCGCGACCGTCGAGAAGTCGACGAAGTCCGCTCCCTGTCGGGCGACGGCCGAGATGCGGGCCTTGAGGGCGCCCACGTCGACCGAGGGGTCGAGGTGGTAGAGCTGGCCGTCGATGCTCAGGCTGGTGACGTTCACGGTGACCCCGTCCGGTAGGGCGGCCGAGGCCGCGTGTCCACCGCTCCCGGGGTCCGGGGGAACGATCGTGTTCCCTCTGATGGTCGCACGTCGCGAGGCCCTCGCGACAGGGGCGGCGGTACGGTTGACTCCGAGACCGGAGTGTGCAGGGAGCAGCGACGTGGACGACGAGATGGTGACGGCCGTGGCCGAGCTGCGCCGCGCCTCCTCGACCGGGGGCGACCTGGCCCGCCCGATGCTCGGCGCCCTGCCCGTGACGGGCCTCTCGATCGCCACGATGGGCGACCTGCTGCCCACCGGGACGGTCGCCGCCACCGACGACCAGGCCGCCCGGCTCGACGAGCTGCAGTTCGACCTCGGCGAGGGCCCCTGCTGGGACGCCGTCGCCGCCCGCCGACCCGTGCTCGAGCCCGACGTCGCGGGCTCGCCCGTGCGCGTCTGGCCCGCGTTCTCGCGGGCGCTCGCCGACGAGCCGATCGGTGCCCTCTTCGCCTTCCCCCTGCTGCTCGGCCCGCTCGCGCTCGGCGCCATGGACCTCTGGTGCGACGAGGCTCACGACCTCAGCGACGAGCACGCGCTCCGCGCCTCCGCCCTGGCCCGCGAGGTCAGCCGCCACCTGCTGCGCGCCGCCGTCCGCGAGATCGCCGACGAGCAGCACGACGACGCCGTGACCGACCGCTTCTCGCGCCGGCACGTCCACCAGGCCACCGGCATGGTGCTCGCCCAGGTCGGCGTCTCGCCCGAGGACGCCGAGCTGCTGCTGCAGGGCCACGCCTTCGCCACCGGGACGTCGATGCGCGAGGTCGCCGACGACGTCCTGGCCGGTCGCCTCAGCTTCGCCACACGCCCCACGGGCATCGAGGAGTCATCATGACGGAATCCACACGGGAGGCCGCTCTCGTCGACGCCTTCACCACCCTGGCCGACTCGCTCGTCGCGGGCTTCGACGTCATCGAGCTGCTGCAGTCGCTGGTCGAGACCTGCCACGACCTGCTCGACGTCTCGGAGGGGGGCATCCTGCTCGCCGACGACTCGGGCGAGCTCGAGGTCGTCGCCTCGACGAGCGAGGCGACCTCGCTCGTCGAGACCATGCAGCTCGACGCGGAGGAAGGGCCCTGCTGGGAGTGCTTCCGCGCCGGCAAGGTCGTCTCGGTCACCTCGCTCGACGAGGGCGACGCCCGCTGGCCGCGCTTCGCCCGCGTCGCGCGCGAGCAGGGCTTCCGCTCGGTGCACGCCGTGCCCCTGCGCCTCCGCGAGACCGTGATCGGCACGCTCAACCTGCTGCGGCACGAGCCCGGCGAGCTCAACGAGCGCGACGTGCGCGTGGCGCAGGCGCTCGCCGACGTCGCGACCATCGGCATCGTGCAGGAGAGGACGCTGCGCGAGAGCACCGCCGTCCAGGCCCAGCTGCAGTCGGCGCTGACCACCCGCGTCGTCATCGAGCAGGCGAAGGGCGTGCTCGCCCACACGCACGACGTCAGCACCGACCAGGCCTTCGAGCTGATGCGGTCGCATGCGCGGCGCACCCGCACGCGCCTCGCCGACGTCGCCCGCGGGCTCGTGGAGCGGCGGCTGACGCTCTAGCCGTCGGCTCCTCCCTCCGGCCGACGACAGCGTCGGCGGCGCGCCCTACGCTGGCCGTCGTGGCTCCCTTCGACGACGACTTCGACATCCGTTCCTTCCCCGCCGCGCTCGAGCCGACCCCGGTCGCCGAGGCGGGCGACGACGCTGACGGTGCCGCCGGCGACGCCGCGGGCGACGGCGCCGCGGGCGACGGCGCCGCGGCCGCCGAGCCGCGCGCCGACGCCGACTCGACGGCCTGGACGCGCGCGGTCACCCTCGGCTTCCACAACGCCGAGCCCGACGCGGGCACGATCGGCCGCGAGACGCAGCGGGGCGTCGTCGACGGCCGGCTCTACACGGGGGTCTACGCGAAGGAGGCGCGGGAGGGCTCCCTCGCCGCGTCCGGAGTGCCCGTGGGCACCTTCGTCAGCCTCACCCGCTCGATCAACGTCGGCGGCGGGCGCCTCCTCGACGCGCACCTGGTCTCGGGCGTGACCGTGCAGCCGACCTACCGTCGGCGGGGCATCCTGCGGCGCCTGATGACCGACGACCTCGCCGCCGCGAAGGGCGCGGGCCTCGCGGTGGCCGCGCTGACCGCCAGCGAGGGCGTGATCTACCGCCGGTTCGGGTTCGGGCCGGCCACCCGTGAACGCAAGGTCGAGGTCGACCGGCGCCGCGCCTCCGGCCTGCTCTCCGAGCCCGCGGGCAGCGTCGACCTGGTCGCCCGTGACGAGGCGTTCGAGGCGACGGCCCGCGAGGTCTTCGCCCGGTTCCACCGCCGCAGCCCGGGGTCGATCGACCGGCACGAGGGCGTCTGGTCGCACCGGCTGCACGGCGGCCGGCCGGGCGGCGTCTCCGACCCCGCGATCCGCGCCGCGGTGCACCGTGACCCCGCGGGCGCGGTCGACGGCTACGTCACCTACAAGCTCGACGAGGGCGCGACGACCGTGCTGATCGTCACCGACCTCGTCGCGGCGAGCGACGACGCGTACCTCGGCCTCTGGCAGCTGCTGCTCGAGGTCGACCTCGTCGACACCGTCCGCTACGAGCAGGCTCCCCAGGCCGACCCGCTGCTGCACGCGCTGGTCGACCCCCGCGCGATGCGCATCACCCACGACGAGGACCACGTCTGGCTGCGCGTGCTCGACCCGGTGGCGACGCTGCAGGCGCGGCCGTGGTCGGCCGACGGGGTCGTCACGCTCGCGGTCGCCGACGCCCTGGGGCACGCGGCCGGCACGTTCAGGGTCACGAGCGAGGGCGGCTCGGCGACCGTCAAGCGCGCGGGCGTCCGCCGGGCCGACCTCGACCTCGACGTCGCCACGCTGGGCTCGCTCTGGCTCGGCGGCGTCGACCCCGTGACGCTCGCCGGGGCCGGGCTCGTCCGCGAGCGCCGCGCGGGCGCGGTGCAGTCGCTCCGCGCGATGCTCGCGCCCGACCGGCCGCTGCACGGCATCACCTCGTTCTGACGGCGGGCCCGGCGCTGAGGGGCCCGGCGCTGAGGGGCTCGGCGCTGACGGGCTCGGTGCTCAGGGCCGCACACGCCGTCTTGCCCTCTGTGGGGGACAACGCTGGGTGCAGGCCGTGCACGCCCCGTACGGTCGGAGCATGCACTTGTCGCGCGCCGTCCCGCCAGGGTCGACGACCTCCTTCGTCCGTGCTCACCTGCCGGCCTCCGTCGCCGAGGCCCTGGGCCTCGCCGCGAGCCTGACCGACCCCGGAGCGCGGGGAGGCGCGGTGCCCGCCCCCGGCACCGGCCACACCGCCGACCTCTGGCGCGCGCTGGCCACGCTCGCCGCCCACGACCTCTCCGCGGCGCGGGCCGTCGAGCCGCACCTCGACGCGGTGGCCGTCCTCGAGCAGGCGCGGGAGGCCGGGCAGGTCGCGCCGTCCGCCGCGGACGTCGCGGGCGCTGCGGGCGCCGCCGGCGTCGCGGGCTCGGGCGGCCGGGCCTCCGCGGCCGGGCCGGTCTGGGGCGTCTTCGCCGCCGAGGGCCCGGGGGTGCGGCTCGACGCCACGCGCGCCCCGGCCGTCGCTGTCGACCCCGCCGGCCCCGCTGCCGACGGCCCCGCGACCGCCGCCCCCGAGCGCTGGACGCTCACCGGCGTCAAGCCGTGGTGCTCCCTCGCCGGCCAGCTCGACGCGGCCCTCGTCACCGCCTGGGCGGGCGACGAGCGCCGTCTCTTCGCGGTCGACCTGCACCAGCCCGGCGTCGAGGTCGTCCCGGGCACCTGGCACGCCCGCGGCCTGGTCGACATCCCCTCCGGCCCCGTCCGCTTCGACGACGTCGCGGCGAGCCCGGTCGGCGACCCCGGCTGGTACCTCCGCCGACCCGGCTTCGAGTGGGGCGGCATCGGCGTCGCCGCCTGCTGGTACGGCGGAGCGGTCGGCGTCGCCCGCACCCTCCACGCCGCGACGGTCGGCCGCGAGCCCGACCCCTGGCGGCTCCGCGCCCTCGGGGTGGTCGACGAGCGCCTCGGCGACGCGCGGCGTGCGCTCGCCGAGGCCGCCGACCTCGTCGACGCGGGCGCGGCCACGGGTCGCGAGGGGCGCCTCCTCGCCAAGCGAGTGCGGGGCACGGTCGCCCGCGCGGCGGACGACGTGCTGCGTGTCGTCGGCCGGGCCCTCGGGCCCGCGCCCCTGGCACTCGACGCGGCGCACGCCGCCCGCGTCGCCGACCTCGAGCTGTACCTGCGCCAGCACCACGCGGAGAAGGACGAGGCGTCGCTCGGCGGCGCCGTCCGCGAGCGCGCGCTCGACCGCGTGGCCGAGTCCGTCCAGCCCGCCGCCGACGGGGTCGACGCCGCGGGGGAGGGGGTGGACCCGTGGTGAGCTTCGACGCCCGCGAGCCCGGCACCTCCGCCGCCACGTGGGAGGCCGACCCGCGCCTGGCGGGGCTGCCGGCCGCACCGCGCCTCCCCGGCTCCCTGCTCGTGCTCGCGGCCCACGCCGACGACGAGACGCTCGGCGCCGGCTCGCTGATCGCCGCCGCCGCCCGGCGGGGGCAGCCCGTCACGGTCGTCGTCGTCACGGACGGCACCGCCTCGCACCCGGCGTCGGAGACGACGACGAGCGCCGAGCTCGGCGAGGTCCGGCGCCGCGAAGCCAGGGCGGCCCTCGACGAGCTCGGCCCCGGGGTCCGACTCGTGATGCTCGGCGTGCCCGACGGGGCCGTGCGTGAGCACCGCGAGGCCGTGCGCGACCGGCTCGTCGACCTCGTCGACGAGCTCGCTCCCTCCGCGGTCGTGTCGACCTGGCGCGGCGACGGGCACCGCGACCACCGCGTGCTCGGCGAGGTGGCGGCCGAGGTCGTCGCCGGAGCGCACCCGGCGCCCGAGCTGCTCGAGTACCCGGTCTGGATGTGGCACTGGGGCTCGCCCGACCACCCCGACGTGCCGTGGGCGCAGCTGGTCCAGCTGACGGTGGACGAGGAGGCGCGGGTCGCGCGTCAGCACGCCCTCGCCCGCTACGTCAGCCAGGTCAGGCCGCTCTCCGCGCGCCCGGGCGACGAGGCGGTGCTGCGGCCGGAGTTCCTCGCGCACTTCGCCGCCGGGCGCGACGTGTTCGTGCGCTCGGTGCCCGCCGGCGTGCCCGCCGCCGGTGACGCCCCCGCCGACGACGCCTCGCGCTTCGACGGGACGCACGCCGCCCGCGACGACCCGTGGGGCGTCACGACGCGGTGGTACGAGCGGCGCAAGCGCGCCCTGGTGCTCGGGGCCCTGCCCGACGAGCGGTACGGCGCGGTGCTCGAGGTCGGCTGCTCGATCGGCGTCGTGACGAGCGAGCTCGCCGCCCGGGCCGACCGGGTGCTCGCGCTCGACGTCTCGCCGGTGGCCGTGCAGCGTGCCCGCGAGCGGCTCGCCGACCAGCCGCACGTGCGGGTGGAGCGGGCCGACGCCTCCGAGGGGCTGCCCGAGGGGCGCTGGGACCTCGTCGTGCTCGGCGAGGTCGGCTACTACCTCGAGCCCGGTGCGCTGACCGCCCTGCTCGACGGCGTCGCCGCCGCGCTGACGGCGACCGGAACGCTCGTGGCCTGCCACTGGCGGCACGGGGCCGACGACTTCGCCCAGGGAGGCGACGAGGTGCACGCCGTGCTGGCCGACTGGGCCGAGCGCGCCGGGCTGCGCCGCGTGGTGCAGCACGTCGAGGCCGACTTCCTGCTCGACGTGTTCTCGCTCGACGGCCGGTCCGTCGCCGAGCGGACGGGCCTCCGGTGAGCGCGCCCGCGCCCTGCGCCGTGCCCGCCGACGACGCGCGCGACCGGGCCTCCGTCGCGGAGCCGGCCCGCGACTCCTCGCCGGCCCCGGTCGTCGGGGTCGCCGTCGTCGTGCCGGCCCGCGACGAGCAGGAGCTGATCGAGCGCTGCCTCGCCTCCGTCGTCGAGGCGCGGCGTCGTCTGGTCGAGGAACGCCCGGAGGCGCGGGTCGTCGTCGTCGTCGTGGCCGACGGCTGCACGGACGACACGGTGCGGCTCGCCCGGGCCGTGCCGGGAGTCACCGTGCTCGAGACCAGCGTCCACAACGTCGGGCTCGCGCGGTCGGCCGGCGTCGAGTGGGCGCTCGTGGAGCTGCGCCGGGGCGAGGGCCGGGGCGGGCCGGACGACGGGCCCGCGACCGCCGCGGACCGCGTGTGGATCGCCAACACGGACGCCGACTCGCAGGTGCCGCCGGCCTGGCTGACATCGCAGCTCGACGAGGCCGACGCCGGGGCGGACGTCGTGGTCGGCACCGTCCGGCCCGACTTCGCCGACCTCAGCCGGGAGCAGGTCGCCGCCTGGACGGCCCGCCACACGCCCGGGCGGCCGAACGGGCACGTGCACGGGGCGAACCTCGGGGTGCGGGCGTCGCGCTACGCGGAGGCGGGGGGCTTCGGCGACCTCGACCTGCACGAGGACGTGACGCTCGTCGGGCGGCTGCGCGCGGCGGGGGCGACCCTGCTGGCGTCGGAGGCGGGCGAGGTGCTGACCTCGGGGCGTCGCGTCGGCCGCACGCGCGGCGGCTACGCGGGCTACCTCGCGAACGACCTGCTCGCCTGAGCGCCGGCGCCCGGCGCCCAGCGCCGCGCCGCGCATCGAGGTGACCCTTCCTGGGCCCTCCTCCGCGCGCAGGCCCCAGCAAGGGTCACCTCGACGTCGTCGGGCGGGTCGCCGCGGCCCGCCCACGACCCGACTACTCGGCGGGCAGCGCCCCGTTGCGGTCCAGCGCCGCACCGAAGTCGAGGAAGGCGTCCGCCATGCCGCGGTACTGCGGCGCGCTGAAGACCTCGCTGAACGAGCGGCGGTAGACGCCGGCGATCTCGATCGCGGCCGCGCGGCCCTCGGCGGTCAGGCTGACGATCACGCTGCGACGGTCGCCCGGGTTCGGGCGACGGTCGAGGTGGCCGCTGTCGATCAGCCGGTCGACGAGGTTCGTCATGGCGCCGCTCGACAGCTCGAGGTACTCCGCGGCGCGCTTCGGCGTCACCGCGTCGCCCGCGGCCGACACGTAGAACAGGAACCGCAGGTCGGTGAGCCCGAGCCCGTGCTGACCGCCCTGGTGGCTCAGCACCCGCGAGTGGTGCAGCATCAGCAGCCGGAACGAGTTCAGCAGGCGGTCGAGGTCGAGCTCCGCGTCGACCTCGGAGAAGGGCGGCCGGTCGAGGGCCGCGAGCGGGTCCTCGTCGACCTCGGAGTCGAGCTCGGGGTCGTGCCCGAGCTCCGTCTCGTCGACGGGCGAGGCGGCGTCGGGCGCCGGGAGGGTGGTCGAGGTCTGGCCGTCCGTGGCCGTGGTCATCGTCATGGTGCTCCGGTCTGGGGGCGGCCTGTCGGCGCCCGGTCGGGGTGGGGACGCCGTCCGTGGCCTCCCCGTGCCTCTCATGTTCCGTGAATCTCGACCGTCGAGATACCCCCACTACTGGGCGGCTCGGCAGCGCGGGCGCCGGCAGGGGGGACAACCCCCGTCCCGCTCCGGGTGGTGCCGTCATGTCGGCCGCCCCCGCCCCGCGGCGACGATGGATCCCATGCAGAAGACCTCCGCCGCCGGCCCCGCCGCTCGCCCCGTCCGCCCCGCCCGCCGCGCCGCCCGCCTCGCGCTCGTCGCCTCCGCCGCCCTCTCCGTCGTCGCCCTCACCGGCTGCTCCGCGATCACCGACGCGGCGCTCGCCGCCGTCGGCTCCGCCCCGGTCCAGGAGCGTCACTTCGACACCGCCGTGGAGGCGCCCCGCCCGTCGAACTCCGACGACGTGGCCTGGTTCCTGCCCGAGTGGGTGCCCTCCGACGCCCGCGACATCGACGTGCGCCTGCACACCTCGCAGCCGGGCTACGAGATCAGCTTCACCAGCGCCGACGGCGTCGACCTCGCCGCCTGCGAGCCCGTCGACGGCGACCTCGGCGGCCCCGCCCTGGAGCCCGAGGTGCTGCCCGACGACCTGCCCGCCACGGGCCTCGTCAGCTGCGGCGACGGCCGCGTCACCGCGCAGGTCGGCGACCGCTGGCTCGGCTGGACCACCGCCGAGCCCGTCCCCGGCGACGACGGCTCGGGCACGCTCCGCGGCTGACCCCGCGCCCGCACCCGCCCCGCCCGCACCGACCCCGACTCCCCTCTCACCTCCTCCCCGGAAGGCCCCCTCGTGACGCACCCCACCGCCGCCCGCCCCGCACAGCCGGCCCGCGACTCCTCCGCTCCGTCCGCCCCCGCCGGAGGCGCGGCGCCGGTCGCCCGCCTCGCCGACGTCTCGAAGACCTACGGCCGGGGCGACGGCCGCGTCGAGGCGCTGCGAGGTGTGTCGCTCGAGCTCCGCGCCGGCGAGTTCACCGCCGTGATGGGGCCGAGCGGGTCGGGCAAGTCGACCCTCATGCACCTCGCCGCCGGCCTCGACACCGCCACCTCGGGGCAGGTGCTGCTCGGCGACACCGACATCACGCACCTCGACGACACGGCCCTCACCCTGCTGCGTCGCCGCCGCGTCGGCTTCGTCTTCCAGGCGTTCAACCTCGTGCCGACCCTCGACGTGACCGGCAACGTCGAGCTGCCGTTCCGCCTCGACGGGCGGCGCCCCGACGCCGACGAGCGCGCCTGGATCGACCGCCTCGTCGAGACCCTGGGCCTCGGCCAGCGCCTCGGCCACCGGCCCCACCAGCTCTCGGGCGGACAGCAGCAGCGCGTCGCCATCGTGCGCGCCCTCGCCACGCGGCCCGACCTGGTCTTCGCCGACGAGCCGACCGGCAACCTCGACTCGCGCACCGGGCGCGCCGTGCTCGCGGTGCTCGCCGCGGCGTCGCGCGAGCACGGCCAGAGCATCGCGATGGTCACCCACGACCCGGTGGCCGCCAGCTACGCCGACCGCGTCGTCTTCCTCGCCGACGGCCGCGTCGTGCACGAGGTCGGCCGCAGCACGCCCGCCGAGGTCTCCGCCGTCATGCTCGAGCTCGAGGCCGCGGCGTGAGCGCCCGCGAGCTCCTGGCCGAGCACCGCCCGAGCATCCTCGTCACGACCCTCGCCACCACGTTCGGCGTCGCCCTCGTCGGCGCCACCCGGGTGCTCGACCAGACCCTCCGCGCCGACCCCGTCGCCGGCGACAGCGCCACCGTCGGCCAGATGCTCGGGGTCGTCGCCGTCGTGGTGATCGGGATCGCCCTGTACGTCGGCGCCGTCGTCACCGCGAACACCTTCGCGACCATCGTCGCGGGCCGCACCTCCACGATCGCGCTGATGCGCCTCCTCGGCTCCTCCTCGCGTCAGCAGCGTCGTGCCGTCGCGGGCGAGGGGCTCGTCGTCGGCCTCGTCGGCGCCGCCCTCGGCGCGGTGCTCGGCAGCGTGCTCGTCGTCGTCGAGGTCGCCGTGCTGGTCGGCCGCGGCACGCTGCCCGACCTGCCGTACTCCGTGGTGTCGGCCACCACCCTGGCCCCGGCCGTCGTGGTCGTCGCCACCACCCTCGCCGCGGCCTGGGTGGGCTCGCGGAAGGTGCTCGCGGTCACGCCGCTGCAGGCGATCGGCACTGCCCAGGAGTCGCCGGCCCACGAGGCCCCGCGCCGCGTGCTGCGGACCGTCGTCAGCGCCGCCCTCGTCGTCGCCGGCGGGGCGCTGCTGGCCGCCGGCGTCGTGACCGGCCTGGCCGACGCGACCGGGGTCGTCGTCGCCTTCCTCGGCGGCGTCGTGTCGTTCACCGGGGTCGTCGTCGGCGCGCACCTCGTGATGCCCCTCGCGCTGCGCGGCGTCGGCCGGCTCGCCGGCGGCGGCGCCGTGGCCCGGCTCGCGGCGGAGAACGCCGTGCGCCACCCCGAGCGCAGCACCCGGGCCACGGTCGGCATCGTGATCGGCGTCACGCTCGTCTCGACCCTCGCGGTCGCCCTCGGCACGCTGCGCGCCTTCATCGAGAGCATGACGGCCGCCGACCCGGAGTACTTCGCCGAGCTCGACGCGCTGTTCAGCACGACCCTGCTCGTCGTCACGGCGCTCGTCGGGTTCTCGGCCCTCATCGCCGCCGTCGGCCTCGTCAACGACGTGTCGCTCAGCGTGCTGCAGCGTCGCCGCGAGCTCGGCCTGCTGCGCACCCTCGGCGCCACCGCCCGCCAGGTGCGCCTGATGGTGCTGCTCGAGGCCGCCCAGATGACCGTCGCCGCGGTGCTGCTCGGGCTGCTGCTCGGCGTCGTCTACGGCTGGGCGGGCGCGCAGTCGCTGCTCGGCTCGGCGGCCGGCGAGCTCGTGGTGCCCCAGGTGCCCGTCGGGCTCGTCGTCGCCCTCGTGGTCGCCGCCGCGGCCCTCGCGCTCGTGTCGTCGGCGGTGCCCGCCCGCCGGGCGACGTCGGTGCCCCCGGTCGTGGCGACCGCGGTCGCCTGACCGGAGGCCGGGCCGGGCCGGGCGCGGGCCCGAGCGCGGGCCCGAGCCGGCCGGCCCCGGGCCTACGCCGCGGCGGGAGTCGGCAGCGCCGCCTCGATCACCGCGACGACCGCCGGGTCGTCGGGCTCGGTGGTCGGGCGGAAGCGGTGCACCGCGCCGCCGGGGGTGACGACGAACTTCTCGAAGTTCCACTTCACCTTGCCGGCCTTGCCCGCCGCGTCGGGCGTCTTCTTCAGCTCGGTGTAGAGCGGGTGCTCCGCCTTGCCGTTCACGCGCACCTTCTCCATCATCGGGAAGGTCACGCCCCAGGTCGCCGAGCAGTACTCGTCGATCGCCTCGGCCGAGCCGAGCTCCTGCAGGAACTGGTTGCTGGGGAAGCCCACGACCGTGAAGCCGCGCCCGCCGTAGGTCCGCTGCAGCTGCTCGAGCTTCTCGTACTGCGGCGCCAGGCCGCAGCGGGAGGCGACGTTCACGACCAGCACGACCTTGTCGGTGAAGGCCCCGAAGCGGGTGCGCTCGCCGCGGAGGGTGGTCAGGTCGATGTCGTCCAGAGTGGTCATGAGCTGACCGTACGCCCGGGGGCCGGGCGCCACCGGAGGGCTCGCTGCGACCGGGCTGTGCGGCATGCACGACGCGGCCCCCTCGGTCAAGCCCCCCTCCCCGAGTTGTCACCCGCGCCTCCCTCGCTGTTCACTCGTGTCTGATGGGTGACGAGGGCGACGATCGCGTCCGCATCGAAGCGGCCGGCACCGACCTCGACGAGGCCGTCGCCGTCTTCGAGCAGGGCTACAACGGCACAGGGCTCGTCGCGCGCGCGACGGAGCTCGATTTCTCGTACCGTCACTCCGCCACCGGCGACCCCGACCTGACGCTCCGCACCTCGAAGTTCTCCGGCGAGATCACCGGCACGATCGAGCCCCCCGGCGAGCACATCGTCCAGTGGCTGAGCCGCGGCCGTGCCGTGATGGACCTCGGGCGCGACGAGGTGCACATCGAGGTCGGCGTGCCCGTGGTGTTCCCGCACGGGCGGCCGTTCTCGTTCCGCTACGCCGACTTCGAGCAGAACCTCGTGCACGTCGACGACGTGCTGCTGCACGAGGTCGCCGCCGCGCGGGAGGGCGCGGCCCCCGGCTCGCTCCACTTCGACCACTCGGTGCCGCCCTCGCCCGCGGCGCTCCGCACCTGGAACAGCACGGTGCGGCTCATCGCCCAGACCTACCTCGGCGGCGAGATCGCGCCCATGATGCGCGCCGAGATGGCCCGGCTCGCCGCCGTCGCGATGCTCGACACCTTCAGCCACTCGTCGACGAGCCTGCCGGAGGCGCTGCTCGCGCCCCGGAACGCCTCGCTGCGGAGCGCGGTCGAGTACGTGCACGCCCACGCCCACCTGCCCATCACGGCCGCCGACGTCGCGCAGCACGCCGGCCTCACGGCGCGGGGGCTGCAGCAGTCGTTCAGCCGCCACCTCGAGACCACGCCCACGGAGTACCTGCGGGGGGTGCGCCTCGAGCGCGTCCACGAGGAGCTGCGGGCCGGGTCGCCCGACCGCGTCACGGTGGCCGAGGTGGCCCGCCGCTGGGCGTTCGCGCACCTCGGGCGGTTCAGCGCGGCGTACGTGAAGCGCTTCGGGGAGTACCCGCGCGACACGCTGCAGCGCGCGTAGGCCCTACGCGCCCGGGTCGACCGAGCTGCCCGCCGCCGCGGCGGGGGCGTCGGCCGGGGCGAAGAAGTCGCCGTACGTGGGCCCGGCCGTGACCGACCGGCGTCGGCCCAGGAGAGGCACCACCGCGAGGCCGGCGTCGCGCGCGGGCCGGCGCTTCGGGTAGCCCTGGATGCGCACCGGGCGCGTCAGGGGGTCGGAGACGTAGCTGCTCGCGGCCTCGTCGGCGGTCGTGCTGGTGCTCACGTCTCCTCGTTCCTCGAGGATCGGCCAGCCTCGCAGTGTCGTGCGCGACGTCGTGCGACGGCGCCTCCCCAACCTAGGGAGGCGGCACCGGACCAGGCAGGCTGGTCGTCCCCGATGCGAACAGGGTGTGCCGTCGTCGGACGGCCGGGGGCTCACGGGCCTCCGCGCGTAGCGTGAGGGGCATGCAGACACCCCAGGCCGTGGCCCAGCCGTGAAGCGCCTCCACTACGTCGAGGGCCACGTGGTCACGGGCGACGACATCGCGGAGGCGGTGGTCGCCTACGCGCGCGCCCTCGCCCTCCGCGGGCGCTCCGACTCGGTCGACCTGCCCGGCATCGACGTCGACGGCGAGGAGCGACGCTTCCAGCTGCTGCTCGGCCCCTCGAGCCAGATGCTCGTCTCGCACGAGCCGTGGCACGGCGACGAGCTGACCGACGAAGCGCTGGTCGCCGACGTGGGCCGACGTGGCCTGCTGATCTCGGGCCCCGACCCCGCGACCACGCCGAGCGGCGGCAGCCCCGTCGCGCTCGTGCCCCTCGAGGCCGACGAGTTCACGCCGGTCGAGATCAGCTCGCCCGAGAGCTGAGCCGGCCCGGGACGACAGAAGGCCCGCCCTGCACGAGCAGGGCGGGCCTTCCGTCGTCGGGGCGCGAGCCCCTGGGTGCTACTTGGTGGCGACGGTGATCTTCGCGACGCCGACGAGCATCTCGTCCTGGACGGCGTCGGTCTTGAAGGTCTGGTTCAGCAGCGCGGCGGCGTCGGGGCTGATGTGCACCGTCGTGCCCTCG
>Ga0308160_10002655_pt1 | contig 21174 bp, 27 predicted proteins | sample PhyFR1_FD_201036 | JGI IMG/M metagenome (GOLD analysis project Ga0308160, IMG submission 201036) | Phyllosphere microbial communities from UC Gill Tract Community Farm, Albany, California, United States - DLSLF.R1 | ecosystem: Host-associated > Plants > Phyllosphere > Unclassified | place: USA...
CCTCGTCCCGTTCAGCACCGGCTCGGCAGTTCATCCTGCTGCTCCTGACACTCTCTCCTGACCCACCCCTGTAGGACGAGCTGATCATCGTCGGTGGGCCATCCTCATCCCGCCGCCGCCGCGGTCGACTGACGGCGGCGACCGACCGGGGCGCGCAGCAGCCGACGCCGCTGCTACCCGCCCCCCCCCCTTTTTGACGCCTCAACAGCCCGACGGAGTGCCCTCGGTCGTTCACCAGCCGATCTACGGACTATCAGCACTCACAAGGCTAGCTCGGATGTGCTCGCTCACGCTGTCGGCGCTCTGATTCCGCGCGCAATCGCGCCGCGCTGCGCGCGAGGTCCCTTTCTTCCCTCTTCGCGCGTTTAGTCGTAGAAAGCAAGCCATCACATCGAAGCGAAGCGAAAGCTCTACTCCTGAGCCTGCTCGTGCTCGACGGCCACAATACCAGCGCGCTGAGCGAGGGAGGAGTTAGGAAGAGAAGAAGGAGTCGAGTCAGCCATGGCGTCGAATAAAGGGACGTCGGGGGGGGCAGGGGGCGGGCGACCAACCTTGTCGGCGAGCCGGAGGGCCTTGCGCTCGCGCAGGGCCTTGTTGCGCGTCCGGCGAGCCTCCATCTGGTCGCCGAGCGTCTTGGTCCGGAGGGCCTCGGCCTTGTCGTGGTGGATGCGCTCCATCAGGACCCGCTTGTTCTTGAAGACGTTACCCTTCGACTTGAGGTAGAGCGAGTGGTACCTGCCGGGGAAGAAGGGGGGTTGGCCGATGCGGCTCTATCAGTGACGGCCCACGTGGGCTCGAGCAGTAAGGCGAGGGAAGACGCACATGTGCTTGTCGATCTTGCCGGCGTCACGGTACTTCTTGAGCAGGCGACGGAGGACCCGCATGCGCCGCATCCACTGGACCTTGGTCGGGAAACGGGCGTCGGCCGTACCCTTGCGCTTACCAGCGCCGGTGTGGCGACCCTTGCGCTTCGAGGCAAGGAGGTCACGCGCGCGCGAGCGCGAGTGGATCGTCGTCGGCTTGACGATGATGTGCCCGTCCTTGATGAGCTTGGCGACACCCTTGCGCGAGTTGGCGTTGGCAATCTCGGCCGCCTCCTGGGGGTCGAGCCAGATCTTGCGCTTGCCGACACCGGCGACGGACGCCGCGAGGCGCTTCTGGATGCGAAGGTCGGAGAGCTTGGCCACTGGAGAAACGGAAGCCACGGAAGACGAGGCCGGACGGTCAGCCCAGAGGCTCTCGGAGCGGACTGGCGCAACTCGCTGCGGGTGGTAGCAAGCAGCGGTGGCAGCGGCCGCAGACGCAGCAACGGCAAGTGCAGCAGCGACGTGCAGCTGGGCGAACAAGCGGCAAGGCAGACGGCCCTTAGAGGCAAGTCCGACCATCCCAGGTCGGCGGGAGTGCGAGCTGCGCCCTGTGGCGGTCTGCTCGACGGCTACGCAACGGCCGAGCGAAGGTCCACCCTCTTCGGCCGCACGACGCCCCCCCGGACGACCCTGCCCCATCCTACGTCTGCCATCCAAGTTGAAGTGCCCCACCGCAGGCGGGCGATCTGCCTACGACCGACCTCCACCTCCGCCGGTAGGGCGCGGCCGCAAGGTGTGTGGGGGGGCCGGCTAGGCACCGCCAGGTCGACGCCCTGTCGCCAAAGCTGCTGCTGAGGCCGCTGCTACATCGTCTGCTGCTGCTGGTGCCGCTGCTGCTGCCGAAAAGAGGGCAGGTAGGGACTCGCTTTTTGCTTGTGGGTTTGCTTGAAGACTGGTGAGGCGGACAAGGGGCGGAAGGGGGTAAGGTCGGCGCGCGCAAGGGCGAAGTGCCTGCCCGCGCGGGGCCAGCCTTGGGATCACTTGGGTATTTTCCCAACCTCAAGCCGTCAAACACCAAAAGCCGACCCTTACGAACGACAGAAGACGACCTCTCAAGTCGCTTGTGGGACTTTTGGAAGAGCGTAGAGGGCCAGCTCTAAGTCTACGTCGCCAGGAATGAGCGGCTTCTAGCCGTTCCTGGACGACTTGCTGCGAAGTAAAGGTCATTGAGGGAGGAAGGCCCGCTCGCCCGCCGCCTGCCCGTCCGCCCGCCCCGCCCGGCGGCCCCTTTCTTGCCGACGAACAGCCACCTTCCGCCACCCCGCCCGATTCTGCACAACCGAGCTCACCACGCCGTCCCATCTCACCCTTTGCCCTGCCGCTGTGCCCTTGCACACACCGTCTGCTGCTCGCCTACCCGCGGTCCTCCTCTCCCACTAGTCCGCCCGTCGTCGACACGTCCGAACTCTCTCTACAGCCGCCCGGCCGCTCGGCAGGATGAAGGCGGTGCTGCGCCCGCTCGTCGGCCGCTCGCTGCGGCCAGCAGCCCTCCCTCTTTGCCCTAACGGCAGCGACAGCAGCAGCCGCAGCCGCAACAGCAGCAGCTATGCCAGCAGCGGCCGATCGACACGGAGCATCAGCTGCTCTTGCACCCTTGCTGGGCCGTCGACCGGCCTACCCCGCATCGCTCTGCCGACCGGTGCGCGGGCCTACGCGAGCCGATCGACGTCAGTTGACGACGGCTGGGTCCAAGTCGGAACAGAAGGCGAGCTTGAGATGGAGGATGGGCGGCCGTATCTCGAGGAGGGGGAGGGCGAGCATGATAAGCCAGAGAGGCTCGAGCGGCCCCAGGAGGACCTCGGCCCGTTTGGCGACTGGTCAGGTCGAGCGGCCGCTGCGCGCCGGCCATCCGTTGCCGAGCACATCCGGCTGGGCCACAAGTCCAAGGGGATGAAGCTCGATGAGAGAACCAAGGCCGTCATGCTCGACCTCCACCGGCGGGATCCGATCGCGCACGACGCGCGCGGTCTGCGGCGGCTCTACCCCTACATGAAGCTCCGGGCGATCCGGGCGATCCTGGCCGAGAACGGCGACGGCTTCGAGGAGGACGACGACGAGTTTGTCGCCCGCTCTGAAGAGCTCAGCGAGGAGCTCGACGAGCTGCAGCGGGCCGCCATCGGCCTTGGCGACGACCCCTTTGCCGACGTTGGCTTCATCGGCGGCGATGAAGCTTCCGAGCTCGAGCGCGAGCGGGCAGAGCTTCAGCGGGCTTGGGAGAGGCAGGGCTTCCTTCGCCGGCCGGCGCCGTTTGACAAGTCGGACCCGACCAAGCCCAAGTGGGCCGACGAGGGCCGGATCCATAGGCAGCGTCCTCGGTCCGACGTTGCCTTTCTGCCCAACAGGTGCGCGGTGCTGTCTTGCTCCCGCCTCGGCTCGGCGGACTTTTAACCCTGACCGTCTTCGTCCGCCTCACATCTCTTGCTTACAGGGAGGGCGACGCCTCCACCTTCCTCACCCGTGACGCCAAAGTCGCGCTGCTCGCCGCCAAACGGCCGGTCGGGCCCGCCCCCATCGACGGCGGCGACAGGCGAGGCCGGCCCGCCCCAGTCGACGGTGGCTACAAACAGAGCCGGCCTGCCTTCGGCGAGAGCGGCGACAGGCCAAGCCGGTACGGCCCCCCATTCGAGCGGTCGTCGAGCAGACTCCCAGAGCGGTCGTCGGGCAGACCCCCGCCAAGAGGAGCCGATCCCCGCAGCAGCGGTGGCCACGGATCCTCCTCGACGAGCTTCGGCTTGCGGTCCTCGGCATCGCCTGTCGTCGAACGGGTCAGGCCGCCTCTCGTCAAATCGACCCTGCCCCATCTCGCTGAGCCAAAGACGCCGCCGGCGCCGACCGGAGGGCGATTCGTCATCCCCCGAGACACGGTCGACGAGCTCCGGCGCAAGCGCGAGCAGCAGGCGAAGCTCAAGGAGGCAGCTTCGACGTACCCCGTTGCCGGCCCTGGCGGAGCGACGAGCGTCTGAGGCTGTCCCTCAGCCCCGGGCTCACCATTCGATGCGTACGACGTCCGTGCCCGGGCCTCCCTCACCTGCCCTCGACCCTATGCCTCTCTGGCTGCTCCGATCCATGCAGCCATCATGCCCCTCTCAACCGTATGACCCCTTGCTCTGCGCGCGTGCGCTGAGCAGTCGTTCAGCGAGCTCCTGACGCCGCCTAGGCGATGAACATGACCTGGAGGAGGACGACGACGATGCGCACGCACGGTCAGGTTGGCTGAGTCCTTCGCCCGCTAAAAATGGGCCTGCGCGTCATCGAGCCCCCGGCCGGCTCCGGGCGCCGACTCAGCCGGCCCGCCTGGTCGGAGGGAAGGGTCGTCAGCCTCCGCGCGTCGTCGCCCGCTCAGATTGTCGCCCTTCTCGTCTTCTCCTCGACCAGCATTCCCTCAGAGCATCCTAGCCAGCACACGCAGCAGCAGCAAGCAGCACCAGCGGTCGTCGTCGTCGTCGTCGCAGCCCTTCCTCCAGACCTCCGCCTTCTGCCTTCGCTCCGCCCCCCTCGCCCTGCTCACCATGTCGGCCTCGACCTCGTCCAGCTCTAAGGAGGCTGCCGCCTCGACCGTCAAGTCGGCCCTCTCGCCGGCCCTGACGCCCAACTTCACCCCCAAGGACTACTCGGTCTTCTTTGCTGCTGGAGCCATCTGCTGCACGCTCTCGCACGGCGGCATGACGCCCATCGACGGTCGGTCCCTCCCTTTGTCCCTGTAAGCCGACCGCACCCCGGCGATGTGGGCTTACTCCGCCTCGCCTGCTCCCACACTCTCGTCTCGCTCAGTCGTCAAGACACGGCTCCAGATCGACCCGGCGCTCAAGGGTTCGGGCATGCTCGCCGCCGGCCGCAAGATCATCGCCGCTGAGGGCACGGCCGGGCTCTTCACCGGTTTCGGGCCGACTGCCGTTGGCTACCTCCTCCAGGGCGGCGCTAAGTTTGCCGGCTACGAATACTTCAAGAAGCAGCTGGTCGAGCTCTCGGGCAGCCACGAGGCTGCCGTCGCCAACCGGACGGCCATCTACCTCGGCGGTGCCGCGATTGCAGAGTTCTTTGCCGACATCCTCCTCACCCCGCTCGAGGCGACCCGGATCCGGCTCGTCTCTGACCCCAAGTACGCCAAGGGGCTCGTCGCCGGCTTCACCCGGCTCGCGAGTGAGGAGGGCGTTGCCGGCCTCTACGCTGGCTTCCTCCCAATTCTCTGCAAGCAGGTGAGCGAGGCCGTCCCTTCCTGGTCTCGTGGTGTACGCTGGCTGAACGTCCGTCCCCGTTGCGCCGCAGATCCCGTACGCGGCCGGCCAGTTCGCCGTGAACGAGTTCATGCACGAGCTCGCGTACAAGAACATGTCGGCCGAAGAGAAGGCCAACCTGTCGGCCACCAAGTCGCTCGGCATCAACCTCGGCTCGGGTATCGTCGCCGGTTTCGCCGCCGCTATCCTCTCGCACCCGGCCGACACGCTCCTCAGCCAAATCAACAAGGGCCACGGCCCGACCGGCTCGATGGTCCACCGGCTGGCCGTCCTCGGCAAGGAGGCCGGCTTCCGCGGATTGTTTGCAGGCCTCGGCCCGCGGATGATCATGACGGCCGGCCTCGTCAGCTCCCAGTTCCTGATGTACGGCACCATCAAGGTTGGTCTTCTACTATGCTCTCGCGCTTCGAAAGCCTCGTCCTCAAGGAAGCTGGCTGACCCTCGCCATCTTATCTTTCTGCAGGACGCCCTCAACGCCAGCCCCGGCATCGAGATCCACAACGACTAGATGCGCCAGCCCCTTCACGCTCGAATGCCCTCCCTAGATGTCCCCATCATGACCCTTGTAGCCCTACCTCTTGTCTAGCCCAAGCTGAGCTTCAGTGCAGATGAGAGAGCGGGCGGCGACCGAAGCTTGGCGTGGGGAAGGGTCGGGCGAACTGGCCGACTGTAGCGGCCGGAAACAATCACACGCATCGGACTGCCTGTGAGCAAGTCTGTCATTTCGGTCTGCACGAGCCGCCGTGCGCACTGCTCTGACAGATGAGAAATGGTTTGAAAGATACATCATGAAATCAAGCGACGAGCAAGACCTCGCCAACGTCGCTGACGAGAGCGAGCTTGGCCCCGGCGAGCGAGCGCGCCCGGGCCGGGTCCCGGCCTGCCGACCCGGAGGCCTCGAGTCGAAGGTCGAGCGTCTCGAGCAGCTCGCGCACATTGAGCGCGTAGGCGAGGTCGACGTAGATGCGGTAGTGATCGCCGAAGCAGATGGTGTCGCTGTTGGTTGACGCCGCCGCCGAGTTTGTGGATGCACGCGCTCCCCAAGAGGGTTGAAAGTCAAGGGGCAAGGTCGAAGGGTGGAGGACGACCGAGATTGGACCGAGATGGCTATTCTGGGCAAGGGAGAGAAGGGCCTTGTGGAACGACTTGAGTAGCGGCGGCGTCCAGAGGACGGTCTGCGGTGATGCCTGCGACTCGGCCACCGCCGTCGAGGAGCCGGCGGAGCTGACGAGCGATGACGAAATCGAAGCCTCCTTGGCCGCCGATGCTAATCGTATCGCTGGCGGTCGACGATCCTGCGAATTGATCCTCGTCGACTCCTCGAGCACGGCCGGCTGTGTCGCTGCCATTGTCGCTGCTGCGGCCAGCCGAGCTGCCCTCGCTGCCTTGGACGCCTTCCGCAGCCGCCGCTCAATCACTGCTCGGACCTCGTCCTCGTTCTCGGAGCCCGCGGCGAGCCAGCCACCACTCGCACTCGGACATCCGACCACGGGTCCATGGATGGGCACGATCCACTTGCCGCGCAGGCGACCGGGCGGCGGCGGCCGGAACGCGGCTGAGGGCGGGAGTGCGAACGGCGGAAGCTTGAAGGCGAGTTGCAAAGGATCCGGTAGGTGGTAGAAGCGAACGTGGTGCTCATGGGGCTGCCGAAAGGACGAGTGTAGGAATTCAAAGGTGGATGTCAGCGCGTCAGGGGTGGTGGGCCGTCAGCTGAGGGTCGCGACCGCTGGAGAAGGAAGGCCGCACGAGCGGGAGGACGCCAAAGCAGCGGCCGATGCCTGGCCGGTGGTCGGCGCTGTCGAGCGGTGCCCGTTCGACCTTGCGTTTCCGCTTCAGCCGCGTCGACGAGCTGGATTGAGAGGGCGTGTCCGACGGTCGTCCTGCAGAGACCGCTGCCGGCGTCGTCGAGGCCGGCGTGGCGTCTGCGACGGAGGAAGGCGGAACAGACACCTCGAGCCGGTCGACCTCGCTCGGTCGCTCGCCCCACGCCCGACCCTTGCCGCATCGTGCGCCGCCGGGTTCCGATCCAAGCTGACCGATGCTACTGCTGCTGTCGCTTCTCGAAGCGAGGACGACATCCATGGCCGGCCAGTCGTGTCGGAGGTGCTCGAGCAGGCGCCGCGCCATCCCTTCATCAAGGGCAGAGCTGCCAACCTGGACCGCATCATCCACCGCTGGCGCCCGATGGATAAAGAGCCGAGGGCCTGCGAGAGCGATCTCGGCCATTCGGGCTCAGAAGGTCGACAGACGAGGAGGCGGCGGATGATGGGAGAGGGAGTGGGTGGCAGTCGGGAGGCTGGCGGGGGCGCGTCGACGAGGGGCGCGACGGCCGAAGACCCATGCGCAGCAGTCCCCCTTGATCGCGCTCGCCTGTTAGTCGACCCGCTGCAGACTGACCGCCCTGAGCATCGCCCGAAGAGGCTCTGCTTCTCAGACAAAGGCTCGCGATGAACGAAGAGTGTAGTTTCCTCATCTCAGTAGTAGCCCTCGCCGGGTGCTGCTGGCGGCTCCGAGCCTCTTGAGCCGTCGCCGATGGCCAGGTGCCCGAAGCCATCCTCGAGCCCGGTGCCGCCGCCGCCGCGAGTCGCGTAGCCCTCGCTGCCGGGACCGAACGCTGGCCGCGGAGGGACATACGGCTTGACAGCGAGGACAGCCCGACCGGCGGGGACGAGCGGGAGGAGGGACGGCAGTGGCGGGATCGGCGTGAAGTAGACCTGTCGAGGGGCAGGCACGGCCAGTAGTCGGCAAGCGGGGTCAGCCAAGCGCTCGTCACAGCCATCCAGCTGTCAGGACGCACGCTGTTGTTGAGCTTCTCGTATGCGCTGAGGAACGCCGACACGCTCTCCAGCTCCTCCGTCCAGCGGTTTTCGACCTTCGACTTGCTCTTCTTGAGGAGCCCTCCGCCGCTGCCCCCGCTGCTGCCCCCGCCCCCACTGCTCGCACCGCCCTCGATGAGCGTCGCCTTCGCATCCCTGAGCCATGCGACGGCCTCGCCCATCCGCTCGGCCTTGCCCGACTCGCCCGCGTCGACCCCGAGCCATTTGCGGGCGAGCGCCTGGACAAACGCTCGGTTCTGGCTTACATAGCGGACAAGGTCCGAGACGGGCCCGTCGGTCGTGCTGTCGTCGGACCCTTTGCTTCGCGCGGACGAGGACGAGGTGAGGAGCGTGCCGGCCTGGGTGTAGAGGTCGAGGACCGAGAGGTAGAGCTTGGCGAGCAGCGATGGCGACGGGTGGCCCTTTGCGAGCGGCGGGCCGACGTGCGGGCTGCTGGCGAGTGTCGGCGAGAGGAGCTTGCGGATCGAAAGCGCTTGTGCATCGGCTAGCAGGAGCTTGGCCAGCGCCGAGGCAAAGGCTCGACTGCTCTCGACCGGCCGGCTGGCACTGCCCCGACCGCCGCTCAGCCGAGAGGCGATTCCTCCGCCGCCTCGAGAGCTCGGCCCGCCGTCGTCGAACAGCCGCTCCCACTCGCCGACGAGCGGGACGAGGTGCTCGGCGACGCCGGCGGCGCGGCAAAGGGCATCAGCTGCCCGGCCGACGTGTTCGTCTCGGATCTTTCGCTCTGCCGGGCTGACCTTTGGCGAGAGCTCATACGAGCGCCCGCCGTCGGCCGCTGAGCTCTGCGACCGGGCAAGGAGCGAGGCCGAGAGCGCGAGCGAGGCGAGGTAGGTGTAGAGGGTGAAGATGTGCTCGGCCAGGAAGGAGCCAAACGGCAGCCGAGCGGGCGACAATAAGATTGACTGCGTCAGTGCCGGCCGCCAGGAGAAGGCTGAGGGAACGGGGGAGTCAGCCCGGTTGTCCAGCCTCAACAGTCCACATGGAGGTAACGACGCACTGGGCTCTGAGCGGAGGAGGACGTCGTCCGACTGGATCGAGCCGAGGATCGCGCCGAGAAAGGGCAGGTAGTTCTCGACGGCCTGGAAGGGAGCACAGCGCAGCTCGCTGTCAGCCCAGTTTCGCCTCGTCTCAGAGCAGGATCGCGACGCACCGCAACGATGGCGTTGGGGTCGCGCTGGCCGTCGGCCGTGCGCTTGTCGTCCTTGAGTACGCCGCGGAGACCGGCCCGAGCCGTCGTCGCCTGGTCGAGCCGAAGAGCGAGGTCCTGCTCGGGCGCGATCAGGTGATCATTGAACGAGAGAGCACCTGTCGTCGAGAGCGGGAAGGCGAACGACATGAGACCTGGAGGAAGATGGTTGTCGAGAGGGAAGACGGAGTGCGGGGTGCGCGGGGTGCAGCGCGCGGGGCTGAAGCCGTTCGGACGCGCCGGCGCCGCCGCCGCCATCTGCGCTGGCACGGGCCTGCTGCTAGCCTTCCCTTCCTCACACCCCTCACCCGGCTCGCTCTCTCTCTCTCGCACAGAAACCATGGGCCAGCAGACCCACAGGTCACGTACCGCCCACGCTCCCAAGGAATCGACGACGACCGCCGCCGCCTCCATGTCACCCGCTCCCGCCGCCTCTACCTCGGCCGCCGCGACCGAGCACGACAATGAAGTCGTCTTTGGCCGGACCCCGTCGGGCGAAGGTCCGTCTATCGAAAGAGGGCGACCAAGGCGGTCCCTGCCGCCATGGCTGAGGCGATGCGGCTGAACCCGTACGACCTGTCGGCTCTCTGTGCCTCCCTACCAGTCTTTGCCGTCCCCGAGACGCACTCGTGGTTCCATCATCTCGCCTCGCCCTCGAGTCGCAAGAGCTCGCTCGACCTCCTCACGCTCGGCTCGATGGGCCTCCAGATGTGCGTCTCCCTCTCACTCCCCCCTATGGAACGCGAGCCGACTCGGTCGCTAGAGGGCACAACCACGCCCTGCGTCTGCCGCTCGGCTCCGTCCGCGGTATGAGGCGTCCTCGCCCCTTGCTTAGCATCCGGATCCACGGTTGACGGCCCGCGCGCTTTTTCCCTTCGTCCTTGTCCTCCCGTTGCCTGTTTCGACCCCTTTATCCCCACCGCCCATCCGTATCCCCAGCGTGCTCTTTCTCATCCTCCCGCTCAAGGTCTCGCGCGTCCTCTTCGTCCTCCTCTTTGCCTTCTTCCGCCTCGCCTACAACGTCGGCCTCGGCTGGGTTCTCATTCGCCAGTCCAAGTCGCGCTGGATCGTCAGCGAGGTTCTAAAGCGCGGCTGGCTCGATGCCAACAAGCGGCCCAAGGTCGCCGCCTGGTGCAAGCGCGAGCTCGAGGGAAAGATCGGCCGCGGGACATACACGTTTGAGGAGACACCCAAGGAGTTTACCATCTGGCTCCTCTTCCGTCAGGTCGGTCGCCCGTCTCGCTATCTGCCTCTTCGAGCTTCGTCCGGTGCTGACCACCCGCGCCCTCTGCTCCTCACAGATGGTCGACGTAATCCTGCTCAAGTACGTCCTTGCGCTCGCACTCCGACCCCGAGTTCTGAAACGAGCCTATATCGGCCCGCTGACCCTTTGTGCCCGCTTCGTCTCTCGAACAGCGACTTTGTCTCGTACTCGCTCATGGCCTTCTCCTTCTGCTCGCTTCCGGCCGGCCACTCGGTCTGGTGGCACCTCCTCCGCTGGGTCGGCGGCACCTCGCTCATTCTCTTCAACCTCTGGGTCAAGATCGATGCGCACCGCGTCGTCAAAGACTATGCTTGGTACTGGGGCGACGCCTTCTACCAGACGATCCTCAACAAGGAGCTCGTCTTTGACGGCGTCTACAACCTCGCCCCGCACCCGATGTACTCGGTCGGCTACGCCGGCTTCTACGGCCTCAGCATCATCGTGGCCAGCTACACCGTCCTCTTTGTCTCGATCGCCGCCCACGCCGCCCAGTTTGGCTTCCTCCTCTGGTTCGAGAACCCCCGTCCGTCCCCCCTTCCCCCGTCTCGCTTCTCGCCCGGCTGCCCTCCTGACCTCCCGCCTACCCTCCTCCGTCAGACATCGACCGCATCTACGGCGGTGGCAAGAAGCCCCTCGCCCGGCGCATGTCGGTCAGCGCGGCAACGGCCGGCTTGATCGACGGCAGCGCCGGCAGCAGCAGCAACTCGTCCTCTGGCTCGGCCGCGGCCTCGGCCGGCCCGCTCGCGCCTGACATGACGCCGCGCTACTTCAAGAAGGACGCCGTCGTCTTTAAGAACCTCGATCTCTTTCGGTCGACCGACCTCGCGCTCGTTCTCCTCGTCGGCTACACCTTCCTCGGCGCGACGGTCCTCAACGGCCTCTCGGCCCGCAAGGCCCTCGTCGGCCACTTCCTCCACGCCCTTGGCTGGCGGCTGTTCCACTCGTTTGGCCTCGGCTCGCTCCTCCGCAAGCAGTCGGCCAACCGCTGGCTCGTCCGTCACTTTCTCAAGCACTACGCCTACCCCGCCGGCGAGGAGGGCGCTGTCCAGGACGCGTTTGCAAACTGGAAGGCGACCTACAATCTGTCGCTCTGTATGACATACGGTGCGCCCTCCTTGGTTTCACTTCGCTCGGGCCGGACGAGATCAGAGCAGCTAACCATTTGTGCCTCCTCCGCTCAGCCTCGTTCATCGGCCTTGCCTGGACGACGTACTCGATCCCCTCTGACTGGACTGTCGGCGGCCAGCTCCTCCGTCACACTCTTGGCTGCGTGCGTCCGAATCAGCCCAGCAAGTGGGATTCGTGGGCGACGATTGACTGACTCTTCCTCCCCCTTGACATTTTTCGCAGATGCTTGTCGCCCTCCACCTCTGGACGGCTGCGTCGACGTACGAGGTCCTTGGAGACTTTGGTTGGCTCTACTCGGACTTCTTCCTTCCGCAGAAAGCCTCCCAGCTGGCCTACACCGGCATCTACCGTTTCCTCAACAACCCAGAGCGCAGCATGGGCGGCGCCGCCTTCTTTGGCCTCGCCCTCGTCAGCGGCAGCAAGCTCGTTACCTCGCTCGCCATCCTCTCGGCCCTCTCGCACTGGTGGTTCCTGTCGTTCGTCGAGAGGTACGTCGTCCGCGTGGCCGCCAAGAAGCACGGCCAGCCTCCTTGCGCCCGGCAGTCCAACATCGCTGACCCCCGTCCTCGTCTGCGCCCCTTGCTGTCGGCCTGTAGCCCGCACATGCGCCAGCTCTACGGCGACGCGATCCGCAAGGACGCCGGCATCACACAGACGCTCAAGACGGTCGTCGAGGGCTCGGCCCTGCTCCAGCGTAAGGAAATGAAGCGCGTCGTCTCCGAGGTCCGCGGCACGTTTGACAAGGTTGACCGCAAGATCACGCACACCGTTGAAGAGTTCCTCGAGAGCGCCCGGCCCAAGCTGTCTGAGGTCGTTGAGGACACCAAGTTTCTGCTGCAGCAGTCGCGCGAGCGGCTCGTCATCACGTGCGCCCCAGCTTCCCTTTTGACGCTGCCCCAAGCCGTTAGGGAATGCGCTGACTCCCGCGATGACCTTGCGCCTTGATCGGCTCTAGTCGCGTCGCCAAGGACCTGCCCGACACGACCGACTACAGCATCGCGCTCGTCCCGTCGGTGGCCGACATGAACCGCTCGGCCGAGGACACGACCATCTCGCGCTTCCACATCGGCGAGGCCATCAAGATTCATTGGCAGGCGCCCGTCACCCACTCGAAGCGCGATTGGATTGGCGTACGCATCTTCTCACGCTCCCTACTTCGCTGCCAATTCTGTCTGACGCATTTGCTCGGATCCCTCATCAGATCTACCGGCTTGACGCCTGTAAGTCGACGCTCGTCACTCGCATCTCGAGCGCTGGCAAGTGGGTTCCCATCCACGCCGACCAGTACGACGGCGAGATACCCATCAGCGACGAGGACGACGACGCAACGGGCTCGACTTCGGCCTCGGTCGCTTCCGGAACAGTCACCCTAAAGGGCAACGCTCTGCCCTGGAACGCAGGCTCGTACGAGCTTCGCTACCACCACGACGGCAAGCACAACGTCATGGCCCGACTTGCGCCGCTCGAGATCTTCGTGCCCCGGCCTGAGGACCCGATGTCACTCAGCTCGGTTCAGGAGATCCTGACGCGCATCGTCACGCTCGCCCTCGACTCGGACAGCTCGCTCGTCCCCCAGTCATCGATCGCGACCCCGCAGCCCGTCCGGACGCCGACCACGGCCGGTGGCGGCTCTGTCAGCCCGATGCAGGCCGTCCGCGGACCGGCTTCAACTCTGTCCCCGGTTGGCGGCCGTGCCGCTCCTGCCACAATCGACGGCGAGGCGCTCCACGCGGCCTCCGAAGCAAGTGCTGCCGACGACCAGGCTGACGCGCACGACCCGCTCCGCCGGGCGCTTTCGACCATCTCCTCGGACAACGCCTCGACGGCGCTGGCGACGGACGACCCGGACGACTTTACCATCATGTCGGCCGTCCAGGCCGAGCGGCTCGTCAAGGGCATCCGGCTCGCCTTTGACGTCGACTTCACGACGGCCGTCGTCGTCGCCCAGCCCAACGTCCGCGAGCTGGCCGAACGTATCGTCGGCAGCCTCAAAGTGCTCGCCCGCGATAGCGGTGACGGCGGCAGCGGCGGCGGTGCCGGGCCGGGGACTGGCCAGCGACCCCTTGGCACTCGGGCGCTCAGCTCGGGCAGCGCCTCGGCCGACAACGGCGACAGCGGTGGCATCGGCAGCCGCTCCTGAGCCGACTGAGCTCGCCACGCCGATTGGAGCAAAAAGGAGATAGGAGAAGGTGGAGAACGCAGTGTCTGAGCGACAGAGCCGGGTCGGTGGCGCGAGGCGACGCTGTAAGGGAAGGCCGTGTCTGCGGCCCTTGATCTATGCTGCTCGCTCGTCCGATGCCTCGCTCCGCTAGCGCATTTGGCCAAAGGCCGAACGAAAACAGCTGTCAACTCGTTCAGACGACCACCCCCTCGTCGGCGCCCTTCAAGGAGTCTCCAGGCAGGCAATCAAACGCAAGTCGTTGCACAATCGCGCATGATACAAAAGCAGCCAGTCTCTAAGTGAACACGTCCCCTCTAGTCGCGGACCGCCTTGCCGTGCTTGTCGTTCCACGCCTTCTGCTCGCCCTTGGCGGCGGCCTCCCAGTAGGAGCCCGGCTTGCCCGGGAATGAGTAGTGCTCGATCGCCTCGGGCTTGAAGGTGATCGAATAGCCACCCTTCGGGTCTTGCGGGACGTTGTAGCGACCCTCCTTGTTGATTGAGACCGGGTAGATGTACTGGTTGTGGAGCCTACGAGGGAGGAGAGAGGGAGGGAAGGAAGGGAGGAAAGAGAGAGAGAAGGGATGATGTCAGCAGGAACGCTCGACCAGCGCTCGACCAGTCTCCGAACTCGGCAGCGCGAGCACTCACTCGTCAACCCATTCCAGCACGTTGCGCTCGCACGACCCCGACACGCAGATGTAGTCGATCAGCGAGAGGTGGACGACCATCTCGCAGAGACCGACGCCGCCGGCATGCGGGCAGACGGGGACGCCGGCCTTGGCGGCCATCAGCAGGACCGAGAGGACCTCGTTGACACCGGCCAGGCGGCACGAGTCGATCTGGCAGACGTCGATCGCCTCAGCCTGGAGGAGCTGCTTGAAGACCATGCGGTTGTGGCTGATCGAGCGAGAGGGAGGGGGGAGACGCGTCAGCAATGAGTCGACCCGCAGCCGCGCTCGAGAAGAGGCAAAACGCACGCGTGCTCGCCGGTCGCGACACCGATGCCGTGCGGCTTCAGGCCCTTGCGGATCTGAGCGTGGCCCGAGATGTCGTCAGGCGCGGTGGGCTCCTCGATAAACCTGGAGGGTGGCACGAGCAGGTCAGCTAGCCGTCGACCTTGGCGTGCATCAAAAATGGGGGACAGACCAAGGGTTGAGGGGCTTGAGCTGCTTGACGTAGTCAATGGCCTGCGCGACGTCCCAGACCTGGTTGGCGTCGACCATAAGGACGGTACCGGCGGCCGAGGCATTCTTGCCAGCGACCGACTCGGGCGTGATCTTCTCGCGCCACTCGGGCAGGTTCTTAGGGTCGTCGATGATTTCGCGGATGACGCGCCCTCGCCGGAGGTCGTCCTCGACGTTGGCGCCGACCTTGAGCTTGAAGTGGTTGAAGCCCTGGTTGAGGGCCTCTTTGGTGAGCTGGCGGACCTTGTCGTCACTGTAGCCTAGCCAGCCGACAGAGGTCGTGTACGCCGGGTAGCCGCGCTTGATCATCGTCGCCTCGCGCTCCTTCTTGCCGGCCTCCTTGTCCTTGAGGATCTTGAGCGCCTCGTCCGGGGTGAGGAAGTCGGTGATATAGCGGAAGGTGACCGACTTGACGAACTCCTCTGCAAGAGCGACAAAGCAGGTAGGTCAGTATCGGCCGCAGCGAAAGGTGATCCGGCTCGCGACGGGCGCACCAGGGGTAAAGTCGGCGATGAGCTTCCACAGCGGCTTGCTGCGGCTCTTGGCGTAGAGATCCCAGATAGCGTTGCTGACTGCGCCGGTGGCGATGTGGACGACTCCGTGAGAGCGGCGCAAGGCGGGCAGAGGAGTGGGTCATGTCAGCGCTGGCGCGTCTTCCGAGGTGCGACTGCGGCTGCGCGCAAGCGACGGGGAAGACGAGGACGACTCATCTTCTCGGGGCCGATCCAGCGCATCTGGGGGTCCGAAACGAGGTAGTTCCAGGTGGCGCCCATGTTCTCGAAGAGCTCCTCAATCTTCTTGCCCTTAATGCGGGCGGCGATCAGCCGAATCGTGTCGCAGACCTGACGAGGCGCAGTCAACCGACGGGGGCCGAGATCAGCTCGAGCTGCACGAGTCGAGCTAAGCGGGACAGCGGCGCACAATCTCGTTTCCTCGGCCGATGGTGAAGGTCATGCCGGCGCCCTCGAGGTCCTTGTCCTCGGTCTGGAGGGTGATGTAAGCCGATGAATAGTCGCCTGAGGACGAAGAGCAGAAACGCCAGATGTCAGCTCGCATGTCAAGCTTCCTCGAACCAGAGCAACTGCGAAGAGGCTCACACTCGGTGTTCTGCACGAGTCGAGAGAAACAACGACGAGCGACAGAGAACGGCAGTCAGCGAGCGGACACAAAGCGGACGAGAGGGGAGGACCCGCGCCGGAGATGCGCGCGGGCCGCGAGCAGAGGCGACAGGAGGAGGGACGACGCACCATGGCGTCCGTACCGGCGGCGCTCTCGTTGGTCGGGAAGCGGACATCGTGGACGACGAAGCCAGTAATCGTGAGGTCTGTAGGAGGACGAACAAAGTCAGCCCGATGGCCATCGCAGCCAAGCCGTCCTTTCTCGAAGGTCGGGTCCGGGCCGGTCAACCGTCGCGACTGAGCGACCGACGCGCCAGCGGTCCCCTCCGCGGCCGCGCCAAGCACTCCCAACCGAGGCCGTGCAGAGCGACGAGAAGCCTGCTCACCAGACATGGCTCAGAGCAGGGGCAGAGGAGGAAGGACGATGGAGGAAGGGGGTGGGATGGGTGAAGGGCGTGAAGAGACGGACGAGCGACACAGGCGGCCCTTTGAGGCGGGCTGGCGCGCTGGCGGCCGAAGCTCCGGGCCGGCCGGGCCGCCAGCGAGGCGATCGAGAAGGTCGCCGCCGACCTGGTCGTTTCCCTCTCGCCCTCTCTGCCGCCTTCAAGGTGGGTACATTTTATTTTGCTGGCACAGCACTGCGAGGAGGAATTCATCTGCTGCTGCCTGCTCTGCGCTCGACGTCAACGTCAAAAGAGAGGGAAGGAGAGGCGAAGGGCGCCCGTCTACCCACGTCGCCGCTTCTCGTTGCGGCCTGCTGCGCCCGCTTCGCCTCGCCTCGTCTTCCTCAACCCCGGAGAACTGGCCAGCAGGGCCCCGCGCTCGGCTCAAAATAGGGTCGATAGCCGGGCCCTTGTCTGCGAGCCTGCAAGCTCTTGAAGGGCTAAGCAGAGCAATGCCGGCAGATCACGAGATGCGTGCGGTGCGAGGAAGATGAGCGCGCCTCGAGACGAGGCGAGACGCAACAAGGTCGACCTTGGACGGCGAAGGTCCCCGGTGAGCGTCGACGGGTCCGGCCTTTGCCGGCGGTTGTGACAGCGGCGGCAGCCGCAGACAACCTCATCTGCCGCTGACCCGGCCGGGTTCAAGGGGCAACATCGAGTCGCGCGCCTCTGCGGCGGGGCCCTCCTTGAGCAATGCGGCCTGCGACTGGAGCGATGAACGAAAGACGAGACCCGACAACTGAGCGTCCCGGGACCGACGAGCTCTCCATCTCTCTCTCGCTCGCTGATCGTCTAGACCGGCTGTACAAGCATGATGATGCATCATCTGAAGGTGATGCGTTCCTGCCCCTGTTTTCGAGCAACAGCCCTTGTCTAATGATTCTAGAAGAGGGTAGCGACTCAACTCGACGTCGCGCGCCAGCGGTCGCTGAGGCTAGTCTGCTCAGGCGGTGCTCTGCTCGCCGGCGAGCACGCGAAAGGCGCCGAGGCTGTCGACGACAAAGGTCGGCGTCGTTCCGCTCGGATCGATGTCGGCCACCTGGTTGACGCCGGTGAGGACGAGCAGGGTCGACGTGCCCGAGGTGTTGCCGAACTGACCGAGCGCCGCAGGAGGGGTCAGAATGCCCGCTTGAGGTTGACGCGGGAGGGCGCAGACGTCGGATGGAAAAACGCACCTCGATGTCGGTGTTGAGCCGGTCGCCGACCATGAGCGTCCGCTTGACTTCAAAGTGCCGCCTGTTGTTCCATCCGATGTGTCAGCGAGCGAGTACGCAGCGGGTGAGCGGAGAATAAGAAATGGATCCGCACTTAGCGACGATGCAGTCCATCATCGACTTGTTGGGCTTACCTAACGAGCAGGGGAGAGGGTATTCTCGGTCAGACTCGTCCGTAAGAAAGAGAGCTGAAGCGGCTAGACGCACCGACGACGATGGGCGTCTTGCCGGTCGAGAATTTGAGCGGGGCCGAGATGGCGCCGCTGCCCGGGTAGAAGGCGCCGTGCGAGGGGAACGTCGAGTCCTCGTTCGTCAGGACAAAGTGGCAGCCGTCGTTGTGCATGATGCACATGTGGGCCGTCGCGAGCTTGCGGTAGTTGATGTACGTGTCGAACCTGCCCGCAGTCGGTAATCGGCTGGTGTCAGCGGACGTCCCTCAGCTCGCAGTTACAGTCCAGGGGTAATGACGCACCCGCAGAGAACAGCGCCGACATCGGGGTCGGCCTTGATACCGGCAAAGTCCTGGCTCGGCAGCGGCTCGTTCGACTTGGGGTCCTGTCGACGGCAAGCAGGCGAGCGAGAGGGCCCGGGCCTTCGCTTCAGCGTGGAGTCGCATTCACGGGAACAGAGGTGATGGCAGTCATACGTACAGAGCCTCCACAAACAGTCAAGCCCTCGGATCGGAGCTCATCCTCGAGGCCCGACTCGCCGATGACAAACACCTTCTTGTCCTTGGGCAGGTTGAGGATCTGGGCAATGTAGACGGCCGAGGCATAGGCCGAGCCAAAGATCTCCTCCTGCGAGTGTCGCAGTCGTACATGAGCACGAGTGTCAACAGGCGGTAGGAGCAGGCAGCCGACCCGGATGACTCGAAACGGTAGGCAGGCCGGCGCGACTAGGTAGCAGGGAGACAACGCGGGCCCTCACCGCACACCGTTCGGGTGCACGATATGGACAGGACACCGACTTGGCAGGACAGCCCGCCCTCGCAGGTGCAGAACGACGATTGGGCAGGGCAGAGGAAACGGGGCTGCGCACCTCAGCGGCCTGAATACCGAGCTTGTCGAACTTAGTCTTGTATTGCTTTCGCGACTTGGTCGCATTGTTGCTGACGAACACTGGAGAGAGGCGTGCGTCCGAGAGAATTCAGCTGGCGAGCCAAGTCCACGTCGTGCCCAAGAGGAGGACTTACCAAGGTCCTTTCCTGCGGAGGGACGGGGGGGGTGAGGGGGGGGGGTAGTCGGCAACGTCAGCTGCTATTACTGAGACGGCCGGACATTCTGCGACGCACCGAGCGAGCGAAAGTACTGGAGGGTCTCTTTGACGTCGGGCACGAGCTCGTTGCCCTGCCAGATGACCTGCAGCATGCGGCAGGCAGGGCGAGGCTGTCAGTCCAGCTCGCAGGCCGGCGGCAACGGCCGAGAATGGGCTGAGAACGGGCGCGCGCACACCGTCGCAGTCGAGGAGGATCGTATCAAACTGGGAGAGCGCGTCGGCGAGCTCCTCGGACGTCTTCAGGTGCGTCATCGGTGAGGAGTTCTGTGAAGGTAGGCGAAGTGTCCGAGTAGCTGGCTGTTTAGGAGAGTCGAGGTCGAGAAGCAGCGGACAGCTGCATGGCCCGCAGGCTAAGTCGTCGGCTCGCCGCCGACGCGTCGAGCCAACGTGGCAACTGCGACCCGGCCCAACTCTCGTTTCCTCACAAAACGCTCTCCCAAGCGTCGTGGTGAGCAGACCCGGCTTACGAGAGAGGTGAGCTCACTTCGTCGTCCAGCTTCTGTCTGCTACTTCGACGACAGCTGATGGGGGGACCCCGTTCGTCTCGCCGGCTCCAGCAGAAAGCCCGCGCAGCCCCTCTCTCCGACCGTACTGGGTGATTCATCTCGCCACGCTCTCAGCCTAAGCGAGACCAGCGTCCGCCCTGGACAATTCCAGACGCTCACTATTCACCATAGACGCGTCGCGGACTTCAATGAGGGCACGCCTACCCCATGAGCTCCTCGAACTCGTCTTCGAGCAGGTTGCCACCCCGCTGGCTCGAGCGCCGGTCAACCCCACGGCGATGCGGGACCGGCTCGTCGACTGCCCAGCTTGGTGGGCTGTCGAAGCTCAGCTGCTGCAGTGTATGCTCGCCTCCAGGCAGCTTCATGTGAGATCGTCACGCTCCTCGATGCGCTCCCGACAGCCCGCTGATGCCCCAAGCTTGGCTGACTTGCCATCAGAACCTGTGCCTGCCGCTCCTGTACGCCTCCGTCGGGCTGCCCTGCACCCGAGACGAGATGAGCTACGAGATAGCTGAGCTTGCGGCATCCCGCCTGCGGGGCTGGTACCGCGCCCTCGACGAACGACCCGACCTGTCCTTTCTCGTCAAGACGGCGTGGGTGTTTGAGCCGAGCTCTCTGTCGCAGCGCGTCCTAGGGTTCCGCAACCTTCAACACCTCACGCTCTCGACCCGCGAGCTCTTCTGGCCACCAGACATCACACTCGCCGAATCGGAGCGTCCGCGTCTACTCTCTATCGACTGCTTCGACGAGCTGAACGGCTTTGACGACGGATCGCCCATCGCCTCACCCTCGGAGTCGTTCGACCTCTCCGGTCTTCGCAGCTTGGCCATCGAGACGATGCTCAACGACGGCCCGCCTTGGCGATGGGTGTGCGCCCTGACGGCCGGTCTGCGCTCTCTACAGCTAGACCTTTGGGGCAGCGTGCAGGAAGCAGAACTGGCATGTCTGATCCAACGCCACGGGCAGAGCCTCCGCCACCTTCGCCTCTCGACCGGCATGGTTTGGGCGACGAATGGGAATGCAGCGACCCAGCTGCCCTCCCTGGACGTCGCCTGCCCGGGCCTCGTCTCCTTCGGGATGGACATTCACGAGACGGACCTCACAACCGGCAACGAGCGCGAGGCAACCCAAGGCTACTCTGGGCGGCTGTTCTCCCGACTGCTCAGCGACGGTCATCCGACTCTCCGAGCACTCGAGCTCGGCGCCGGCCGCGACATCGACCAGGCCACCAACGAGCCTATCATAAAGCTTGCGCTGACCCAGGTTCTCCGAACCGTGTGCCCCCTCGCCGGTCCAGACGGCGGTGGCATCACTCGTCTGACCCAACTGCGACGAGTCACGCTTTCCCAAATCTCGCTCCAGACGGACCGAGGGGCGGACGACGAGGTCAAGGCGCTGCTCGGGCTAGGAATCGAAGTCATCGACAGGATCGGGGGGTCGGCAGCTGACGGTCTGGCGGCACCAGGGGCAAAAGACGACCGCCGTGTGCTTTGACCTCGCAGGGCTCGGGCCGTCCTCATCCATGCGACCTCATGCGACCTGCCGCGCTCCTGACTGATCGTTTAGTGCGGAGGGGTGCTCGGTCAGCCGCTCTTATTGTCATCTCCTCGCCTGGCCTGAAGGTACAGATTCTTATCAAGGTGCGCACAGGAGCTCCGGTCGCGCTCGGTCCCACCCTCGTCGACAGTCGGTCAGTGGTTGATTACGACTTTTAAGATACTAGCGTAAGAGAACAGCAGAGCAGCAGGGGGGGGGGG
>Ga0308160_10002656_pt1 | contig 21172 bp, 23 predicted proteins | sample PhyFR1_FD_201036 | JGI IMG/M metagenome (GOLD analysis project Ga0308160, IMG submission 201036) | Phyllosphere microbial communities from UC Gill Tract Community Farm, Albany, California, United States - DLSLF.R1 | ecosystem: Host-associated > Plants > Phyllosphere > Unclassified | place: USA...
GGCACCGGCAGCGCGCCGCTGCCTGCATACTCGCCGGATCGGGGGTAGGGAGGATCGCCATGCGGCGGCACGCGCGCACGGCGATCGCAAAGGAGCGACATGAAAGAGGCAATCCGCCGCAGCGCCAAGCGCGCTGCCGCAACGATGTTCCCCTGTAGGAGCGGCTTCAGCCGCGACAGGCACCCACCATCCCGCGACATCGCGCCGCCCGCGCGCTGCTCCGCACGGACAGGTCAAACATCCACCACCACCACCGGCAATCGCATCCTGGCCCACTGCCTGGCCCTGATGTCCTGCCTGGCGCTCCCGGCCTTCGCCGCCCCCGCACCCGCCACCACCGCACCCGAACTCCTGTTCCGCGTCTCCGCCGACAAAGGCTTCGACGCCGACATCGCCAAAGGCGACGCCAAACCCAACTTCCGCGACAAGGTCGCCCTGGTCCCCACCGGCGTAAAGGGCAACGCCATCGAATGGGCCGACGACGGCGTCCTCGCCTGGAACGCGCCCGGCAACCTCTACACCCAACGCGGCACGCTCTCCTTCTTCTGGCGCTCGCGCTATCCCGTGGGCGAAGCGCCGTTCGTGATCTTCCGCGTCGGCTATGCCGACCACAGCAGCTGGGATATGGCCTGGCTGCGCATCGACTGGAACGGCCACGGCTTCGACGCCTTCGTCACCGACGCCAACCTGGCGCGCACCCGCGTGTCGTTCAAGCTCGACAAGAACCCATCCGCCAGCGCCTGGACCCACCTCGCCTTCGCCTGGGACGAAACCCGCGGCGTACGCCTGTACGTGGACGGCAAGGAAGCCGCGCGCGCCGACTGCGCGCAGGCCTGCGCCGACGGCGGCTCGCTCGACTTCGACGCCGCGCTCGACCAGCTCGGCCTGGCCGGGCGGGTGATGGCCCCGCACCAGGTGCAGAGCCGCTACAATTTCCTGCGCGGCAGCGACTTCGACGAGATCCGCGTCTACGACCGCATGCTCGATGCCGCCGGCGCCGCAGCCCTTGCCCGCCAGCAGGAACCGCGCAGCGCCGAACCGCCACGCACCGATGCAGCGCGCAACGCCTGGCTGCATCGCTTCGGCTGGGACCACGGCCACGCCCCACCCGCGCTGGACGCACCGTCCACCCGCATCCGCAAGGTCGAGTTCGCCGACGCCAAGGACCTCAAGCAGTGGATGTGGAAGGCCACCGACGGCATCGCCGAGACCACCTGGCCCGGCGTCTACAACCGCTCGCGCCTGCCCGGCCGCAACGACTACTTCCAGCTGCCGGATTGGAACGTCTACGTCGAAGGCGGCAAGGCGCTGGACCTCACGCTGCCCGACGAACCGTTCAACCGCATCGAACTGCGCGGCGCCGCCTACGGGCAGGCCAGCTACGCCGCCGCCGGTGAAACGCCCGCGCCGCTGTTCCAGCGCAGCCAAGGCACCGTGCGCAGCGTCGATCAGTTCGAGCGCCGCCGCGGCGGCCACCTGCGCTTCGCCAACACCGCGCAGGAAACCCCGATCCAGGAAATCTGGGCCTACGACGTCAGCGCCGGCGCACCGCCGTCAGCTCCCAGCGCCACGCTCAGCTACACCGTGCGCAGCGACATCGCGCCGGACTACGCCAACCTCGCCACGCTGCGCGGCTACATCGCCGGCCGCTATCCGCCGGCCGAACGCAGCACCGTGGTCGCGCTGCCGAGCAAGGCGCCGGCGCGCAAGCGCAGCGACGAAAAATCCGCCGCGCCCGCACTGCCGATCGTGCACGTGTTGATCCCCTCCAGCCTCGGCGACGCCCCGCCGGACCAACCACTGATGCGCAGCTGGTCCTACGGCTGGGAGAACATGCACGACGGCCTGGACGGCATCGCCATCGACCTGCCGGCGCTGGACCTGCCCGCCACCCACGACGGCCTGATCCCGCTCAACCTCCGCATCAAGGACCCGATCTGGCCGGCGCGCGACATGCTCGACGTGTCGGTGTCGGTCAAACCCGGCCAGGCGCGCACCCTGTGGCTGGACCTGCGCGACCGCATCCTGAGCAACGACAGCCTGATGCTCAGCATCGCCTCCGCCGCACCCGGCTTCGACGCGCGCGCGCTGGACGGCGCGCAACTGCGCCTGCTGTTCAAGCCGCGCGACCAGGCCAAGGCCGAACACATCGCCGACCGCTTCAATCAGGTCAAGGACAACTGGGGCTTCCTGGTCGAGGAACACACCACCTCCAAGCGCCAGCTGCTGTACGCGCGCCTGGATGCCGACATCACCGACCTGCTGCGCGTGGACCCCGACAACGCACTCGGCCGCGAATACTGGAACGACATCAGCTACGGCAACCAGGGCGCGCTGCCGGTGGACCTGCCCACCCCGCCCAAGGGCGTGCCGGCCTGGGCGTTCTGGCAGCTGGAAGACCTCAAGGCCACGCGTCGCTACATCAACTGGTGGATCGACCAGCGCCAGGTGGCCTACGGCGATTTCGGCGGCGGCATCTCCGACGATTCCGACCTCACCCAGCAATGGCCGGGCGTCGCCCTGATGGGCGTGGACCCGGACAAGCTCAGCGCCTCGCTGACCGCGCTGTCCGATGCCAACTACCGCAACGGCATGTTCACCGACGGCCTGTCCACCATCGAGACCGACGAACTGCACTCCTACGAGGAAGGCATCAACATCAACAGCGCCATGCTCTACCTCAACTGGGGCGACCCGCTGACGGTGGAACGCCTGATGCGCACGGTGAAGGCGTTCGACACCATTATCCAGGTCAACCCGCAAGGCCACCTGCTGTTCGCCAGCAACTGGTTCGGCGGGCGCAAGGTCTACCGCGAGCCGAACTGGCAGTGGCAGAAACCCTACTCGTTCCCGGTGCTGCACCCGGCCATGCTGCTCGGCGGCTACAACGCCGACCCCAACAGCCGCCGCATCGTCACCGGCCTGGCCGACGGCTACCTCGCCCACGCCTATACCAACGCCAAGGGCCAATGGGCGCTGCCCAACGAGATCAACTGGAAGACCGGCAAGACCCGCGGCGGCGAACTGTTCGAAGGCAGCGGCGGCGCCGACACGCTGCACACCTTCTGGGCCGCCTACCGCTGGACCGGCGAGGCGCGCTACCTCAAGCCCATCGACTACCGCGTCGCCAACGCCGGCCCGGCGGGGCTGTCGCTGCTCAACGAGAACTTCCTCGACCTGCTCGGCAAGCGCGACAGCTGGGGCGCCGACCTGGTCAAGGCCGCCGCCAAACCTGATGCCGTCCCCGACTTCGCCCACCACGCCGCCTGGGAAGCCACCGGCGACACCGCCTGGCTGGAAGCCCTGTACCGCGCCGAGACCCGCGACAAACTGCAGACCTTCTACATGAACACCGAAGGCCACTGGTGGAGCGACCGCGTCGAATCGCCCACCGTGAACCTGCAGCGCGCCCGCCTGGGCGGCGTGGCCCTCAAGCGCAACCAGACCTACCCCGGCCACACCGTCAGCTGGCGCTTCGCCGACCCCGAAGGCGCCGTGCAGGTCGCCCTGCTGCTGCCCAAGCCACGGCAGGACCGCTTCACCGTCATTGGCTACAACACCGGCGGCAAGCTGCAGCGGGCGCAGATGACCGGCTGGAATGTCGCCGCCGGGCAATGGCGCATGAGCGCGGGCCTCGATCGCGACGGCGACGGGCGCATCGACGGCAAGGCCGCCACCCGCGAATTCGCGTTCGAGAAGAGCGGGGCGGTGGACGTGGAATTTCCCGCCGGAAAGACGGTGGTGATGGAGTTCGAATTGATCGCGCCTGCCGCGGTGCCGGTCGAGCAGCGGCCGGATCTGGGGATTGGGCGTGGCGATGTGCGGGTGAGCGCGAATGCCATCGAGGTCACCGTGCACAGCCTTGGGCATGCGAATGCGCCTGCGGGACATGTGGTGCTGGAAGACGTGCGTGGCCGGGAACTGGCGCGGGCGGCGTTTGCTGCGTTAGGGGCGCCGCGGGATTTAGAGCCGAGGACTGAAACTGTGCGGCTGGCGTTGCCTGGCGGCGGGGACGCCAAGGGTGCACGGTTGCGGGTGGTGACGGAAGGAGAAGTCGCAGAGGTGACTCAACTCAATAACACGCTGGCGGTGCCGTAAAGGACGGGCAAGAGATGCGTATGCTGTGCCGTGGAACTTCGGCGGCTTGTCCCGTCTGGCAATGACCTGGAAAGACGAGGAGCCTCATCCCCTTGGTCTGATTGACGGCAGTCAACGACTCGGCGAGGATCGTGTTATGCAGCTTTTTGGCGGTCCAATAGTAGTTATGCGTCACATGTACATTACGGGGGCTTGATGAGCGAAAAGCGGATCGTAACGATCGGGTGCGAGCTGGCGTCGGACAAAGCCAAGCATGTCTCGTTTCGGTCGAAGTCTTCCCTCCTCGACTTCGATATCGTGCTTTTCAAACCATTGATTAGCGACTTTTTCGGTTATAGCACTGACTACTTTCAAGGCAAACCAAGCCTTAGCGATACACAGTCCTTCCAACTGCGCGAATGCTGCGAGCACTGGCGCCGGGAGCTTAAAGAAGCTGTGGCTGCGGGGAAGACCGTCTTCGTCTTTCTTCCAGAGCTTTGCTCGGTATATATCGACACGGGCCAACGCACCTACTCAGGCACCGGCAGGAACCAGAAGACAACGCGCCATGTGACGGAATACAGCAACTATAACGCGATTCCCGCAGACCTAAAGCCCGTAGTCGCGAACGGCGCGGAGATGAAGCTGGCCTCATCTGTGCCACCACCGCTAGCCGCATTCTGGAACGAGTTTCGACAAATGTTCGCCTATCACGTTCTTCTTTCATCGGAGAGCGTGCCCGCATCGATTCTCACCAGAACCGGTGACAAGTGTGTGGGGGCAATAATCCGAAGCAAGGCGTCCACGGGCAGTCTCGTCTTGCTTCCTGACCTCGACTTCTATGCCGACGGGTTTGTGGGCGAGAAGGACGAGAAGCAGGTATGGACGAAGAAGGCTACGACCTTCGCCAATCGCTTCGCGGCGGCGATTGTTCAGACGGACAAGGAGCTGCGTGCTGAGAGTGATGTAACAACCGAGCCCGCGTGGGCATCGACCGACGCCTACTTGTTGGCGCCAGAACGGACGTTGCGTGCCGAGCTAATGGCTGCCGAGCTCGCTGTCGAAAAAGCTCAACAGGCCAAAGAGGAGCTTGCCGACCAACTACGCGTCGAGGGCCGCCTTCGAGGCTTACTCTTCGAGAAAGGTCGACCTCTGGAGGAGGCGATTATCGAAGCACTCCGGAAGCTTGGATTTACAGCAGAACCATTCAAAGATGGCGGCTCGGAGTTTGATGTCGTTTTTGAATCGCCTGAAGGGCGCTTAATCGGCGAAGCCGAGGGCAAAGACAACAAGGCCGTGAATGTCGACAAGCTCAGACAGCTACAGATGAACATCCACGAAGATTTGCTGCGCGACTCCGTGGAAGCGCCCGCGAAGCCGGTTCTGTTTGGAAACGCGCATCGGCTTGTCGCGCTGGCAGATCGCGCTGACCCGTTTACGGAGAAATGCGTAGCCGCAGCCCTAACCATGAACACGGCTCTTGTTTTTACGCCGGACCTTTTCCTTGCTGTCCAAAATCACGTCGAGTGTCAAAATCCGGAGTTCGCTGCCGCCTGCCGACAGGCAATCTTGTCATCCGTAGGTCGCGTAACTTTTCCTACGTTGGTCGTTAGCGAGGCATCGCGGGAAAATGAGGGTGAACCGAGTGACGCATAACAATTCGTCCAAGCCGACGCCGCTTCGCGGCGCGGCTTAACTCAAGGTTAGGCGGGCTACCGATGGCTAAGGACGCGACGTACAAAGGGCAGCGTGAGGTTCGTACTTTCGCAGACCTCAATCATGCCGCCTGGGTAATGATCAAGAAGAGCGAAGAGAATGCTCAGGGTAGCCGTTACACGAACATGGCTGCTCTTCTCTTCACTGCATTCACCTTTGAGGCATACCTCAACCATCTCGGCCAAGAGCGAATCGAATTCTGGGACAACATTGATTCGATCAAGGCCATGAGCAAGTACGAGTGCTTGTGCAAGCACCTGGGTGTCACGCCAGACTTCTCTAAACGGCCGCATCAGACACTTAGCAAACTCTTCCAGTTCAGGAACTCCGTCGCACACGGACGTACCCAGATCCTCAAGGTGAGCAAATCTGTCAGCTCACGGGACGACCCTTGGAAACATTCGCCTAAGACCGACTGGGAGGAGTACTGCACAGGCGACAATGCCAAACGAGCGAAATCTGACATTGAGGCAATCATCGTCCAGCTCCACGAAGCGGCGGGACTGGGGGAGCATCCATTTATCCACGGAGCAACCATCAGCTCCATCTCCCTTAAGCCCGCCTAACAATTCGTTCAAGCCGATGCCGCCTCGCGGTACGGCTCAACTTGAGCGTTAGGCGTCGCACTGACATGCAAAGGAAAGCCGAGTCTATTGAGTTTCGCATTGCCGAGCACGAAAAACTTCAGCGCCAATGCAAAATCCGCATTAGGCCATCGCTTGTCTTGTTCTCTATCGCGCTAGCACTGGCTACGGCGTTAGTGTGGCGCAAGCCCGACAGCTGGCCGCTCGCCTCACTTGTACTTGGCTTCCCCACGCTTCTCACCGGCTTAGAGATTTTGGGTTATTACCGTCATGGCCGTACACTCAAAGCCCTACGAGGCGACGCCTAACACTTCATTCAAGCCGAAGCTGCTTCGCGGCTCGGCTTAATTCAGGCGTTAGGCAGCAATGGACATAGCTTCGAGGGAATGCGATGAATGCCAGAGCCGATATGTCGCCACTGCTTCAAGCATGTCATCGCTTTGCCCAGAGTGTGCCCGCGTTCTTTATGGCACTCCCAAGTGCCCACATGAGTTCATCTCAGGGCAATGCGTCATCTGCGGCTGGGATGGCTCCAGTTCGCTGTACATTCAATCCCTACTCCGGCCACCTACGTCGCCGGCCTAACAATTAATTCAAGCCGACGCCGCTCCGCGGCTCGGCTTAACTCAGGCGTTAGCTGACATGGATATCGCGAAGGCACTGGACCAGATTGCCGGCCAAATTTGGTCAAAGATTGATCAATGCGAGAAATGGGGCATAAGTTGGGATGAGGATGCACTCACAATCGATCTGTTGTTAGCCATTCGGACTCTTATCCCTGGTTCGCTGATAGGCTTCGACACGCGAGCTTGGGAAAGCTACATTGGTTGCGACTTTGAACTCTGGATCGGCAACAATACTGAAGGATGGGCTGCCTACGCAGTGCAGGCTAAGCGCATCACTACTACGAATGGTCGCTACCCCAGCCTCAAGCATGCCAACGCCTTTGGCCGGCAAATCGATCTGCTAAAACATTACGCTTCGCTAATTGATGCCAAGCCCATCTATGCCCTGTATAACTGCAAGACACCGTACGCATCGAATTTATGCGCTAACTCGTACAGCTTGACGGATATTGGATGCACGGTTACTTCGGCTGATGTTGTTGAAGAGGCATTGGCCATACACGGTGCTCGCAACTTCGGGTGGATACACAAAAAAAGCGAAACAAGGCTTTTACGCTGCTTGACATGCTGCACGCCTGCCTGTCATCACCGCGCCTCGCTACATCCGATGCATGTCCATCGCACTCTTCCTCAGCATGTATTCAATCTTGTAAGCAGAGGCTCACATGACCCTCCCATTGACGTGGACCGCTACGAACGAAGATTGAAGGCTAAGGCGGTAGCTGTAATCCCAACGGTTGTCAGCTAACAATTCATTCAAGCCGAACCCCGCTTCGCGGGTCGGCTTAACTCAGGTGTTAGAGCTCATGGTAACCATCACTGCAATCGTTGCGATTCTGATCTCAATCTCTAGCCTTGCCTTTAGCATCCAGCAGTATCGAATTCTCCATAAGGTGCGGATCGGTGAGAAGGTAAGCTCAGTACTAAGAAGCGCATACGATTTGAGGCGCAAGTCCGAAGAGCTTAAGCATAAAATCGAGGCCACGGACAACACGCCAGACTGCCCGGAACTTTTTACCAAAATCAGCACATTCACGGAACAAGGGATTGGGAAACTTTGCTCTTCGCAAAAGTTGTCTTGGGAGCAGCTGCACGCGCTGGAGCAAAAGCTTCTTGAACTGGAACTAGAGGTTGATCTCTTTCACAAGCAGGTCATGGAGGTCGATAGGTTCAATCGGGAGGCTCAAGCCCATGATGCGGCGCGGCCAAGGAAGGGAAAGGATGAGATAACGGGGTCAGGTTGAGTTATGTACTGGCTAATACCCCGCCTTTTCTGGGGTTGACATGACAGGCAACAAGTAGCAATATTTCAGCCAAGGAGCGTAGAAACTCCTCTAACAGCGGTACCCACCTCCGACAAACCGGTGGGTTTTTTGTGCCTGTTCCTCAGGTACAACCGACGCGATGCCTGCGTCGGGAGGGCGGCTAATACAACACCCTTCGGGGAAATACGCCCGCCGTCTGTTAGCGGTTTCTAACCTCCCGACATCCCGTCGCCGGTCGGCGGCGGCTTTCTGGCCGTCAAGGAGGGCTTTGCCATGCATCCACCGTCATCCCGTCCCACCCCTGCGCGCAAGCGTGCAACGCGCAAGGCCACCTGCTGCCCGAATTGGACCATCGTCGATTCCGAGCTCATTCCCATGCTGACGCCCGAACAGATCGCCGCGGCCGACGCCGCCGATCTCGCCCGCCAGCAACGCGCCCCGCGTCGCACGCGCCCACCGCAACACTGCACCGTCGGCTGCGGCCATGCCGCCAACGGCAAGCGCATGCCCGCGGTGCGCCTGGCCGGCCGCTGGATGGAGGAACTGGGCTTCGCCATCGGCAAGAAGCTGCACGTGCGCGTACGCGACGGCGAACTGGTAGTGAGCCTGGCCACCGAGGATTGAATCGATACGCTTCCTGCAACCGACTTGCCTGGATACTATCTAAGGTACCCTCACCTGCATCCTGGCCGGCCGACGGCGGATGGCACGATCCAGCTCATCCACCCGATCAGACACCTGCTTTAAACCCCTTGGCCCATCGAGGTTTGTACTGCATGAAAACAGCAACCAAGATATTCGTCCTCTGCCTTGCCCTTCTTGTTAACGGGCAAGCACTGGCATATGAAAGCACCGCTCAGGTCATCAAACGTCAAGCGCCCAAGGGCATTACCAATGCGTTCTATGGATGCATTGAAAAAGCAGAATCAAACAATATCGCGCTTGCCGCATGCCAATCTGCGGAGAAGAAGAGACAAGACACCCGATTGAATGCTGCGTATAAGTCGCTGCTCAGCAAGCTGCGTGACATGTCCAAGGAAAACCTGGTTCGCGCCGAGCGCGCCTGGCTCGAGCTCCACGGCACCAGCGAGGCCTTTGAGTCGTCGCTCTATGGCAGCGAAATGGTGAGCAGCTTTCAAGTCATGCAGAACGAAATTTTCCGTCTCTGCGAGCGCGCCAACACGCTTGAAGGATATCTGTCTGTCGCAGACGACCGGTAGCCACACCAGACCGCCTCGATCCGGTTGCCCCGACGCGTTCATCACCACGCTTCCGTGCACAGGTCGCCTGTCGTTCAATCGCAAATCCAGCAATACGGCCTGTCTCGTCCAGCCGGACCGTATAGCCGATGAACGCACCCAGGCCGAACTCGACCACATAGCTGTACAGCGTTCCCTTTTCGCCCTGACGCGTGCCCTTGAACACCGGCGGTCGGTGCGCCATACCAAAGGATCGGGTCAAAGTGCACTTCTAGTTGCAAATGAGCTACGGCGCGGCGGCCTTGACGTCGTACACGACCACGCGCTGCCACAGATACTCGCAATCTGCGACGAACTGCTTGTGGATGGGATGGACCTGATAGGCGTTCTGTCCGGCGACATCGTCGAAGAACAGGAGTTCCGAGGCGCTGTAGCTGCCATCGACGACGCCGCGCTGCTCGGTCTCCGCCGGCACGCCGATGTGGATGCCGCGCACGGTGTCGATGCCGGCCAACGTTCGCAAACCGGCTAGCAGCTTGGCTAGATCCTCTTTGGAATCCGGATTCTTCAACCAGAAGAACACGTGGTGCACGACCGGCGGGAGCGATGCCTTGCTGGCTGACGTGGACGTGGCCGCGCGGGAGCCGGCGGCGACGGCGCCGGCCGCCAGGGCGGCGGCGGCAACGATGAGATCTCGGCGCGTGCGATCGGTCATGATCCAGGCCCTCGGTTCATAGTCTGCTGGCCTGTGAGTATAGGATGGCAAGAACATGCTCAGGTTCACTTGAGAGGAAGTCAGCCTGACACCGCTCCCTGCGTCTATCCTTGACGGCCCACAGCTGGTCGAGGATCGCTCCAATCAATCGCCCATGAGCACCTTCCAATTCCAACCGCGCTGGAAAGAAGAACTGGTCTGCACCGGCCCGGGTGGCGCGTTCGTGCTGGATTTCACGATGGGCGTGCCGACCGTGTTCGCGCCCACCGAGCACGCCTGGGCGCAGAGCGCGCCGGCGTGGGCGCACGCGCTATGGCCGGTGTTCAAGGCCGAGCTGGAGGTCTGGTGCCAGGCGCATGACGTGCAGTTCTTCCTGGACGGAACGGCGAAGTGCTACTGAACGGCGGCTGGAAGCGCCGAAAGCAGGACCCAGATCAGAAGCAACGCAGCAAGCGGACGTTGGCGGCTTGGTATCCTGGCCTGCCACTGCAGCCAAGTTACTAAGCGCGCACACTCATGCTTCGACATTTCGCTTGTCTGTTTGCCTTGCTCCTCGCGGCATCCACTGCTGCGAACGCCCAGTGCCTGCCCGGTCAGCCGTCGGTGGTTCGGCTCACCGGCGTACTTGAGCGCGTTACGTTCGCAGGCCCGCCCAACTACGAGAGTGTCCAGAACGGCGACGCACCCGAAACCTATTTCGTCCTGCGACTGCCGGCGCCGGTATGCGTACTCGATTCGGATCAAAGCGCAATCTCGGCCAACCGCCTGCAACTGTTCTTGGAGCCGGAGCAATACAAGCTGTTCCGGCCTCGGCTCGGCAAGCGCATCACGCTGCCGGGCCAACTGTGGCCAGCTGAAACCGGTCACCACCACACGCCGCTGATGTTTACGCCGGCGCGTGGGAAGACGGACTGACGATTCGTCCAAATCGCCCTAGATACTATTTATATCTTGTCAGCCAACACTGAGGATCTATGGCCACTAGACAAAGCTATGAAGCATTCTGCCTACACCTGCAGCCGAGCTACCTGGAACCTGGCGATGTTCCGCCCGTTCCCGACCATCTCCCGCAATACGATGACGAGGAGCCATTAGGCGTCAACTTCTTTCGGACGGCGATAGACGGGGAAGATCTCAGCAATCTGACCTTGCCGCGTACGTTCTTTGGTCGCTGCGAGATCAGCAACGTCTCTTTTCAGAACACCGATCTTTCGGAGTCTAACCTTTGCTGGAATGAGTTCATCCAGGTAGATTTTTCATCAGCACGGCTGACGCTGAGTGATCTGCGTGCATCCGTCTTTACCAACACGTCGTTTCAATCTACCGACCTGAGCGGATCGGATCTTCGCCGCTCCTCGTTTGAGAATTGCATCTTTACGGATGCCCTGATGGCCGGCACTGTCCTCACTCTCGCGCAAGGCAAAATTCTGCCGCTGTCGGATCGGCAGCGAGCGGAAATTGCCTGGGCAGGCACGGCCGGGGACGAGCCGGACGGTGGTTAAAGGTAAGCGGAGCTTCACTGCAGCCAGTCATCCCCCCGGACGAGCCGACATCGCCTTCCCATAGGCGCGCTTCGCCGTGTCCCTTTTTGGTCGCTGCACGGAGACTGCCGCAACGGAGGCGCTGCGCTCGACCGCCATGCCTAGGCCGATATGACTTGCGACCGGTCATGAGGCAGCCCTGGGCATTTCGATGATTGACGGCCGTCGGAGCCTCGGCGAGGATCGTGCCATGCCGCGCTTGCTCGGCTGATAGAGGGTCAGGGGCCTCACGGGGGACGCATTCATGGACGTACGCACCGTTTGGGAAATCATCTCCTACGCTTGGACCGAGATCGGGATCGACGAGACCGAATGCCAGGCGCTGGTGCAAAAGGGTGGTATCGGCATGGGTGATCTGGACGAGGTCGACCGGCTGTTCTACAGGGACATCTGCGCATCCTTCGCGGTGGACGCTTTTCTTGTCTTTCCATTGATGCTGTGGATGCTGATGCCAGACTGGGGCTACAGCGACAAGTACCTGCGAAACCGCATCGCCCGCTGGTATGGCCGCCCTTACTGGGTCCACTTCCTCAACCCCCTACGGGTGCTGGGTTATCCCGTGGCGCTATGCTTCGCCTGGAGCTACCGCGCGAAGCTTCGTCGCGCGGTGCACGTAACGACGGTGGCCTGACGGCGAATGTAAGGCGGTACGTCCGTGGTCACTACTTAGCCGCAACCTCACCGCCGAGCCGCCTCCCGCCGATACACCCCGCCGAAGCTGACCTTCGCGCCGCCGCACTGCAGGTTGTCCGCGACCACCAGCAGGTCGCCGAGCAGGTGCAGGCGCACCGTGCACTCGTCCTCGCTGACCTCGATCCGGTTGCCGTCCGGATAGCCGCGCGCGGCGACGGCGCCTATATGCGGGCCGCCAGGTACTTGCTCCGGATCCGGGTTGGCGCTGGGCCAGTAGGCATCGCCGGTGACGGTGACGCTGCCGTCGCGATTGGCGGTCAATTGCAGTTCGTTGTCGCCATCGTGCCAGTGGCCGTTCCAGGCCTGCGGCGCCGGCTGGGCCGCGCTCGGCAACGGCTGCACGCTGGCCTGCGCGACCCAGCCGGTGCTGTCGCCGGCCTTGCTGGGATAGAACGCGCAGGCAAAGCCGTCGCGCCGCTGCGCCAGGACCAGGACATCGCCCTTAATCACGTAGGCGCGCTGCCGGCAGGCGGCTTCGCCCTTGCCCGGGCAGCCGTCATCGCCGCCGAGCAGATACAACCGCGGCACCGCCACCTTGGCGAGCGCGAACCCGGCCTGGCTGTCGGTGAACAGGCTAACGCGGCAAGTGTCCGCATCGGCATCGTCCGGCGCGGCATGCGCCAGTGCCGGTATCGCCAACAGGGGGAGCAGCCAAGCTCTGTGCATCTCGATCACTCCAGGGGTGTGGCGATAGTGTGGGCCAATGGCGGCGACTTGGTGCACGCGACGACCGCGCTCATGCGTTCCAGCGGCACGCCGGCCTGGGGCCTTCAGGCAAAAGACCCGAGAACCTATCGAAAGGTCCGATCGCCCGCTCCCGTTCGGCGACCGAAGCCCCTACAATCCCGCCCATTCAATCCGCACAGGCACGAGGAAACGTCATGGAAGAAGATCTCGGCGGCATCGACAAGGAACACGGCCATCCCCGCGCACTCCAGATCATTCCGGACGAATTCTTCTGGGATTGCACGGACGAACTCGCCCCGTTCGGCTCCGACGAAGGAGATACCGCCCTTCACGAGTACCGCGAGTGGCGCAAGCAACATCCGGGTGAGCCGCTCGAGGCCTGCATCATCTGGACGATCGAGTCGGTCGGGGAGGTGGATGCCTCCGACTATTCGGACGCCATCTTCAACGAGTCCACGGTGCGCGAGCAGATCGAAGATCCCGATTTCGACGATCAGCAGTACATCTTCACCACCGACGTTTCGGTGCTGGCGACGGCATTCGGCCAACTCGCCGATGAGGGCATGATCGATGCTTCGGCCAAGCCTTACGCGGCACGCGCGCTCAAGCGCCAAGCGGTCTGGGCCAGGCTCCAGGCCGATTGGGAGTACACGGACGAATACCTCCACAAGCTTTCGCGGCTGCAGGCAGCGCTGGATGCTGCCTGACGCCATGCCGGCTTAGGCCGCTTGCGGCTCGGCCAACCTCACACATCGCAGCGAACGCATAGCCCATGACGACCGACGAGACCTGCCTTGCCGCCCGAAAGACGATGGCCAGCATGCGCGACCGCATCGACGGCGATGCGGCGCTCAAGCTGACGCTGGAAGGGATGATCGCCGTCGAAGAAGCGCATTTCCCCGACCGGGCGACATACGAGGCGATGGCGCATATCGAGGAGTGCGCGGCGTGCCAGCGTTGGAGCGCCAGCTGGATGGACGCCCAGTTTCCCGAGCGCGTGACGCATCGCGAGCGGCTGAGCAAGTACTGCTGCATCCACATGTTCTCAGCTGCGACCCATCCCGACGCCGAGGTGCGATTCGCGTTCGAGATGTTCAGGGGCGAGGATGCATGCTGGTCGATCAATGAGCAGTATGCGTTTGCGCGTTTCTGTCCATGGTGCGGCCAGGAGCTGCCCAACCGAGCCTTCGAACCGGAGCCGACCGCATGAGCACTTCCCGCCCCGTCCATGCCCTCACCGTGATCTACGCCCGGGACATCGAGCGGGTCGCCGAGTTCTACAGGAACACGCTCTCGCTCGTGCTTGTGGAACAGGACGACGCGTTCGTGGTGGTAGGCAATCCCCACTACGAAATCGCGGTGGTCCGCATGGCGAGCGACAGGGCACCTGCTCCCGCACCTGGGCCGCTCCACGTGAGAACCGCAACACCAATCAAATGCTCGTTCCTGGTGGAGAATCTGGAGCATGCCCGGTCCGCCGCCGAGTCCAGCGGCGGCGCGTTCAAGCCGCTCGCCTCCGCGTGGCGCTGGCGCGATCAACTGCATTTGGATGGCCATGATCCGGAAGGCAATGTCGTGCAGGTGCGTGCCCGCGCGACCTGACACCGCCCTGCTCTCCCGACAGCGATGCGCCAATGGCCATGAGGCGGCGGGCAGCGATGCTTTATGTTCCACCTGTGGTAAAAAGATTCAACCGCTTGTAATCACCGATTGACGCGAGGCGACAGCCTTGTCCGTCGCGGGGTACGGCTGGTTCTGAGCGGTCCAGGGATGTTGGGATCACCTATGGGGGAGTCGTATGCGGCGCTTAGTATTGGTTGTCATTCTTTCGACAGGTCTCGCGGCTTGCCAATCCGCATCGCCTCCGCGGGCGAACATCACCCACGGTGACGGTTCTTCCCCGGAGCATGCAGTCAATCTTTCCGCTGCCCGCAGCGAAGGACAGGGCATACGAGCGGAAAGGGATTGGCTCAATCAGCACTACCCGGGTGCGCAGGTAAAATCGCAGTCGCTTCTGTCCGGACCGCCGGTCATGGACCTGATTACCATCTCGCTGCCATCAGGCGAAGAGCGAGACGTCTATTTCGACATTTCGTCGTACTTCGGGAAGTGGTGACGGGAGAGATATGGATATCGTGCAAATATCGATGGCTACACTGCCGACTTTGTTGGCTTGCGTTGGAGTCGCTTTCCTCGTAGCGATCGCTGTCGCATCCCGCCTGACGCTGCTGATTTCTCTTTTGACGTCGACTGCGGCCTTCCTTTCCTTGCTATGTTTGATTTGGTTCTTTCGGGATGGGCTAGGGCCTGATGCGATAACCTCGGAGGGTCTTGAGGCGGTATCGCGCATCGCTTTCGGTGCGGCATTTCCAGCGCTATGTTGGTTGCTAATCAACGGTTCGGCATACCTTGTCTATCGGTCGCGCCGCAAGACAAGAGCAGCAGATCGATTCCAGCAGCCTCGTCATGCAGAGTGATTGGCGATCCGATCTAATATGGCATGCGATCGAACTCGGGCAGATTTCCCTGCGTTAAGTCGTTGGAGAAGTGTTGCACTATCTTTTGGATCCAATTGGGGGGGGGCTCCTGTGTTTGCGCAGAAGAGCGCCCTGAGCTTGAATTGAAGTGGGCGCCTTCGCAGTTCCAAAAAAGCAGGATCGACGCTTCTTAGTTCAGTTGAGCCGGGTCGTGACGTGACCATGATCCAACTCTATGCCGGGCTGCAGTTCCGCACTTCACCACAAGCCGCTTCGCCTTGCGGGTCGGCCCATATCAGGCGCAAAGTCCCATGCTGATCAATCGCGGTCGCGCAGTGACGTATGGCTTTGTCGCCATTCTCTGCGTCTTGGGCTTGCAAGCCTTCAATAGCTTCGCCTGCTACCGGCACGGCCTGCCGGAATTCCTGGCCGCGTTGGGAATGTTCTTGCTCGTTCCCCTGCTGCCACCGATCATCGCGCTGGCGACGGCCAATCCGTTGCGGGCCGTCGGCGGCTGTCTTCTGTTCGCGCCATGGCTGGCGCTGGCGTACTACACCGATTGCGTACGTCCATACACCGGCGGTGGGGCGTCCATGATCTATGTCGCGGTCCTCTTCTGGGGGACGCCGAGTTCGATCCTTGGTGTGTTCGTGACCGGCCCCATCACGCGCATGCTCGGGATTTCCGTGGCAGGCGCTGGTGCGAACGCGCGATAGCCATCTCGAGGTTTCGCATGTCGGACACCCTTGCACAGATCGTCAAGCGCGCTATTGATCCATCCAGTGTCAAAACGGATGGCCCTCTCACCCAGCCACGCTCGTATGGTGTCTATCAGCTGCCGTATAGCGCCGCCGACTCCGCCCGCTTCCGCTTTGGAAATCATCCAGTTCGGATGCAGGAGCTTGAACGGGAGTTCGGTTCCTGCACCCTTACGTTCCTGTTCGTGGTCAGAGACGATGCGGAGGCAGTTGCACGCGCGCTCAATGGCCGAGAGGTCTAGCAAGTCGCTCAAGCCCTCATGGTCTACGGGCTGGCTTGAGACGGAAGCACATGTCTCTGCAAACCGTTGCCTGCCTTACCCCAGGTCTTCGCTTGTGTGGTTCAAAGTGATACTTTAGTATCACTCCATGCGCACCGAACTCGTCACCACCCTCAAACGCCAGGCCACTGAGCTCCTCGCGGATATCGAGCGGGATAAGCAGCCTATCCTCATCACCCAACACGGCTTGCCCAGCGCGTACCTGGTGGACGTCGAGAGCTACCAGCTCATGCAGCAGCGCATGGCCGTGCTCGAGGGCATTGCCCGGGGTGAACAGGCAGTCGCGGAAGGGCGCGTGGCAAGCCATGCCCAAGCGAAGAAACGCCTGGCCAGATGGCTGAAATAGTCTGGTCGGAGCCGGCGCTGAGCGACCTGGATGCGGTCGCCGACTACATCGCGCTGGAAGATCCGGTTGCCGCGTCCGGGTTCGTCAAGCGCGTGTTTGCGCACGTCGAACAACTGGTGGATCACCCGGAGAGCGGCAGCCGCCCGCCAGAACTCGGTCGCTCCCGCTATCGCCAGATTGTCGAGCCACCCTGCCGCGTCTTCTACCGCTTCGATGGGCACAAGGTGTTCATCCTGCATGTCATGCGCGCGGAGCGCGTGCTGCGCAAGGCACGCCTTGTATCTGCTAAGCGGACGAAGTGATACTGCCCGCCGGGGACCACTTCCCGGCGCGCGATCAAGACCGGCTTAGCCAACAGACCAAGACCCGACTCATGCGCATCTATCTGGACGACGAAAGACCGACCCTTCCCGGTTGGACGCGGGTGTACTGGCCCGAGGAAGCGATCGCGCTTCTGCAACAGGGCGGAGTCGTCGAGATCAGCCTCGACCACGATCTCGGTGACGACCAGCGAGGGACGGGGTACGACGTCGTCGCCTGGATAGAGGAGGCCGTCGTCACGCGCGGCTTCGTGCCGCCGGTACTCCGCGTGCACTCGGCGAATCCCGCCGCCCGCAAGCGGATGGAGGCCGGTATCGCGGCCATCCATCGGCATGTCGCAAGTCGCACAGGCGCCTGAAGCCGCCGTTTCCCGGCAACGCGCAGCGGTCATGCAGCTCCCGTATCCTTGCCCGCCTCTGCCGTCCACGGATACACCCCATGTCGCTGCGCACCGTGTTCTTGTTCGCCTGCCTGTCGCTAGGCGCGGCGCCGTTGGCGCAGGCGCAGCCGCACTGCCTGCCCTATGGCCCGATCAAGGTCACGCTGTCCGGCAAGTTGGAGCCGCACGCAAAGCCAGCGACGGCCAGCGAAGCTGCTGCGGACGACGCTGGCGGCGAGGTGTTGGCGTTGCCGACGCCGGTGTGTGTGGCGGTGTCGCCCGCCGGACAGGCGCCGCGCCATGAGGATGTGCGCCGCCTGCGCTTGGTGCTCAGCAAGGACCAGGCGGCGCACCTGGAAGAAGAAGGCGCCGGGCAGATCGTGCGCGTCACCGGTATGTTGTCGGAAGCCGCAGCCGGCCAGGAAGCGCCTGCGTTGTTGCTGACGGTGGTGGGCATCGATAGCGACTGAGCCGTTTGCTTACCCGATGCCGTTCGATCGCGCAGACCGTCCGTCCGCTGCCGCTCGGGCACGGGCGCATCGGCAGCCGCTAGGGATGCTGCGTCCGCGCATCCGATACGCCGGGGATCGGTGTGGCCTCGGGAAACGCCGGGCGCAACAGGTCCACGCCTTCCTGCGGTTTCGCCAGCGCGCTGAGTTCCTTGCGATTGGCGCGCAGCTCGGCGGCGCTGTGTGCGGCGACCTGGTCGCGGCGTGCCTGCAGCGACGGCTGCAGCTCGCCGTCGCGGTTGAACGACCAGGCCAGCATCGCCTCGCCGACCGGCATCGCGTCGCCGGGACCGGCGCCGTCGCGGGTATGCCAGGTGTGCCACGTCTTGCCGTAGCTATTCATCTTGCTCCGCATCAGTTCCTTTTCCGCCACAAGCGGCAAGCCGGGCGCAGACAGCTGGCCGGACAGGATCTCGCCGTTGTGCGGGTGCCAGTAGCCTCGTTCTTCGGGCGGCAGGCGCTGGAACAGGGTTTCGGAAATGATGTACTCCACGCCGGTCAGGTTGGCCTGCGCGCTGTCGCCGTCGAACAGGGCGCATTGCGCGAAGTCCTGGTTGACCTGGCGGCAGAAGTGGTGCGCTTCCATCTGCTGGTGCGGGTGCTCCTTCATCGGATGGAAGCCGACCAGGTGGATGTCGAGTTTGGCCAGCGGGCCGTTGCCCTGCAGCGCCTTGGCGCCGGCTTCGAGCATGTCGGTCTTGGCGGTTTCCTTGGCGCCGGGCGGGTGTGTGGCCGGGCCGGTGTGGTCGCGCGAGCAGGCGGCGAGGGCGAGCAGCAGTGGGGCCAGCAGGGTGGTGCGCATGCGGGGTCTCCAGCGAGGCGGCACGATCGTGTACGGCTCGAGGATCGGCGGGCGTGGGTGAAACGTCCGTCGCCGCCGTGTCGTCGCCAGGTTGCGAGGGCGTCCAGGGTCTGTAAGAACACGCATGCTGCGGCCGTGCCGGCCATGTGGCGTCGTTGCCGCTCACCCGGCCGCCTTGCAACCGGGATGCAACACAGATGACATATCGTGCCGCGCTACGCCATCCAATGGCGGGCCGTCGCGAGCTGCTGCGCAAGCCGAACGGAATCGTCATCCAGCCCAAAGGAAGTGCCATGTTGCTGCATCCCTCTCTTTCCGCGTGCCGCTCGGCCGCGCGTGCGTCGCGTCTGCCTGGCGCGCTGGTCCGCAACCGCCTGGCCCAGGCCTGCGCCGGCCTGCTGCTGGCGTCGATCGCCACCGCGGCCGCCGCGCAGGACATGGCACCGTCGCTGGCCGGTAGCGAGCAGCAGGCCACGCGCGGCGCCGCGACCGGCGATGCGGCGACCTCGCTGGACACCGTCACCGTCACCGCCGAGCACCGCGAGCAGAACCTGCAGGAAGTGCCGGTGTCGGTGGGCGTGATGCAGGGCGATGCGATGCGCAACTACACCGCCGGCGGCGACGATACGCTGCTGGCGCTGTCCGGCCGCGTGCCCAGCTTCTATGCCGAGACCACCACCGGCCGCATCTTCCCGCGCTTCTACATCCGTGGCCTGGGCAACATCGATTTCTACCTCGGTGCCTCGCAGCCGGTGTCGATCATCCAGGACGACGTGGTGCTGGAGCACGTGGTGCTGAAGTCCAATCCGGTCTACGACCTGGATCAGGTGGAAGTGCTGCGCGGTCCGCAGGGCTCGCTGTTCGGCCGCAACACCACCGCCGGCATCGTCAAGTTCGACAGCATCAAGCCCAGCGACGACTACAGCGGCCGGCTCAGTGCCAGCTACGGCAGCTACGGCACCACCTCGCTCGACGGCGGCTTCGGCGGGCCGATCAACGATGTGCTGTCGTTCCGCGTGTCGGCGTTGTACCAGCACCGCGACGATTGGGTGGACAACACCTACAGCGGCCCCAGCGCCGACGGCACGGTGACGCCGAAGAAGGACGCGATGGGCGGCTACGACGACCGCAACGCGCGCCTGCAGTTGCTGCTCAAGCCGAGCGAGAACTTCTCGCTGCTGGCCTCGGCGCACACCCGCGACTACGACGGCACCTCTACGCTGTTCCTGCGCAATGCGGTCACCAAGGGCTCCAACAAGGTCGACGTGCCGCGCGACCAGGTCGCCTACGACGAGGCGCACGACAATCCGCAGGCGTACAAGACCCACGGCGGCTCGCTCAAGGCGGTGTACGACTTCGGCGGCGTGTCGCTGACTTCGATCAGCGCCTACGAAACCACCTCCGGCTACAGCCGTGGCGATACAGACGGCGGCGCGGCGGCGAACTATCCGGTCAACGGCGTGGCCAACGGCTACGGCCAGTCGATGGGCCAGGTGCGCGATCTGGACCAGTACACGCAGGAGCTGCGCCTGGCCAGCGAAGGCGACGCGCCGTTGCAGTGGCAGGCCGGCGCGTTCTACTTCGACGGCAAGGACACCACCGATTTCTACCAGCGCGCGTACTTCCTGCAGACCGCGGCGCGCAATCCGAACAACTGGGTGCGCCTGCGCAACAGCAACACCTCGTGGGCCGGGTTCGGCCAGTTGACCTACAAGGCCACCGACGCGCTGACCCTGACCGCCGGCGTGCGCCAGACCCGCGACAGCAAGGAAACCAAGCTGCTCAAGACCGCCGACACCGCCGCCGGCGTGGTCACCTACCGCGGCCGCCGCGACGTGCGCATGGCCGATACGCAGCCGAGCTGGGATTTCAGCGCGATGTACGCGATCGACGACAACGTCAGCGTGTACGCGAAGGTCGCCCGCGGCTTCCGCGGCCCCACCATCCAGGGCCGCTCGGCGGTGTTCAACTCCGACTTCACCACCGCCGATTCGGAGACGATCCTGTCGTGGGAAGCGGGCATCAAGAGCAGCCTGTTCGACAACCGCCTGCGCCTGAACGTCACCGGCTTCACCTACACGGTCGACGACATCCAGCTCAACGGCAACGACTCCAACGGCAACGGCGTGCTGTTCAATGCGGACAAGGCCAAGGCCTACGGCATGGAAGCCGATCTGGACTGGCGCCCGATCCCGA
>Ga0308160_10002658_pt1 | contig 21170 bp, 23 predicted proteins | sample PhyFR1_FD_201036 | JGI IMG/M metagenome (GOLD analysis project Ga0308160, IMG submission 201036) | Phyllosphere microbial communities from UC Gill Tract Community Farm, Albany, California, United States - DLSLF.R1 | ecosystem: Host-associated > Plants > Phyllosphere > Unclassified | place: USA...
CGGGCCTACGCCCTCGTCTTCTTCTGGACCTTTGCTGGCCAGGCCTTCCAGCAGTTCCTCTACTGGCTCGTCGGCCAGTACGCGACCGACCTCTCGGACCTCTCGCGTTACGCGGGCATCCTTCGCGGCGTCGAGGCCCTCGGCCAGACGGTCGCCTGGGCGATGCAGTCGCAGGCCCAGGTCAACCACTTTGTCTCGATCGGCCTCAACTTTGGCATCCTCCTCATTGCCATCCCGCCGACGTGGTACGTGCTCAGCCAGCTCGAGCACAACCACGAGGTCCAGGACGAGACCGACTCGCAGACGGCCACGATTGTCGACGGCGGCGAGGATCGGAAGGGGGCCGACAGTCCCAAGGAGGCGAGCGCTCCTCCCGCCCTGCTGTATCCCTCGGTGTAGACTTTGGCGAGCCTCTTTTCTCCGCTCATCCTTTTGCCGGCTGCGACCACCTACTTCTAGATCTCGCTTAGATTCTTAATCTCATAAATGCGCCCTTGTACCCGCTCGGGCGAGAGGGAAAAGGGCCCAGCGATAACCAGCAGGCTCTCCTGTTGCGCTGCTCGGTTGAGGAGCCGGTGAGGCCGACGACGCGTCGTCTTCTGAATCGGTGGAGGCCCGGCCATCGGATCGGGCCGACCGCGTCAGCGCGCGCGGCGGACGAGGCCGAGCCATCGCCGGCAGCCCGACCGACCGACCGTGCGCCTTCGCCACACCCGAACGCACCTTCAACATCCACCTACACCCTCATACTCGTCGCCATGACCACCCCGCCACTCCCGACCGCCCAGCTCCCCGACCTCCCCGACGAGCGTTTCCCGGCCTCGCTCTCCCCTCCCTCCTCCGCGAGCGGCGGACCGAGCCCGACCCCACCGCCGGCGGCCGAAGTGCCAAAGACGTACGCCTCGTCCTTTGCGGCCTGGTGGGCGCAAGGCGACAAGCACGAGGAGCTCGTCCTGGCCGAAGAGCGGCTGCTGAGGTTCCGTCCCCTGTCACCCTGCCCACTATCGAAGTCTCCTGTGCGAGCTTGGAAGTGAAACTGACCCCCTTATCCTTGACTGCTCTCGACCACCCCTTCGGGTAGACGCCTGCCATCGTTCATCCCCTCGCCATCGATCCCGGACACCCTCCCGACGGCCTCCAACTCGGACCCTCTGATCTCCCGCGTCATGGACTTCCCCCTGCCTGCTCTTGGTTCAAGCTCGAGCTCGAGCTCAGCCTCCAGCTCATCGACCTTCACCCTCGCCGCCACCGCCGGAGGCTCGAGCCGACTACCCTTCTTTGGCGGCCGGCCCAAGGTCGCACCCCAGCGCTTCCTCCACGGCTTGGCTTTCTGGACGCCCAAGACTAAAAGCAAAAGCAAGGAAATCAACGTCCTCCTGCACGGCTACGGCGCCGCGCTCGGTACGTCTCCCCCTCGCACCAGCGCGCAGCTACGCGCGAAGGCTGAATCCGTCGATCCTTCTCCGGGGACAGGCTTCTTCTTCAACAACCTGGAAGTGTTCGGCCAAGCCTCGGCCGAGTCGGGCCGACGCGCTTGTTCGTCTCGACCCCCCTCCCGCCCGAATTGCGCGCGGCTGCCCGACGAGCCTCGCTCGCTGACCCACGCGCTCGCCCGCTCGCATGATAGACGCCCTTGACTGGCTCGGCATGGGCCTCAGCGCCCGACCGTCGCCAAAGGAGTTTGACCTCCCTCCCCCTCCAAAGTCCCGCTCCTCCCCTCCACTCACGCCCGTGGAGGCTGCCCAGCTCGCCGAGGAGCGGACCCGCGCACGTGTGCTCCACGCCGAGGCCTTCTTTGTCCAGGCCCTGGAAGACTGGCGCGTGTCGGTCAAGGCTGAAGTCATGTGTCTCACGGGCCACTCGTTGGGCGGCTACCTCGCAGCGGCCTACACGCTCAGGTACCCAGAGCGGGTCAGCAAGTTGATCTTGCTCTCGCCAGCGGGTATCCCGGCCAACCCGTTTGCCGAGTCGGACAAGGCGTCTGCTGCCGCCGCCGCCGCCGTCCCGCCAAAAACGTCGCGGCTTAGCTTCCAGCCGGCCGAGCAGCAGCAGCCCACCGGCGACGAGACGGCCGAGCTTGCGGGCGCTGCGCAGAAGGAGCTTGGCCAGACGCGGACCGAGGTTAAGGCGGGCGAGGAGCCGGAGAAGCCGGTCGTCAGGCCGTCGAGTCGCATTCGGAGCGTCATTGGCTGGGCCTGGGAGAAGGGCTACAGTCCGTTTGGCGTCCTTCGAGGTAGGTAGTCTTTCGCCAGCGGCCAGCTGGGGCGCACGAGTGACGATGAAGTCAGGCTGACGTCTGGAACCGCCCCCCCCCTCCCCCCAGCCCTCGGGCCGCTTGCGCCCAAGACAGTCGGAATGTACAGCTCGAGACGGTTCGAGGGCCTCTCGGAGACGGACGTAAGAGACATGCATGCCCTCATCTACGGGTCCGTCCGCTTCCCCTTCTTCAACTTCCCGCGGCTCGCAGGTGCTGACGCCCAAACTTTTCCTGCTGTCCCCGGCGGTGTCCAGAATCTCAACTGCTCGTGGGTCGGGGGAGTACTGCAGTGAGTAGAAAGTTTAATCCGGCTCTAGGAGGTCCCGCTCGCTCGAATCTGATCCCCGCCGTTCTTCCGGCCACCAGTCCACCACCTTCTCGCGCCGGGCGCCTTCGCACGCTGGCCCATGCAAGAGCGGCTCGGTCACCTCAAGCAGTGCGTTTCTTCTTCTCTTTTGCCGACCCTTCGTGCGCTCCCGTTATAGTTTGCTGACGGATCTTGCTTGGCCGGAGAAGGCCCATGGCGTTCTTGTATGGCGCGAGCGATTGGATGGACCCTAAAGGCGGGCGGGCGGTCCAGGAGACGCTCAAGACCAATGGCAACTCAAATTGCGAGGTAATCGTTGTCCCCAACGCCGGGTACGTCCTCCTTCACTGCTTTTCCTGAAGGCTCGGCCGACGGCGCACGCTGACCTCTGGATTGCTTCCCAGCCACCACCTCTACCTCGACAATGCCGACTTTACGAACAAGGAGCTCCGTAGGCTGCTGCGTGACTTGCCCGCGAGCGAGTGAGCTCAAGCGGCAGCTGTACACTGATAGACGATATCTTATACGCTGCTAGTCCCGGCGGCAAAGACTGAGTGCCAAGACGCCGGCCTGGGGTGCTTGACGCCCAAGCGTTGCAGGAGGACTGAAATGGCGGCCGGCGATGAGCTGGGGCGGGTCGGCAGAGAGTGAGCCGCGGAGGGCGAGAGACCAGTTAGAGGCTCTGATAAACTTTCAGTGGGCGTGCGCTGGCGAAGCCGCCGAGCCGACGCTCGACGGCAGGCGCAGCAGTAAGCTTTGGCAAAGCCCTCCGACGCCCTTCGGCCCTTCGGTTTGTACGCTCGCTCGCTTGCTTCCCGTGCAGTCCAAAGGTCGTACATCTCATCACAAGTCCGTCTAGTCGCTGGCGACCGAGTCGTCGTCATGGAACGGCGCAAACGAGTCGACGCGGGCGGCGGCGCCCATCCAGCTCTCGTCAGCGTCCTCCCAATATTCGAAGCCTTGGCCGCCGAGGAACGAAAGCAGGACCGGCAGCAGGACGAGTCCGTGCAGCGCGCCGGCGACGATGAGCGTGAGCCACATGCGGAAAAAGTACACCTAAGGTTCAAGAACGGAGTCAGTAGCCAGCCTGGATCAGTAGCGGCTGGTCGGGACCGCGCACCTCGAGCAGTTTCGACCGCGTGAAGGCCAGGACGGTAACGCCGATGAGCTTCGTCAGAGTGATGCCGGAGAAGACCTGGAATAAGTGCCAAAGGAGCGTCTGGGCTGTCAGCGGACACCAAGGCGTCGAGTGGCAGATGCCGCGCGGCGACTGACCGATGAGCCAACGTCGACGAGGGCAGCCCATGCGCGCTCGTCGCGATCCTTGGCGGCCGAGGGATGGTCATAAGGCAGGCCGCCGCCGCCGGCGCCGAGGAAGGCCCGAGCGACGTGGGCGGTGAACTCGACGGCGATGCCGAGAGAGATGACGAGGTTGACGAGCGAGATGGCGTTGAGGCTGATGCCCCAGAAGCCCATCGTGCCCATGACGTTGAAGACGACAAACGCGCACGTTGCCGTCACAAGCGCGGCCGTCTGCCACGAGCCGAGGAGAACCGTTGTCACAAGCATGATGGCTCCAAGGGCGAGGACCATGACCTGGACGAGGATCGCGCCGACGTGAGCGTACTGGTCGAAGAAGACGTAGAAGAGCGAGTAAGGGTAGACGCGGGCGCCGGTCCGGGCGCTCAGGTCGGCTGCGACCCGGTTAGCGGCGGCGAGGGCGTTGATGAAGTCGTCCTGAGTCTTGAGCGGCGTGTGGTAGGTCCGGAAGTGCGAGGCAACGATCGAGCTGTTGTCGGCTGCGAGCGCGACTGCGTTGCCGTAGGAAGACTTGCCGGCGAGCGGGCAGTCCTCGCCGGTCGGACTCTCGAGCCACTGCCGGACGTAGCGCATGAACTCGTCGCTCTCGGGTAGGCCGGCCATCGTGATGTCGAACGGCGGGTCCCGGTCGAGGAAGCACGGCTGACACCGGCGCGCGGGCTCATCCGGCCCGCAAAACGTCTCTGGGTCGGCGATGCGCACGCGGCAGCACGACTCGAGCACCGGGTTGAGCCAGCCGAGAAAGTCGTCGATCCAGACGGCCGGAGGGTTGGCGAGGAACGAGACCTCGGGCCGCTTGCGCTCGGCTTCAAGAGTCGAGGCTACCGAAAGCTCCTGGCAGGTCGTAAAGCGGCCGCAGAGCGCCTGCTGGCCCTCGCGCGCCGAGACGTCGAGATGGTCCGCGACAAAGTAGACGGGCGGGCCAATCTGGAGGTACTTATCGACCGCATCAAAGTAAGGTGCGAGGTACGAGTCGGACGGGAGGGCAAGTCGCTGGTCTGAGAAGGTGGAGGAAGCGGGCTGGGGGCGTCAACGAGAGGAACCGAATGTTGCGCTTTCCGCCGTACGCACCGAGCCCGTAGTCAATCTTCTGGATGCCCATCCCCGAGAGCAGGAAGAGGCCGGCAAAGGCGGCAAGGACTCCAGCCTTGACCTCCTTGCGCAGGAGGAAGGGGGCGTAGTGCCGGCGGATGAAGCGCGTGATGACGCCCTCGTCGGACGAAACTGCGGCGACGGGCGAGTCGTAAAGGCCCACCGGCGGCTGGAGGCGGACGCACGGAAAGCAGTCCATCCGCGTCGCCTCGACCCGCTTCAGGTCAAGCGCCATGGCCGAAACAAAGACTGTGACCTGAAGGAGGGCGTCGAGCAGGACGCTGCCGGCGGCGTAGAGGGCAAAATTGCGAACGGCTGGCATGGGCACGAGCGCGCCGAGACCAAACGCGACCGTTTCGGTGAGGGCGCTTAGGAGGATTGAGGGCCCCATGCGCGAGAGGGCGCGAGCGACGCGTTCCTCTACTGGCAGGTGCGAAGGGGAAGGCATCTCGACATCCTCGTCGGCGGCGCCGTCGAGCAGGTCGTCCTCGAACGAGTCTCCGCTCGTTAGCTGGCCACGAGCGGCCCGTCCACCGGCTGAGCCGGTTGCGGACGAGGTAGGCCCGTGCAGCGCGTTCTGCCGGTCCAGTTCGTGGACGAGGAGGAAGACGTTGTCGACGCCGACGGCAAGGACGAGGAAGGGGATGACCTCGGCGATGATGAGCGTCACCTTAACGCCGAGGAGAGAGAAGAGGCCGACCGAGGAGGCGACCGAGACGAGGACGACGAGGATGCCAAAGAGGCCGAGCGTAAACTTGGAGTTGACCGAGAGGAGCGTCGGCAGTAGCGTCAGCAGCCGGCCGAGCCGCGACCGGAGCCTGCGTGAGGGCGCTGGGATTGAGCGCGAGCTCGACCGGCCAGGACCAGGCGGCGGCGAGGCGAGCCGGAGGAGGACGAGGACGCGAAGGAGCTTGTCGCCGAGGATGGGGAAGATGCCGTCGGGCCCAAAGAGGAGGGCCGAACCGCTCGCGGCCCCGCCGCCGAGCGTGAGCGAGACGTAGAGGAACATGAGGAGGTACGAGGCGACGATCGTCTTGTAGTCGGTGTTGCCCGACCGGCCGAGCTCCTTCTCGAGCGAGACCCCCGTCGAGTAGGCGATCCACGAATTGCTCTCTTCCCGGGCCGTCCGCTGAAGGTCGGTCAGGTAGCGCCGGAGCGTGCGCTCCCACTCCTCGGCCTTGGCGAGTTCAGCACTGCCCTCGGCCTGGCCGGCAACGACAAAGGTTGTGATGAGGCTCTCGGCGTCGGACCACCGGCCGCGACCTCCAAGCTTCTCCTCGTCGTCGTTCTCGTCCGGGATCGCCCCGCCGCCGAGGACGAACTTGGGCTCAATCGGCTGGCCGAAGTCCGGCAGACATTCGGCCGGTCTCTTTGCGCACTGGTCGACCGTCGCCCGCCAGCTCGCCTCATCGACCCCAGAGCCAAACCAGGCTGAGACGCTCTGGACGACACAGGCCGTGCCCGGTCCGGCGGGCGCAAAGCAGACGTCTTGGAACGTGTAGCCGTTGGGCTCCGACACGAGCGCCTTGATCTCATCCTCACGCTCAAGCCACCACGCAAGACGCTCGTATGTGAGCGCCGGCTCGGCCGGGTCTGGCAGGAGGAGCTCTTGTCCTTGCCCATCGCCCTGCTCGTTGGCATCGTCGGTCACACGAGCGGCCGAGGCAGCCGTCACAAAAATTTGCTGCGGCCGGAAGAAGGGGCCAAAGTTGGCGTCAAAGTGGGCCTTCTGGTTGGCAACCTCGGAGCCGGGGGCAACCCAGAGCCGGACCGGGTCCGTCTCAACCGCGAAACGCTTCCAGCCCAGATTGAGCAGGCCGATCATGAGGGAGGCGATGGCTAGGGTGAGGACTGTCCGGAGCGGTCGGGCCCGCGTGTCAGCTCGCGCCGCAAGCGGCCTAGCAGGCACAGGATGGGACGTACAGGGCTTGCCGGCGCAGAACAAGCCGAGCCGGTAGAAAGCCTTCTTGAGGACGACGTTGACCCTGCTCCTTCTCGGTTGGAGCTGCTCGCGGGGGTCGAGCAGGCTCGCCCCGCCGCCGATGAGCCTATTGCTCTCGCCGCTCTGGCCCGAGGCCGGGTAGCCATCGCCGCTTGCGGCCGCATTCGAATGCTGCGAGCCGGACCGGCCGTCTCTGGACGGTGAGGTCGAGCGCGGGGCGGTAAAGTAGGCGCCCGTCGTCTGCTGCGGCTGGGATGAGAGGCCCGTCGGCGACATGGGCGCGGCCTCGCCCTCCTCGTCCGGGAGGAGCGCGAGCCGCTCGGATCGCCGGGCGCGGGCCCGCATCGTCGCTTGGAGGGCGTAGGCGGCGAAGAGGACAAGCACGCCGACCGAGTAGATGAGGACGATCGTAAAGGCCCCGCATGAAAGCCGTCCGACGTGGCAGGCTGGCTGCGGGTGGGCCGCCGGCGGGGGCGGGAGGTAAGGGAGCGTCGGACAGACGGCCGGGCAGTCGGTGCACGTGCATCGCGAGTCGAGCCGCGAGATGTCGTCGCAGCGGAGCGGGCTCGGCGAGAGCGGTTCGAAACCTTCGCCGGCCGGTATGCGACCCTCGGAGGGAAAGTTGATCTGGAAGGGCGAGCCGAGCCCCGGCCGCTCCTTGCCCATGTAGTCGAGGAAGGCCTGGCCATCCTTTGCGCCGCCGCCGATCAGGTCCATCGAGAACGAGTTGGTCGCGCCAAACTGGACGTCCTTGCACGCGTCGAAGAAGCCACGCTTGAAGTCGTCCGAGACAAAAACGTCGATCTCTTTGACGGCCGTCTGGGGGTCGGCGCCCCGGCCGACAGGCTGAGTCGAGAGGACCGAGAGGAACTGCGACTGCGAGGGCGAGCAGGTAAAGTGGCAGTAGAAGGAGCGAAAGTTGTTGCGGCAGGCCGGACACGAAGCGATGAGCCTGTTGATGAAGACAGGGGCAACGATGGATTCAGGTCGGGTGGCCAGGTGGAGAGAACCCGACTCGCAGACGCCGGGGTGGGGACACAACGCACGGCTCGGCCTGCAAGAGGTTGTCCCGGAGCGCCTCGACTTGGTCTTGCGTGCAGCAGAGCGTCGATGGGATGTCAAACGACGGTCCGCAGACCGAGCCGAGGAGATCGCGCAGCTCAGGCGTCGTCTGAGATGCAGCGAAGCCAGGGCGAAGGAGGCCAAGGGGGTCAGCCGGAGGAGATTCCGAAGCGAGATGGGCCGCCAAGCCAGCGTCATCGGAGGCGAGGGCCTCCAAGGGCGACGGTCCGAGTCTGCCCTGCCATTAACGCTTGTGGTCGACGACGACGAAACGAGCGGGTATGAAGTGTCTTATTCCTGCCCGAGACCGTCGTAATGGCCTGCGCGAGAACGACGATCGGTCGACCGAGCGAGAGGATGGAAGACGGGTGGGACTAACCTCATCGGCCGGGCCGTCGTCGACGCAGGGCAGCTCGGGATCGAAGGGGCTCTTGCGCCCGCAGCCGCCGCGCATCGCGCACACGCCCGGGCCTCGGTGAGCATCCGGGAGGAGGCCAGTCGCGTTCATGGCCGGGCGGAGGTTGCTGGTGGATGGGTTGGTGATAGAGTCGGAGGGCGGGGGTCGGTTGGCCTGACCTCGCTTGAGGCCGCGACTGGAGCAGCAGCGGCGCGCGCAGCCGAGATGGCGCCGCCCATCGCTCGTCCGTCCTCCTGTCCACAGCAGCGCTCTCTCTTCCTAGAGTCGATGCTCGCCCTTCTGCGTTCGCTCCAACCTCGCGGCCCGCGTCCAGCCGCCGCCGGCGCTGCAGCTGCCGGCCCCTACGCGGCTCTGCCGACGTCCTCGGCCGCCTCCCTCCTGCCGGCCAGCGCGCCTGCCTTCCCACCGCCGCCGACGCTACCCTTCCTCGTCCTCGGGGCGGCCGTCCTCCTGCCGTGGAACCTCATCCTCTCGGCCCTCCCGTTCTTCGCGTCCCTGCTCGGGCCAGATGCACCGCTCCACAGCAGCGCATTGCCCTCGACGCTCTCCTTCCTCGCAACCGGCACCAACTTCCTCGCACTCGCCTGGATCACCTTCTCGAGCGCCAAAGCATCCAGCAGCGGCAGCAGCAGCTCGCCCGGCGGTCCTACGCTCGTCTGGAGCATCCGACAGAGCCTGGTCGCACTTCTGCTTTCGTTTGGTGCGGTCGAGCTCCTGATCGTCCTCCTGCCCGCGGCCGGCGAGGGAGGGCTCGGGACGGTCGGCCTGCTCGCCGGCTGGGTCGCCTGCACGATGCTGGCAGGGTCTTACCTCCAGGCCGCCGTCGTCGCATACTCGTCGTGCGTCTGTTCCGCGCGCTTGTCCCCCCCCCCCCCTCCTGCTCGGCACGCGGTCCGCTGACAACTCGATGCACCCCCCTCCCCCCTCCTCGCGCCTCTTCCCTTTGATCACCTATGCGCTCAGGCTCTTTGGTCCGAACGCGATGGGCGCCGTCATGACCGGCCAAGGCTTAATCGCCGTCCTCGTCTCGCTCGTCCAGGTCCTATCGTCGGTCGTCGCCTCGCACCCGCCGGGCGAGACAGACGCCAAGGGCGATCTGCGATGGCCGACATTTGGCTTCGTCGCTGCCGGGGCCGCCTTCCAGCTTTGTGCGTGTCTCCTTGCCCCCCCCCCTGGCCGTCAGGAGGACATGACTGCGGCTGACAGTATGCCAAACCGCACTCGAACAGACGTTCTCTTTGCGCTCGAGCAGATCTCGACCCATCCGTCGCACTTCCTCGCCCTCGCCACAGCCTCCGCCGGCGTGATTGACGATGACCCGCCCTCGCACCACGGCAGCCTGTCAACCGCCGCCGACGGTGCCGCGCCCAAGCCGTCGTCTCCCGTGCTTGATCTCTTCCGACGTAACGTGCTCGCCAACGGGTCGATCGCCCTCGCCTTCATCGTCACCCTCAGCGTGTTCCCCGCGGTGACGGCCGCGGTCTCGCCTGTCGGCACAGGCGGCTGGTGGCGCGAGCCGACTATTTGGGTCCCGCTCGGCTTCCTCTGCTTCAACGGTACGCCGGTCTCGTGCCTACTACCCCTTGTACGGTCCAGCTGACCACCTGTCCCCTCCGCCCTCCCCTCTTTACGCCAGTCGGCGACCTCGTCGGTCGAGCGTTGCCACTGCGTCTGACCCTCCACTCGCAGCCGACGCTCATCCTCCTGGCTCTCGCCCGGCTCACCTTCATCCCCTTCTTCCTCGCCTGCAACACGCCCGCCCGCTCGCTCCCGTCCTCGACGACGTCCATCTCCGACGGCGCTTTCCTCCTCGGCCTCGTCCTCCTAGGAGGCTCAAACGGCTTCGTCAGCGCCTCCGGTATGATCGTCGCCTCGACGCCGACGCTCAACTCGCGGCTCAAAGAGGGCGAGCAGGAGCTCGCAGGGACGATCGCCGTCTTCTGCCTCGTCGGCGGCCTGGTGTTGGGCAGCGCGAGCAGCTTTGGCGTCGTCGGGTACTCGGGTCGTTAGGCGCCCCTCTCCTCCCACCGCGCCCCTTCCCCCTCCTCCTTTGTTTCCCCCTTGGAAACCCCGCAAGAATAGATGCGATTCCGGAAAGGCATCCTGATTGCGGCAGAGGTGTCGTGCAGATGCTGGGCGAAGGGGGCTGAAGCGAGGCAAGACGCCAAGACGTCCGAAGACGGGGCGCGGGGCCGGGAGGGTCAAATTGAACAAGGCGCGCAGCACGGCGGACCGGCGCCTGTGCTGCCGTCAACGGAAAGAGGAGGGCGGGGCGCTAAGATTGGCAAGACGGAGAGGGCGAAGACGACCGGCGCGACCCTCAGAACTCCTTGGACGTTCGACGGAACTTATACTGCAAGTCGAGAGGGCGCAGCGAGAATGGAGGCGTGCGTCAACTGCTGGCCCAAGGTTCTGATTGAGAGCGCGCCAGCGCGAAAGCCTACCTTGTAGGGCGTGCCCTTGCGCATGCGCTCCTGGCGCGTCCGCGGCCGCTTGTAGCCGTCCTCGCCCTCGCCATAGGGCGCCACGCCACTTGCCTCGGCCTCTGCCCGCTCCTTGCGGAGCTCCTCCCGCGCCGTCGGCCGCCTCGGCTCGACCTTGCTTTCGCCCGCCGCCCGCAACCGGTCCGCCTCGGCCTGCTCGGCCTCCTCGGCGAGCTGCTCGCGCTTCTCCGAGGCGTGCCGGGCGGCGTCGGCCGCGCTGTCGTGGACGGCCGCGTCATGGGCGGCATCGGCATGCGTCTCGGTCTCGGCCTCCATGTACTTGCGCGCGCGCGCCTCCTCTTTGCTCTCGAGCTGCTCGTGCGTCGCAAAGTGGGCGATGTCCTCCGGATGGTTGTAAGCCTCGTCCGTCTGCGTCTGCGAGACGGAATGAGACGGGGGCGCGGGCGAACGATAGGGTCAGCTCCCGCGCAGCGCGCGGGGTGAGTACGGCGGCAGACCGACCTCGGGGGTCGAGTGGTACATCTCCTCGTGATGGAGGAAGCTGCGGATGGGAGCAATCGAAGCTTCAGCCAAAAGAGTCGGGAAGACAAACGTGCGGCAAGAGAATCGGCCGCACTACTCGCTCTCCTCGTCGTAGTGGTGGCCGAGCTCCTCGTAGCCCTTGAAGTCGGGCAAGCCGCCCATCTCGCCTGTCAAGCCCTCCTCGCCCTCCTTGGCGCTCCCGCGGACAAACTCTGCGAGCGTCAGGAAGCCGTCGCCGTCGGTGTCCATCAGCTGGAGGACCGTGTCGACAATCGTCTTTGCCTTTGCCGCGTGCTCAGCGTCGTCGGACGAGGCCGCCTTAGACGAGTCGTGGTGGACGCCGTCTGCCGGGCCGAGAGGCAATTCGCCGAGGGGAAGGAGATGGCAGCGCGCGCGTCAGAACTGTGGAGCAGACTGCGCGAGGGAGCCAGAGTTCGATCCCCAAAGGGAAGATGAGGACGACGCACAAATCGCCTGGATCTCCTCGACGTCGAGGACGCCATCGTGGTTGAGGTCGTGCAGGTGAAAGCTATGAGCAGGTGGCAGAGCGCGGATCCAAAGGTCAGCAAGGCATTCGGTCGGTCGGGCCAAAAGCAGCCGCGCCGCGTCGGGCGCGCGACAGGGTGATCGAGCAGTACACGGGTCGGGACGCACAAGGACTCCGGGTCAAACGCATCGCTGAGTAGGCGGGGAGGCACAGGTGGGATGTCAGCCTCGTCTGCCGAGACACATGCGAGAAAAGGGACGGACATGTGGTGCTCGGCGCGCATCTAGGGAGGACAAGGATGGCAGGGGCGAAAGCGGACGGACGCGCGCGCGAGCGGGGGTGCGGGGGGAAGCCGGACAGAGAGGATCGTCAGCTCGAGGACCCGCCCACCTCAAAGGGGGGTTCGCAAGATGGGGACAGACGTGGCGCTCGGCGTAGCTCATGCTAGCATCGTCGGTCGCGCCGTGCGCGTCGTAGTTCTCGCCGTGCGAGTGGCCGCCGCCGTGGGCGTCGGCCCGCTGGGCGAGGGCGAGGAAGGCCGACGCGAGGAGGAAGGACGCCGGCGAGAGCGGCAGAGCGGCGGGACGCATCGTCGGGCAGAGACTTGGCAGGTTTGCAGATGTCGAGAGACCGGGAGCTGGGTGAATCTAGGAGCAAGCTGGCCAAGAGATGAGGATGGGAGGCTGTCGTTGGAGGGAAGGACACGGGATGTCGTCTGCTTGCTTCAGCTCTGCCCCGCACGAGGCCGACCGCGTCCGGACGCGCGGGCGAGCGAGCGGAGAGAAGAGAGATGGGCAGCAGCAGAGCAGTCTCAGCCCAAGCCCAGACCCGCTCCTGACAGCCACCCACACCCATCCTGCTCTCTCGCCCCAACATGGTCCGTCCTCTGATCCGGCGGGCTACGAGAAGGGCGCTCCGTCCTGATGTGCCGTCGTCCCTGCTAGCCCACGCCTGCCGACATCCGAAGGAAGAACGAGGCCTACGCGTCCAAGGTGCGCGTTCTCGCCGCTCCCGCCGCCAGGCCAGCATCGGCAGCGATCGTCTGACCTCCCGTCGCTCACTTCCTACCCCGCTTGCAGGTCGGCCAGCGTCAGCCGGCCAAGCGGTCGACGCTCGAGCGCAAGACCAAGGAGGCCTCGACCCAGAACGCCCAGTACACCAAGTGGCTCGCGCTCGGCCTCGTCGCCGTCCTTTCGGGTGGCTGTCAGTCGTCTTCGTCACCAGGCCCTCTCAGGCCCTTCTGGCTCTCTCAACCGAGGCTCGAAGGCTGACCCTTGATCGGTACCTCCTGCGCTGCGATGCGAGACAGTCTTCCTCCAGCTCGCGTACCTCTTCATCGGCAAGAAGGCCTGAGGGCCCCGCTGACCATCTCGCCCTCGCCTGCCAGCGCACGCCCGCGCGTGCTGCGCCGGCGCTGCTTCCCATCTCCGGATCCGGTGGTGCGTTCTGCTGCCGCTTGCGGCACTCGGGTCGGCTTCTGCTGACGTTCATCCCGTCGCATGCTCTCAGCTCTCCTTGACGTCCACGCTCCGCTTTCGGCGCTTTTGTCCCTCCGATCTCGCTCCTCCGAACCGACGGCCAATGAAGAATAGAATCGGCCCTGCTGTCCTCTTACGATCTCCTTTCCCTCCCACGCCCGCCTACTATGACCATCTTGCATCCCCCCCGCTTCCGCCGGCCCGCTCGCGCCACGCCGGCTGGCGAGGGTCCTCGCTCGATGCGATAGGAGGGCTCGTCACGAGCGCGCAGTAGGCCAGGACACCCACACAAAAAGACGAGTGTCCGCGCAGATCGTCTAGATCATGCCGCCGCCGTCCTCTTCCTGCTGCTTGCCAGGAGGACGCGCTGAACTGGTATTGTCTGGCCGACTGCAGCAGCGCAGGGTCGGCCTCGTTGACGCTCGTGTTGTCGGCCTACTCCGAGCGGCGCCGACCGGCCTTGTGTTCGATGACCCATCTCGCCCGCCCCCTGTGCACGCCACCAAGATCCCCCCTTTTGTTGCCCGTCACCGCCTCCTGTCCATCCGTCGGCCGCCGGGGGCGCGCGTAAACGAGCTCACAGCCCTTGCTCCTCGCCTCCCTCCGGACCATCATCTTCCCTTCCTTCTCCGCGCCTCAGTCGCCCTTCTGGCCCCGGTCCTCCGTCTGGGACCTTCCCTCACTCGTTTCACCTCCTTCTCGCACCGACCTGCAACGAACGGATCCTGGCGATCCTTCCCTTGCCTTCCTTTCCTGCTCGCTCGCCAACCTCCCGGCCCGCCCCTTCCCTCACGCCTTCCTCGCCGATCCTTCCCAGTCACCCAACGATGCTCGCCAAGACCGTCACCCTCGCTCTCCTCCTCGCCCCGCTCTTCGTCAAGCAGGTTGCTGCTCATGGTCAGTCTTGTAGAATGCCGGTCAGCCGGCCGCCCAGCTGACGGCCGGCCCTGCCCTCTCTACAAGCTGGCTGCTGATCCCGCTGCCCCTGTTTGCCTCTGCCATTCCTCCAGGCGCCATCATCCAACCATGGACTCGACCTGTCAGTCACTCGTACTCGCAGACGTCTCGATGCTGCTCTCTGCTGATGCCCGAGCTCCACCCTCGCACTCTCTCCTTCCGACCTGGCAGGCCGGCGAGAAGTCAAAGGAAGTTTGCGGCCAGCAATGGTTCAACGACCGGTCCGTGCCGCCCCGCCCCGCCCTCCGTCTATAGACCTTCTTTTCTGACCACCCAGCCTCTTCGTGCTGGCAGCGACGGCCACGACAACGCCAACAACAAGATGGGCCCGATCGCCGAGAAGGACCTCGCCGGCAACAAGCTCCCCGACGGCTGCAACTGGCGGCTTTGCGGCGGCGCCCAGTTTGAAGACAATCAGGACCACGTCTACACCTGGGAGCCTGGGACCGAGGTTCCAATCGAGGTCTTCTCGCTCAACGTGTGTCGATGCTCTCGGTTGGTCGCTCGACGACGTTTATCATCAGAGCCACCTGACCCTCTTCCTCCACGCTTGATCAGCGGCACGGCGGTGTCGCAAAGTGAGCGACCTCGTCTGAACTGTCGTCTGTCGGAGCGCGCTGACCATCAATCGCACTTCCTCCTGCAGCGTCTCGGTCGTCGACACGGCAACCAATACAGTCATCGGCTCGGCGCTCAAGGAGTGGACCGACGGGTGCGTCCTCTGCCAGCCGGTCTGACATCCGAACGGAACGAGAGCCGATGCGCCCTGCTGACCAATCCTCTCTCGCGCCATCGCCTCGCAGCAAGGACCTCCAGTTCGACCATGCTAATACTTGCCCGTCCGCGCCGCCGCTCGACGAGGTATCCTTCAACGTCACGATCCCCGCACTCGGTGATAAGTGCAGCGAGGTGCGACCCTTCCCTTTCTCCCTTATCTCTGAGGGTCGGCTAGCTCACCCTTACGATGCTCTCTCTGCTCGTCTAGGCTGGCTCTTGTGTCCTCCAGTGGTACTGGTATTCAGAAAAGGCCAACAACCAGACGTTCGAGTCGTGCATCGTTCGTCCTCCCTTGCCCCGCCTTCCTGTCACGCAGGTCATCATCTGACGCTTCCTCCCCATGATCCTCTTCCACAGGACTTTGTTCAGCCTTTCGGAGGGTCGCCGGCTGCCGCGCCTGTGACAGACGTCCCCTCGACGACATCGTGGTACAAGTACTGCGGCTCTGCGTTCGTTCTCCCTCGCTCTCACCCCGGCCATCAGCCGAGGCTAAACATGCTGCCCTTCTCCGAGAAGGACAATCGACTATTGGAACGCGTCTGTCTCGCTTCCGCTCGCAATCAACACCAAGTACCTCGACTTTGCGGCCGACGTCATCACCTCCGTCGCCGGCCTGGCGACCTCAACCGTCGGCGACTCGGCTGCCGTCGCAACATCGATCTCCTCCAGCAGCAGCTTCGCCTCTGCAGGGAGCTCTTCCCTCGCTGACGGTCCGATGGCGACCCCGATGGCCTCGATTGGGTCCGGTATCGGCTCGGCCAGTACTATCCAGCAGACCGCCGTCGTTGCTGCCTCTTCCAGCATCAACATCGACGCCAGCGCAGCCATGCCGACCTCAAGTGCTACGTCTATGCCTGGACCAGCTCTCTCGACCTCAATCACCTCTTCCTCCTCTGCCGAGAGCCCGTCCGCGTCTGACGTCGTCAGCTCATCTGCTAAAGGCGAGACCGAGGCCGTCGAGCCAACGACTGTTATTGACATGGCCTCCTCGGCGGTAGCGCCGATGCCCAGTGAGGCTTCGACCATCCTCCTCTCCATTGCCAGCGCCTCCTCCTCCGTCCGCTCCAAGACTGCCTGCAGGGCTCGGCCATCGTCCTGGACCTCGCCGCTGGCTGCGACGGCCACGGTCGCGCCCGCACCTGCCGTCGCTTCGTCTGAGGCCGAGGGAATGGCCGAATCGTCGTCGTCGATCTCGTCGAACGTCGAGGGAACCTCGTCGTCAGTAGAAGAGTCGACCGAGGAGGGCGAAACCAGCGACGCGTTGGTTAGCGCAGACCTCACGGCGTCGCCGACGGCGATGGCCTGCATTGAGGCAAGCACGGTGGGTCCTACGATATGAGACCCTCTGCCAGCTTTATGTGCTCCGGCTGACTTGTCTGCCGTCCTTACCATCCTCTAGGCGACCATCACCGAAACCGCCACCGTGACGGCGACGGTCTACATTGAGCTCGTCCCGGTCGGCACCTCGACCGCCGTCGCTCCTATCGTCAGCCAGACGCTCGCGCCCGTCCCAGCCGACCGCAAGCGATCGGCTACGATCGGCCATGGTGTCTTCAAACGCCGGTTCGTCTCACTTCTCGGGCTGTCTTACCTGACAATCACCTTGGCTGACCCGACCTCTCTGCCTTGTAGGCATGGCGGTCACTAACGACCTCGAATCCCCTCTCACTCTGATCTCTCGCCTGGCTGATGCGCTGTGCGCTCCGAAGCCAACTTCTGTCGACCTTTCCTACTTGCTCAACCCCTAGTCGCCATCCGTCTGGCACGGACCGCGTGGATCAATCTGCTTTCTGTTGCCTTTCCTCCTCTCGCCCATCGTTAGTCTGGGAGCAGCGCTGTCGATCAGAAAAGAGGCCATGGCTACAGCTTTGCCCTCTCCACCCGACCAAGCACCATGTTCCTCCCCGGGCGCGGCTTGTCCTTCAGACTCGCCACCCTCTCTGCGGTGATCTCGAACGCGCCCGGAAGGCCGGTCTCTGCATACGTCATGGACGGGTTAAGCACCATCCTGGCCAGCGCGGGCGATGCCGTGAAGATCCGGGCCATGCCATGACTGAAGGGCGCAGGAAGAGGATCAGCGAGCTGAGTGAGGGCCATCTGCAAGGGAGACAGCACGCACCCGCAATGCCCGGCCGAGACGAACTGTCCCTCTAGCCCGGGCACCCGACCGACGAACGGAACGGAGTCTTTGGTCATGCCTGACAGCGTGCGCGCCGATGCGCTCTCGGGTCAATTTCGTTGTGACTGCTCAGAAGGCTTTGCAAGAGCAACCCACCGATGATGCCAGTCCAGTCAGAGCCGATGCCCTCCCCGGGCGCCATCTCGTCAAACTTGCCCCAACCTTCAAACTCGTTTTCGGCGAGCTGAATGACGACCTGGGTGACGGGCTTATAGCCGCCGATGCGGTCGTCTGACTCGAGGCCCGGATGATCCAGGAAGAGCTGCGTCAGGTCCCTGATGGCAGGGTTGTTACCGCCGAAGAAGAGGTAGCCATCCGAGTTGGATCGCGGATTGATCGAGTACGACGTCCCGCCGGGCATGAGGATGCCGTACGAGTGCTGCAGCGCCCGCGAGCCGGAGAAGGACGGCGGTGGGATGACTTTGTTGCAGGGGAAGGCTGAGGCTGAGATGAGATCGTTGCCGAGCAGCGGGAGCAGCGTCGGTGCAAAGGCATTTGTCGCGTGGACGACCCGACGTGTACGCTGCCCGGCCCAATTGCCGAGGTGCCGTCGTCAGCCTTTCGTTCCCACGTCGGGAAGCATATATGATTGTACGCACGATCGAGCCTCTCGGCGTGTTGACAGACCAGACACCCTGCTCTTCAGCCGAGGTGACGCTCTCGACACGGATATTTGTCTGTAGGTTGAGGCCGCGGCGGAGAGACGCGCGCACGAGGTGGGCTACGAGCTTCCAGGGGTAGAGCGATCCGGCCTGCCAAGACAGGATCGACTGGGCCGACCTGAGACGCGAGATCTGATGGCGTGGGAGTGGACATCAGTACGAGTGGTCGTGGCGATCAGAGAACGTCGGTAAGATTGACCCTTGCTGCCTCGGCCGGATCGGTTATGACGGTAATGTGAGCAGTCGGCCCGCCGGCAGCTCGATAGGCGTCAAACGACGCGAGCTGACCCTCTTTGACCTCTATAGGGTGCACGTTGGCGTCAACAGGCGGTTACCACCGTGCGCCAAAACTCGAAAGCCGACAAAACCCACCTGGGCTCATCGCCACCTCCAAGCTTTGGCCCTTCCAGAGGTCGCAGTCGACACCCTCGCGCTCAATAAAGGCGACGAGTGCGTCAAAGGTCTCCTGCTCGTTGCGTAGGATCGCGAGCGACATCTCGTCGCCAAAGAGCCGGGCATACTTTGGGAATGCGCTGCTCGTCGCTGGCCGACAGTGACCGGCGTTGCTGCAACGTCGGACGGGGGTCCGTCAGCTCTCGCCGAGGGAGGAAGGATGGCAGGCGAAAGCAGGGAGGCTCACCGGCCTGTCGCACCCGAACAGGTCTCTCGCGCTTCGAGCATCACGACCGATTGAGGCGGGTCGGGGGCGTGAAGGAGCTCGTATGCGACCAGGGCGCCCGACAGCTACGCCAAGACGAGCGGTCAGCACGAGCTCACCCTCGTAGCGATGGCCAACAGCCATGAGCACACACCCCGCTGCCGATGATGACGACGTCGGCTTTCTTGGGATGGCCACCTTCCGTCCGATAGTCGAGCAACGGGTCGGCTCTCACACCTTGAAGCCAGAATGAGAGCGACGGTCTCGGGACGGGGAAGCGCCCGTCGGCCGGCGGGTCGAAGCTGTACGGCGGCGCGCCGGCAGCTTTCGACGAGCCTGCTGTCGCGTTCGGGGACATGGACCGAAAGCTAGGAGATGCGAGGGCCAGTTTGATAGCGGTGACTGGCTCGGAGTCTTCGTCTCTAAGAACAGCGGCTGAGGGGTGGTGGCGAGGGGGAGCAAGGTGCGACGAGCCAAGGACGACAACGGCGCTTCGACGCGTCGGACATGACCGAGGCGCCAGTCTGAATCGGGATACTGATCGCCTCTCTTGCTTCGCACGATCCGGCCCAAATCATCTCGCGCTCGACGAGGCGGAGCCATGATGTGTCCTTCTAATATCATCTAAGATTGCTGGGCCACTACGCCTTCTCCTCCGCGGCGGCAGCTGCAGCAGCGACGCGGTCGGCCTCGGCGCTAGCCTCCTGGGCCTCCTTCTCGCCCTCGTAGCCCTCGACGATCATGTCGTTGAGGCCGAGCTCCTCATTCTGGTCGAAGGAACGCTCGTAAACCTCAAACGTCATTGCCGGGTCCGGGTCGGGGGCATCTGGTGAGAGAGGAAGAGACCATAGAGACGGCGATCAGTCGGCAAGTCGTAGCTGGGCATGTTCTGCGCTCGCGAGAGGAGGACGCACAGGGGTTCTGGAGGTACGAGTTAGCGAGCGGGTCGTCGAGGATGAGAGTGAAAGGCCGCTCAGCGTTCATGATCTGGAGCGGGGGATCGGATGATGGGCGGGTAAGCATCTCGACACTTATGCGAATGGTGAGTGCACGGTCGTCAGGCAAACGCACCGCCTTAAGGCCGAGGAGGAACTTCTCGAAGCCGCCCATCTGGACCTCCTCACCGTTACCCGCCCCACCACCTTTGCGCGAATCGCCGCCGCCAGCGCCACCCGAGGCGAAAACCTTCTCGTTGAGCTCCTCGTAGACCTGGGTGAGGATGCCCTCGAGCGTCGTGAAGCGGCCGCCGAGCGTGCCCGGCTGAAGGATCAGGTCGATCTCGGGGATTTCAAGACCACACGTCTCGGACTGACCGATGTGATCGGAGCGCAGGAACACGTCAGTCCGTTGCTGGGCGTGCAAGGCGAGCGCGCGCATAACGGGTAGGGGCGACGCACCTTGAGCAGGTCGCGCGTCAGGTCCTCAGCGTCCTCAACCTTGAGCACGATCTTCTTGCCCTTCTCCGAGACGGCGCCGCCCGACTTGACCTCGTTGTCTTTGTAGCCGCACGACTGGCAGTTAGTCGACATGATGATGATGTCCTGCGGTCGAGGGGCCCGCAGGCGGCAAGGTCAGCCAAGCGGCTCCCTAACGGCAAATCGATGCGGACAGATCGAAGAGGCGCAAGGACGGACCTGGAAGTACGGGATGTTGACCTTCTTCATCAGCGTGTCGAGCGCGCCCTGACAGCTCGAGCACGTGCTCGGGAAGCTGTAGACCTCCTCGTTCTCGAAGCGGCCCTCGCCGGCGTCGACGTACTCGTCCTCGTCGACCGCGCCCTCCTCGCGGGGGGCGACAAGCCCAAGCGCCTCGTCCTGCGCCCGCGAACGGACGTACGTCCGGAGCGACCACTTGGGATCCGAGATGGTCTCGTGGAAGGCGGCAAACGAGTTGCCCGATGGGTCGTCGAGCGTCAGCGTGAATGGGACGAACGCCGCCGGTTCGGCAGTAGCAGCCGGCTCGGTGGGGCCGGCGTCCGACGTCCTCCGGCGCTTAACGTCGGTCTGCTCCGGTCGGCCCTCGACGTCCTCGGCGACCTCCCCACGGTTACGGCCCTCCCACGTCCGCGCGCCATCCTCCTCGACCTCGTCGCCGACGGCGGCCCGGAGCTGGTTGAGGAGCGTCTCGATCTTTGCGTGCGTCTCCGGGTCCATGATCTTGCGGACCGGCTGGTCGAGCTCGAGGTCGCGGTATGTGTCGCGGACGACACCCTCAACGTTCGTTAGCTGGCCCTTGCCAGGCGGGATCGTCAGGCTGAACTCGGGGATCGTAATCGTCGACGTCGGCGACTTGACAATCTGCCTAGAGAGGTCGGCCGGCGTCCGGATGTGAACCGTGTAGGTCGAGCCGCGCTCTGTCCAGACAGAGTAAGGGAAGCAAGTCAGTGTGAGGTGACGCGACCGCCAGTGCTGCGCCGGAAGCGCGCGCACGCACCCTGGATCATGCCGGCGCTCTGGATCTCGGTGTTACTCTCGCCGCAGTGCTCGCACCGGAACGACATGACGACGACCTCGCGAAAGTAGGGAATGCTCGTCAGGAGCAGCCGGGTCATGCCCTGCACCGAGCGAGGACGTAAGGTCAGCGACGACTGTTCGAAGAGAGCTGCTGC
>Ga0308160_10002659_pt1 | contig 21169 bp, 21 predicted proteins | sample PhyFR1_FD_201036 | JGI IMG/M metagenome (GOLD analysis project Ga0308160, IMG submission 201036) | Phyllosphere microbial communities from UC Gill Tract Community Farm, Albany, California, United States - DLSLF.R1 | ecosystem: Host-associated > Plants > Phyllosphere > Unclassified | place: USA...
CGGCCGATCCGCTGATGCGCGCCCGTGCCCGCCTGATGCTGTTCAACTTCGAGAAGGAACTGTTCGTCCACGTGCACGTGCTGGAAAGCGACCGCAACAAGACGAACGAAAAAGCCCACGACAAGGCACGGGCCGAAATCCGCGATCGCCTGACGACGCTAGCGCCGCTGTTCCTGAAGAACAAGTACATGCTGGGCGACGAGTTCTCGATGCTCGACGTGGCGATCGCACCGCTGCTGTGGCGCCTGGATCACTACGGCATCGAACTGTCGAAGACCGCTGCACCGCTGATGAAGTACGCCGAACGCATCTTCTCGCGTCCGGCCTACATCGAAGCGCTGACGCCGTCGGAAAAGGTCATGCGCCGCTAAGCAGTATCCGGTCCATGCCGCCAGGTGCGGCATGGACCTCGGTTTTTCACGCCAGTGTTGCGCCGCCGTTTGGCAAAGCGCAGTAAGCTGGCCACTTGCATCGATACGTTTCACATGCGATGGCGCGCACGACCTGCTGCCTGTTTACATGTGGCTGCGTTGGCGTATCAGTTCGCCGATATCGCCGGATCATTGTTACTCTCATCTGCACATGCCCGACATTTCCACCAAGCCCTATTTGCTGCGCGCCCTGTATGAATGGTGCACCGACAGCGGTTTCACGCCCTATCTCGCGGTAAAGGTCGATGCGGCCACGACGGTTCCAATGGAATACGTGAAAAAGGGCGAGATCATCCTGAACATCAGCTATGGCGCGACGTCCGGCCTCAAGATGGACAATGACGCGATCCACTTCCGCGCCCGTTTCGCCGGTGTCTCGCGCGAAATCTATGTGCCGGTGCAAAACGTGTTGGCGATCTACGCCAACGAAAACGGCCAGGGTATGGCCTTCGACGTCAGCACCACCGCAGCCGACATGGCCGCTGCCGAGGAAGAAACGACGAGCGCACCGAGCCTGTCCGCCGTGCCTGCTGCCACCAGCGACGCGCCAACGACGGAGGTGTCGCATTCGCCCGACGACGGTGATGAGCCCCCGAAAAAAGGCGGCCGCCCAACGCTGACCAGGATTAAATAGCGTTATAATTCTTGCCGTACAGATTACGCCGGCTTAGCTCATTTGGTAGAGCAGTTGATTTGTAATCATCAGGTGGCCAGTTCGAAACCGGCAGCCGGCACCAGACAGCAGCAAACATCACATGCCTTACGTGCACTGCGCGTAAGGCATTTTTGTTTTTCAGGGCTGGCGCCGCTATTCAGAACCGGACCGGTACCGACACCATCAGGCGAAAGTCCGGCGTGTTGCGCGTCAGGCCTGCGGCGAACAGGATGTCGATGGCGGTCGACGGCGTCAGGACGGCCGAGCCGCCCAGTTCGAGAAACGCGTTGACGTCATCGGTCGGCACCGGTGCGCCATCGATCCGGGTCTTGTCGAGCCAATTCAGGCTGACCGCGGTGCGCAGTGAGGTGGCGGGTGCCGTCGCCAGCGCGGTACCGAAGCGCAGGCCATAGATATTGCCGGGGCGGACATGAAAACCACCTTTTTCACGCGCGCGGTAGCGGGTGGCACTCAGGCTGCCGAAGAACACCAGCGGATCGAGGCGTTTGGTGGCGCTGGCCGAGACTTGTAGCGAAGGAAAGCCGCCGCCCAACGCGACCAAGGGGCCCTGCTCGTAGCTGGTGTTGCGTCCGGTGGCGGCCTGGTAGCTGAGATTGCCGACCAGGCTCGGTAACTTCTCCGTCTCGGCCATGAACTGGTGCGAGGCCGCCAGCGACAAGTCGCCGACGCCATCGGAGTGCGTCGACTGGTTGCCGTTGCTGATCCTTTCGAACACATAGGGCACGCTGGCCTCGACTTGCGAACGGCCGGGCAGGCCTGCGCGCAGGGTCAGGCCCGGGCCGAAAGAGTTGCGGCGAAATCCGCCATCGCCGGAACTGTGCGAGGCGACGAAGTTCGGTTCGACTTCGACCGTGCCCGACGAGAGCACCGAGGCCCGTTCCCGCACCAGGGCGCGCTCGAGCGCGCGATTGCTGTCGGCGGCGGCATCTTCCGGCGCCGTGTCGGCAAGCGCACCGGTGGCGACGCGCGCCGGTGTCAGGGCACGTTCCAGTACCTGGATGCGTTGCTGCTGGCGTTCGATCGTGGCCGCCTGCTCGGCGATCTTGCGCCGCAAGCCCTCGTCGCTCTGGGCGCAGCACGCCGTTGCGGCGCCAAACAGGAAGGCGCCGGCCGTCAGTTTGTTCATGGTATTCCCATCGGTTTATTGGATGCCGAATCCGATGCCTGACCATTTCTCGGCGAAAGCGGCTTGGGCCATTTCATAATTCCCGAAACTGAGATCGCCGATATTGATGCCGGTCGGGCCAACCCGGCGCACGACGACGAAATGGGCATAGCCATTCATGGTGATGGGCACGATCATCGGCACCCGCTCGGCCAGGTCGGCAAGCGTCATGTTCATGTAGCCCTCTCCCTGGAACCCGAGCCTGGTCAGGTAGCGCTGCATGTCCAGCAGCGAGAAGCCGCCCCGTACGCGTACGCGCAAGGGATCGGTCTGGCGCAGCATGCCGCGGGCGACGGCTTCCTCGTTGGTGGAAACGCCCTTGTAGTAACGCAGCACGGTCGCCAGGGTGGCTGCACCGCAACTATTGTCCCAACGCTGAGGAAACAGTGCTTCGTGCCGGATTTCGAGCAGCGAGCGCACTGGACGCTCGGCCCATACGGGGTTCGAGCCCAGCAGAACGGCCAGTCCCAGCGCCCAAGAATACCGGGATAGGGGCACAAGGCGGGTCAAGGACCCGCCCCCATGAGCATGGCTCATCGTCCGGACGAACCGGTTGGGTTGGTGTTCGGCCGGTTCTGTCCCGGCGGCAGGTTGTCATTGGCGGTCTTCGACGGCGCAGTACCGCCGTTGTCGCTGCCCGGATTGCTCGGGTCCGAACCGTTGCCCCAGCCATTGTTGCCCTTCCCGGTAGGTTCCGGGCAGCCGCAGGTGCAGTCGGTGCCGGCCACCACGTCGTCCAGTTGTGCGCTCGACATGCGCACCGGTGCGCCCAGGGCCGGCAAGGCGACAACTGATGCCAGTGCGATGCCTGCAGTAAGTTGTTTCAACATGATGCGCCCTCCTTTTAAAAATCGCCCGTAGGCGAGAGGTTCAAGATGGGACGTGGAGCTGCAAAGCGTTTGATTGAGGTCAAACGGGACAGGCCTGCGCTAGGCTCAGCGCACTCGGCAAAGTGCATCGGATCCGCTCATGGGCACGCGTGCCAGGGCGCAGCGCCTGCCGAGGCGCGGTGCGCGATGCTGGCGCCCCATCCCGGGACACGCCGCAGCCGGCGCACTGCCTGGGTGCATTTTTACCGCGCGCACATGCTTAATAGAGGGCAGATGAAAGGCATGCTTCTTGCTGAGTTATTGCTTGGTGAGAAGGCTGTCCGTGCGGCCTGCAGTCCAGCCAGCGCGCGCTTGCCAGCGCCGCCCCGTCCATTCGATTGAGGAGTTGCCATGCCCCGCTTCCTGCGCCGTCTCGTACCGATCGCTGCAATCCTCCTTGCCATCCTTGCCGCCAGCTTCGGCGCGGCCCCCGCCCAGGCCAGTGAGGGCGATACGCCGCACCTGATTCACGCATACGAGGGCTGGGTGGCGCTGGCGGTGGTGGTCCTTTCGCTTGCAGGCGCAGGCGTGCTGGTCAGGCGAGCCCTGCGTCGTTGATCGCTCGTGCGGCGTGCTGGTTTTGGCATTTCATTCCGCCCATTGCGCAGCCCGTCGCACGGCACGCGCCGCCGCCGATCCCGCCTTCTATAGTGGCGTCATCAAATCGACGGAGACAACCATGAACAAATTGCTTGGCACCACCTTACTCGCCTCGGCCCTGGGCTTGAGCGCAAGCGCCGCGCTGGCAGCCGAACTCGTGCGCGAAGCGCGCCCTGTCGATGCGCGCGTCACCCGCGTCAAGCTCGAGGGCGTGACCGACCTCGTCGTGCGCCAGGGCGCTACGCCCTCGCTGGTCATTTCGGGAGAGCGCGCCGATGTCGCGCGCGTGACGACGCGCCAGCAAGGAGAGACGCTGCAGATCGATACCGAACGCCGCAATAACGGGTCGTTCGAGCGCCATGCGCAGCTGCGCGCCGAGCTGGTCGTGCCGAACCTGGCCGAATTCGTGTCGGGTGGCGTGGGCGCCAGCACGGTCAGCGGTTTCAGCGGAGACAAGATCGTCGTCTCGCTGGATGGAGCGGGCGCCGTCAAACTCACTGGCAACTACCGCACTGTGGATGCCCGCCTCGGCGGTGTCGGCAGCCTGAGCATCGATACGGCCAAGGCCGAGCGGATGGATCTCGCCTTGCGCGGTGCCGGCCAGCTTGCCGTGACCGGCCAGACGCGCGCACTGCGCGCGACGCTCGCGGGAATCGGCAACCTGGACGCGGAAAAGCTGCGCGCCGAAACCGTCGATCTCGACATGAGCGGCCTCGGCGGCGCAACCGTGTATGCCAGCTCGGCGGCCAGCCTGAACCTGAGCGGCATGGGCTCGGCCACCGTCTATGGCAAGCCGGCGCAGCGCAATGCCACGACGGGCGGCATGGGCCATGTAAGCTGGCGCTGAACCCAGCCGGCTATTTCAGGACGGTGTTGTTGCGCACCTCCTTCACGCCCTTGACCTCACGCGCGAGCTGCACCGCCTTCTGGGCGCTCTCGCGCGACTCGACGAAGCCGCTCAATTGCACCGTGCCCTTGAAGGTTTCCACCTTCACTTCGGTGGCTTTGACGGTGGGGTCGGCCGCGAAGGCGGCCTTGACCTTGCTGGTGATGACGGTGTCGTCGATGTATTCACCGGTGCCTTCGCGTGTACCGGTCGACGCGCAGCCGACCAGCAAGAACACCATGAAGGCGGCGAACACCGAAATGAAACGCTGTGCAATGTTCATGGCAACGCTCCCGTGATGAAGAAGATCGCTTCATTTTCGGGCGCGCGCATCGACAGTGTTTGATACCGAACAAAGGTGCCCGGCCACGAACGGTCACGGCGCCTTGTCAGGCAGTTCAGCCTGCGCCAGGACTTGCTGCGCTGCCGGCGCCGCGCGCAGTACGAGTTGCCCGCGTGTCAAGTCCTGGCCGAGCACCAGGCGCATATCGCTTGGCTTGCAATTGTCGACCTGGACGACCTGGACGGCTTCGAAGCGCCCGCGTCCACCGCTGCCGAGACGCTGCGCCAGCCGTTCGGCTGCGGCGCGAAAGTCCGCGTGGTGTTCGATCCGGGTACGGCGCACCTGAAAACCTTTTTCATTGCTCAGCCGCGTCACCTGCAGGCCATCGCCCACGATCTGGTGCGACAGCGTGCGGGCCATGCCGGTGACGCCGTTACCGTTTCGAATCTCCAGCAGCACGAGGTCGGGCCGTGTGCGCGGCGCCTGGGGAGCCGGCGCGGGCGGCGGCGCGCTCCGGGCCAGGGTGGCGCGTGCCGGCAGGCGCAGCAGTTCCAGGGTGCCGTCGGCGGCGGTGCGCACCTCGGTTGCGGCCCAGCCGGTGTCGGGGCGCGCCGGCGCGGCCACTGCCGCTTCGATCGCAGCCACTGCCGTGCCGCCGGCCGCTAAATAATCGCCCCGGAAGTCGTGTTGGCGCAGCGCCTCGGCCTGGCGAAACATCAGGGCCGCCCTCTCCTCCTGGCCGAGGCGGCGCAGGCTTTCGCCCAGGTTGTTCCAGGCACGGTGGTCGAGCGGATCGAGGACGCAGGCTTTTTCCAGCGCGGTCACTGCGTTCTGAAATTCACCGCCCAGCAAATAGGCATAGCCGAGGTTGGCGAACAGGTAGGCGCCGTCGGGTCCGCTGCCCGGGCGCAGTTCATCGGTGAGGGCGCGCCAGATCGGGATGGCGCGGGCGACATCGCCCTGGCGCGCGTAGGCGGCAGCCAGTGCGTTGCGCGCACGCACGTGGCCCGGCGTGGCGGACAGCGCCATGCGGTAGGCGGCAATCGCTTCGTCGTGGCGGCCGGCCAGATGCAGCTCGCGTCCCTGGTCGTAGGCGCGGTCGGCATCCAGGGCAGGCGCGGCATCGGGCTGGCGCGCGACGTCGGCACATGCGAGCAAGAGCGCGCCGGTGCACAACACCGGGATTTGTTTGAGAATGCGGCGGGCGTGCATGAACGTCTCCTCGATTCAACGGGCGCCGCTGACGGCGGCCAGGGTGCGGCCGAGCTGGATACCAGCCGGGCCCAGCAGGACCATCAAGAGCGTCGGGAAAATACAAAAGATGAGCGGAAACAGCAGTTTCAGGCCAATCTTGGCGGCGCACTCCTCGGCCAGCAGGCGCCGCTTGGTGCGCAGGTTCTCCGAGTAGACACGCAGCGAATCGCCAACGCTGGTGCCGAAGCGCTCGGACTGGATCAGCATGGCAACCAGGGTGTCGACGTCGTTGACGCCGCTACGCAGGGCGAAATTGCGCAAGGCTTTTTCCTTGCTAAAACCGGCACGCATTTCCATCAGGACCAATTGGAGTTCCTGCGCCAGCGTGACGCTTTTGATATGGATCTCGCCTGCCACTTTCACGAACGCCCGTTCCAGGCTCAACCCAGCCTCGACGCAGACCGTGAGCAGGTCCAGCGCGTCCGGCAGGGTCTCGAAGATTTCGCGCTGGCGGCGCCGTGCGATATGGTTCAGGCTGACATTCGGCAGGTAGTAGCCGACCGACGCGGCCAGCAGCAGCAGGAACAGGAGCTTGATGCCGGACAGCGTCATCACGGCAGTCGCTGCCAGCAGGCCGATCACGGCCGGCCCGAACAGCGCCAGTGCCGTCTTCGCGGCAAAGAACAGCGTCGGCGCGAACGGATTGCGCCAGCCCGCATTCATGAAGCGGGTGCGCAGCGCCGACTTTTCCCATCCCTCTTCCGGAATCGACAGCTTGGTCAACGGCTGGCTCACCTTGGCGACCCGCTCGACCCAGCCGTCGGATTCGAGCTGGGTGGTGTCGGACTTGCCGATGAAGCGGCGCAAGCGGGTGCGCAGGGCTTCCGGCGCGAACAGGATCATCGCCAGCCAGGCCAGCGCGCAGACGATGCCGAAGACGATCAGCAGGAATGAAAATTGTGCAGCATTCATTGCGGCTCCTCAGATACGGATTCGGATGAGCTTGCGCAGCCAGAGAACGCCGAACAGGATCATGCCGGCCGCGTAGTACAGCAAGCGCATACCGCTCGGGTCCGTCCAAAGCAGGCTGACATAGTTCGGCGCGGCCAGGGACAGGATCACCAGCACGGCAAAAGGCAGCAAGCCGAGGATCCACGCCGACATGCGGCCCTCGGCCGACAGCACGCGTACCTGGGCCACCAATTTCAGGCGGCTGCGGATGATGGTGCTGATGTTGCCGAGAATTTCGGCCAGGTTGCCACCCGACTCGCGCTGGATCAGCACGGCGATGATCAGGTAGCGCAGGTCGGTGAGCGGAATGCGCTCCGCCATGTTGTGCAGGGCTTCGCCCATCGGCACCCCGTAGTTGATTTCCTCGCGCGCGATGCGGAACTCCCTGCTCAGCGGCTCGGGCAGTTCGTTGCCGACAATCTGCAGCACGTTGGTAAACGAGTGACCAGCCCGCAGCGCGCGGGCGATGAAATCGGTGGCGTCGGGCAACTGTTGTTCGATGCGGCACAGGCGCCGCGTGCGTGCGCGCCGGATCAGGATATACGGCAGGAGCAGCGCCGGCAGCGCCACCATCAGGCGCAGCGCGAACGGCAAGGGCCGCAGGCTGCTTGCCGCCAAGGCCAGCAGGAAGGCTGCCAGCGAACAGCCGAGAAAGCGCTCTACCGTCAACGCGCTGCCGGCCTGAACCAGCAACGCGTCGATCTTGTGGAGCGGCGCGATTCCGTGCAGCAAGCGGTCAAAGCCGTCGTGAATGCTGAAGCGGCGCTGCTTGAGAATCGAGATGCGTTCGCCGGAACGTCCGCTCCCGCCCGACATGACCTGCAGGCGGCGCGCGATGCGCTGGGCCGCTTTGCCGTACGTGCTCGACCACCACAGATAGACGCCCTCGATCAGCAGGATCACGGCGGCAAACAGGAAGACGGTAAAGCTGTAGAAGAGCAGGTCCATTGCGCGGCTCCACTGCAGGCAAGGCCTGCGGGTTCATTGGTAAATGCGGTCGGGATCGAAGGTGTCGTCCGGGATCTCGGCGCCGTACATCTTGAGGCGGTCGGCAAAGCGCGGACGCACGCCGGTCGCCGAGAAATGGCCCAGCACCTTGCCGTCGCGATCGACACCGGTCTGCTCGAATCGGAAGATTTCCTGCATTGAGATGATGTCGCCTTCCATACCGGTGATTTCCTGCAGGCTGACCACCTTGCGGCAGCCGTCGATCAGGCGCGAAGCCTGCACCACCACCGTCACCGCCGAGCAGATCTGCTGGCGAATGGCGCGCGGGGTCAGGTTCGCGCCCGCCATGCCCACCATGTTTTCCAGCCGCGACAAGGCGTCGCGCGGCGTGTTCGAGTGGATGGTCGCGAGCGAGCCTTCGTGGCCGGTGTTCATCGCCTGCAGCATGTCGAGCGCCTCGGCGCCGCGTACTTCGCCGAGAATGATGCGGTCCGGACGCATCCGCAGCGCGTTCTTGACCAGCGCGCGCTGGGTGACTTCGCCCCTGCCCTCGATGTTGGCCGGGCGTGTCTCGAGGCGCACCACGTGCGGCTGGCGCAGCTGCAGTTCGGCCGCGTCTTCGATCGTGACGAGGCGTTCGTTGGTCGGGATGAAGCCCGACAGCAGGTTGAGCAAGGTGGTCTTGCCGCTGCCGGTGCCGCCTGAGATCAGGATGTTGATCTTGGCGATGCCCAGGCCTTGCAGCACCTTGATCATCGGCGGCGTCATGCTTTTGTAGTCGAGCAGGTTCTGCACCGTCAGCGGGGTCGCGCCGAAGCGGCGGATCGACAGGATCGGGCCGTCCACGGCCAGCGGCGGGATGATCGCATTCACGCGCGAGCCGTCCGGCAGGCGGGCGTCGACCATCGGGCTCGATTCGTCGACGCGGCGGCCCACGCGCGAGACGATCTTCTCGATGATCTTCATCAGGTGGGCGTTGTCGTGGAAGCTGATGTCGGTCAGCTCCAGCTTGCCGCGGCGCTCGACGTAGACCCGGCTGGCCGTGTTGACCAGGATGTCGGAGACGCTCGGGTCGTTCAGCAGCGGCTCCAGCGGCCCGAAGCCGAGCATCTCGTGCTGGATGTCGAGCACCAGGTTGTGGCGCTCGTGCTGGTTGAGGACGATGCGCTCCTCTTCGATGATGCGCTGGATGAGCAGGGCCAGCTCGTGCTTGAACTGCTCGGCGGTCAGGCGTTTCAGTCGCTCCAGGTCGATCCGGTCGAGGATCATCTGGTGCATCATCTTCTTCAGTTCCTGATAGGCCCCGTTGCCGGCTTCGGCAGGCAAGGCGCCGGCCTTGCGGTTATCGTCCGATATGGCAAGGCGTTCACGCAGGGACATGGAGATCTCCTTTAATAGTCGGCTTCGCCGCGCCCGAACAGGCGATCGAGCAAGCCGCGGGATTCAGGGGCGCGCCGTGCGGTGACCAGTTCCACCAGATCGGCCAGGCTGCGCGCGGCCGCGCTCGTGCGCGACAGCTCGAGCACCGGGACGCCCTGGTTGACCGAGTCGGTGACGGCGACGTAATCGTTCGGCACGGTATGCACGACCTCGCAACCGAGCGCCGCATGCAGGTCGGGCAGGCGCAGGCGGCCGCCCTTCTCGTAGCGGTTGACGATCAGGCGGATCGTCTCCAACGGGTAGCCGAGCGATCGGAAGATGTCGAGCAGGCGGCGCGCATCGCGGATGTCGGGCAGCGCCAGCTGCAGCACCGGATAAATCGTGTCGGTGCTGTCGAGCGCGCGCAGCGAGACGGCATCGATCTGGCGTCCGACATCGAGCAAGATGTAGTCGTAATGCTGGCGCGCGACGCGCAGGATGGCATCGATGTGCTCCGGCTTGGCTTCCTTCGCCTGCGACGGGTCGTCGGCCGCAGGCAACACGCCGAAGCCGCGCGTGACGTGCACCAGGCAAGAGTCCAGGAAGGGGCCGTCGATGCGCGCAATCTGCTCGCACACGTCGGACAGCGTCATGCCCGGCTTCTGGTCCGAGACGTACAGGGCCGCGTCGCCGAACTGGCCGTGCAGGTCGATCAGCAAGACCTTCTTTTCGGCCAGCGTAGCCAGCGCGTAACCGAAGTTGGTCGAAATAAAAGTCGCGCCGCTGCCGCCTTTGCAGGAAATGAAGGCGAGCACCTTGCCGTCGCGTAGTCCTGCCACGCCGGCCGCCGTGGCGATGCGGTCCATCGCTTCGTGGAAGGCGCGATGCACGAGCGGCAGCTGCAGCACTTCGCGCACGCCGGCACGCATTGCGCGGATCAGGAACTCCGGCTGGTGCTGGCTGGTGAGCAGCATGAACTGCGCTTCCGGATACTGGCGCGCCATCCGTTCGAGCAGGTCGGCATCGTCTGGCGTGCCTTCACCGGCATCGACGATCACCAGGCCCGGCGCTTCTCCCAGCGGCCGGTCCAGGGCTTCGCGCATCGAGACGCGGCTGTTGGCCACATTCAGCGGCGGCACGCGTGCCGCGCCCTGGGAGGCGAGCTCGGCAAACAGCAAGCTGTCGCGGCTGATCAAAAGGGCTTTCATGACGGTCCTCGTGGAGCACTGGGCTGGTAAACGATGAAGGGATGGTGGCCGGCGCCGCTCGGCTTACTTACCGCTGCCGAGCGTATTGAGCAGCGGCGCACTCGCCGCGCTGCCGGGTTGGATGAACGATTGCTGGTAGCGCTCGTGCGCCGCGCGTGCCGCCGGCCCGTCGATCCCCGCCGCGGGGTTGGCGTTGGCCGCGCCGCGCGGGTCGATCGTCTGTGCGGCGACATTGGCCCGCACCGAGGCGCCGAAGTTCTGTTCGAAACGTGGAGCGGTCGAGCAGCCTTGCAGCAGCAACAGCGCCACGATGCCTGCGATAGTCCTGGTCGTCATTGCCGCCTCCTATTTGAGTTGGAATCCGTCGACGCTCTGGCCCGTGCGCGCGGTCGGCTCGGGCAGCTTGGCCGCGCTTTCGAGACGCCCGCCGAGCATCAGGGCGGCACGCGAGGGCGCATCCACGCCATCGGTCGGCAGCTTGTAGCCGGTCGCCGTCAGTGGCTTGACCAGGCGCGCCGTGATCACGAAAACAAGCTCGCTGCGGTCCTGCTGGAAGTCGGTGCTGCGAAACAGCGCACCGAGCACAGGCACCTCGCCCAGCACCGGCAAGCCTTTCAGGCTGGTCACCAGGTTGTTCTTGATCAGGCCACCAATGGCGAAGCTCTGGCCGTCGTACAGCTGCACCGTGGTGCTGGCACGGCGGGTCGTCACGACGGGCAGGATCGCCGTGCTGTTAATGCCGGCGGCGTTGATGCCGATCCCTTCACGCGACAGCTCCGACACTTCGGGCGCGACACGCAGGTTGATGCGGCCGCCGCCGAGCACCGTCGGCGTGAAGCGCAGGCCGACACCGAATTCCTTCTCTTCCAGCGTGATGCGGTTGTTATCCTGCGCGACCGGAATATAAAACTTGCCGCCGGCGAGGAAACTGCCCTCCTGGCCGCTGATCGCCATGACGTTCGGCTCGGCCAGCACGCGCACCAGGCTGTCCTGCGTCTGGGCGTCGACCGCAAAACCGTTGCCGTTCGATTTCTGTGCGCCCAGGCCGCCCTTCGCCGTGCCGCTCAGGAAGTTCGCCGCCACCGCGGCAGCCCAGCTGCCCGAGCCGAAGGTCCAGCTGGTACCCCCTTCCAGCCGTTCGAGCAGGCTCTTCGACACTTCGGCCACCTTCACTTCCAGCTGCACCTGCTGCGGGGCGGCGACGCTCAGCATGTTCACGAGACGCAGGCCGCTGCCGTTGCCGACGGCGCTGGGCGCGTTCGGCGTCAGGTCCTTCTGCACCGCTCCCAGCGGGCGCAGCGGGCGGCGCACGTAGGCACTCGCCAGCTCGGCCGCGCGGGCGACGACCGACGCGTCGGACACGGTCCCGGTCAGTACCAGCGAATCGGCGGCCGCCAGCACGCGGATGTCCTTCTCCTCGGGCATGACGGCGGCCAGCGTCGCCTGCAGCGCGCTGGGGTCCATCGAAACCGTGATATCGAGCACGCTGCACAGGCCACTGCGGCCTTGCACGATCATGTTGGTGGTACCGACGTCGACACCGGCGATGTACATCGTGTCCGCCGACACCAGCATCGCCTGCACGACTTCGGGATTGCCGACACTGCGGTTCTGGACCGCTTCCGGCAGGCGCATCAGGGTCGACTTCCCCATCTGCAGCGCGACCTGGGCCGGACGGGCGGCCTCACCGCTGCAGCGCGGCCCGGCGCCAGTGCGCTCGCCGGCCGCGGGCGCTGCCTCGGCTTGCGGGCTTGGACGGGCGGCGTGGGCGGCGCCCGCCAGCGCCAGGACCGCGCCGCCCAGCGCGCACTGGCGCAGCAGCGACAGCAGGCCGGTGCGTGGGTGAGTCGGGTAGCCGGACGGTTGTGAACTGGTGTTCATGATTTCACCTGACACGGTAAGGGGGATCAGAGGCACTCTTGCGAGGAATGCAGACCGTTGATGACGGTGACGCAGTTGCGGCGCACCGGAGGCGTGGAAACCCGGTGCACGACGGGCTTCTCGGGACGGCGCACCACGGGAACCGGCTTCGGCATGGCCGGCTTGACGCCGGAGGCCACCACGGGCAGCAAGGTCAGCTTGGTTGCGCCCTCGGTCTGCGCCGATTGCGGATCGACCTGGTTGCGCAGCGCCAGCGACAACGTACCGACGCTGCGCGCCAGGTCGAGTTTCTCGGCCTGTTCCGGCGTGACTTCGAGCGTGACGGCGTTGACCACGCGCGGCTTGGTTTCGTCGCGGTTGACTTCCTGCGCCACCGCCAGCACCAGGATGCGTTCGAGGACGATCTTCGAAATGCTTTGTTCGCGTGCGTTGCTTCCAGGAGCCGGATCCTTTTCGGTGCTGACGATGATGTCGACATAGTTCCCCGGCAGGGCGAAGCCGGCCACGCCGATGACGTCGTTGACCCGTACCGTGATCGCGCGCTTGCCTTCGCTGATCAGGGCCGACAGCCCGCCCAGTGTGCCCGCCGGCGCGAGCTTCGCTTCGCTGACCGGTTCGCCGCCCAGCACGCTGCTCTTGAGCACGCGGCCTGCGAGCTTCGCCGGATCGGTAAAGGCGCCCTTCGGCATGCTGTCGGCGGGCCACTCGGCCAGCTTGAGCATTTCCGGTGTCAGGCGCTGGCCGAGGTTGATGTCGGATGCGGCCACCACGATATGCCCGGCGCTGGTCGTCGGCTGCAGCAGCAGCCAGCGCGAAGCGAGAATCACGGCCGTCAGGCCGAACAGGATGGCAACGGCCATCACGACAAGGGCGCGCTTGTTTTTCATGGTTCGATTCCTGCGACGTGGCACGAGGCCGGGGCGCTGCCGCTGGTGCACATGCTGCTCCACGCCTGCTCCAGGGCAGCGATCGTCAGGCGGGGTTCGGTGCCGGCAAAGCCGGCGAAATCGAGCACACGACCGATCAGCTCGTGCGGATAGCAGGCCAGCAGCGGCGTGCTGGCGGCGCGGTGCAGGCGCGTGATCAGGTGATCGATCACGGCCTCGTCGCAGTCGATGCCGTGCAGCCTGCCGGCGCGGCGCAGGAGGCTGCGATAGGCCGGTTCGGCTAGCGGTCCGAGGCCGACGCGGTAGGCGATGCGGCGCAGGAAGGCGGCATCGAAGACGCTGGCTGGCGCCTGGTTAGTGACGAACACGAGCATCGCGTCGAAGGGCATGCTCTCGCCATGTGCGCCCGCCGCCAGGCGCGCGGGGGCGCCGTCGAGCATGCCGAGCCAGGCCGCAAGCAGCTCGGCCGGCGGCATCTTCCCACGTCCGAGATCATCGAGCACGAGGATGCCGTTGTTGGCCTGCAGCTGCAGCGGAGCACGGTGAATCCCGCTGACGGCGTCGATATGCAGCGTCAGCATGGATGCATCGAGTTCCGCGCCGACGTGCACCAACGGACGCTGGCAGACGGTCCAGCGTGCATCGCAGCTGCGTCGTTCTTCCTGCTGACGGCCCAGCGGTAGCGGGGCCGGATGACGCAGCGGATCGTGGAAGGAAACGATACGCTCGCCGATCAGGATCGCGTAAGGCACCGCAACCGAGCCCGGCAGCAGGCGCGCCAGCTTGCGCGCCAGCGTGGTCTTGCCGGCACCGCTAGGGCCATGCAGAAGCAGCGGGCGTTGCGCCTGCAGGGCAGCGCCCAGCAGTTCGCGCAAGGCCGGATCCAGGCCGTCTTCGGCCAAGGCGGCGGCCAGCTCGGCCGGCGCCAGATGGCGTATCGGACAGGCCGACGCCCCGTGCGCGCTGGCGCGCCGCGGCGTCAGGGGGCGCAGGGACTGGCGCTCGACCATGGCATGGTAAGCAGCAAGCGTCACCGGCGCCGGCCCGACATAAGCACATTCCGCCAGACGCTCGAGCGCGACGCGTTCGCCAATGGCGGTCAACTGGTATTGCAGGTCGATGTCCGAGTCCCCCGACCAGGCCACCTCGACTTGCTGCTCGGCTGTCATGGCATTCAGCACTTCGCGCAGCACGCTGACGGACAGGCGGAGTTTTCCGGCTAGTAATGGCAATGGGGCGCGGCCGGTCGCGTGCAAGGTTTTGAGTAACAAGGCTGCCAGCAGGCGCTTGTTGAGCCCGGTGTCGCTGACCGTCCTCGGCTGGCGCGGCAGGACCGCGGTGATCTCCGGGTCAGCCGGCGGCCTTGCAGGCGCGCTCGATGCCGTACCGAAAACCGCCGCAGACGCTGCGAAAGACAGCGTGTCACTCATGATCTTTCTCCTTACATTCACAAGGGCACATTCCCCTGGAATATTGAATTCATTCTAGCGACCGGGTCTTCCTGCCCATTGAGGCGCAGCAAGCGGCCACCGTCAGGTAATTTGCTTTTGTGATAACAACCAGAGCGTGCTGATGGCAATGGCAAGTCCATACGGCATCGCACCGGCACTCGGCCGTACCATCGCCGTTCCCGGGGCAGGCGGCCCGGTTCGTAACAGCATTGAAAGGAGCAAGTGACGCAAGTTGACGTAAGCATCTGCCCAGCGCCGCGTGAACAGGATCATCAGCAGGGCCATGGCGCCGCCTACGCACCAGGTCAGGATGCAGGCATGCGCCGCTTCGACCGGGCCCAGGAACAAACCAACGGTTGCCATCAGCTTGACATCGCCGGCAGCCATGCCGCGTACCAGATACAAGGGCAGGAATAGGGCAAAACCGACGACTGCACCGCCAAGCGCGGCACCGAGGGCGCTGGCCGGCGCCGTGTCGTACAGGCGCAGTCCAAGTGCTGCGCACCATGCAAGCAAGAGAAACAAATTCGGGATTTTGCGTATCGCCAAATCGGTAATGGCCGTACTGACAACCAGGAAAATCAACAACAAATCGAGCCAGATCGAGATAGGCATGATCGATCCACCATAAAAAAAACCCTCCGGATCATAGTCCGGAGGGTTAACTCAATGATTACTTGATGGCGTTGGCCAGTCGAGTCGTTACGTTAGTGAACGTAGCGCTGATTCCGTCACCGAGTGCTTCTGCGGCGACGGCGACACCAACACCAACCAATGCAGCGATCAGGCCGTACTCAATGGCAGTAACGCCGTCTTCGTCAGCCATGAAAGCTTGCACAGCGGTAAAGATCGTTTTCATGAGAAACTCCATATGGTGGTTTATAAGAACAACCTGCAACGGTGGGAAAATTCCCCTGACTCTGCCGCTAGTGCTTTGTCGTTTCCGTTGCAGTGAGTTCACTATAAAAGATGATGCCCCACAGTAAGTTGACTGTGAGCAAGCTTTCTTATGGGAATTAGTTTCTCAGGTGGAACTTTGATCCAGGTCGTACACACACCTTCGTGTGGACCGAAAACGCCAAAAAAAGCAGCGCAAATATTGCTTGGATAACAAAAAGAGATTATGCTGTTTCGCTTGCTCTTAGGAAATTCCGGCGTTTGCGCGCCCCTTAGAGTAGCTGTGGCGGGTTGATTACATTTCTGAGAATGACATGGATTCCCTTCTGAAACACATGGTGGACATGACCGGCCACCGCGACCATGCGATGCTCGACATCTCAGTGGTGGCGGCAGTGCAGGAACTGGCCGCCGCCGCGCAGACGCGGGTGTTATCCATCTCCACATTCGGCGGACGCCAATACATACGGGTCCGCGCCAGCATCAACGAAGGGGACACGCCCCGCGTCGAAGACCTGCATGACGGCGCCTCGCCTGGTGAGCCGCTCGACAATTATCCGGAGCTGACAGCCTGCCTGGCACGCCACGAGGCCAGCGCCGAAGCCTGCGGTCCAGGCTGCAAACGTACCCTGTGGCTGCCGATCTGGTTCGGCGACAAGGCCACCACCTGCCTCGAAATCGTGCGCGAGGCGCCCTACCATGCCGCCATCATTCACACGATTACGGGCATCATCGGGGTCTACCGCAATTTCCAGAATTTGCTGGACTACAGCGAACGCGACTCGCTGACCGGCCTCCTCAACCGCAAAACCTTCGAAGACCAGCTGGCGCGCATGCTGCAAGCGCCGGCCGAGCCGGAGCCGCCGCTGCCGGGCCAGCCCGAGCGGCGTTGCAGTCAGGGAGAAAAGAAGGGATGGCTGGCCGTGGTCGACGTCGACCACTTCAAGATGGTGAACGACACCTTCGGCCACCTGTACGGCGATGAAGTGCTGATCCTGATCGCGAACCAGTTGCAGGCCTCGTTCCGGGCCCAGGACCGGGTGTTCCGTTTCGGCGGCGAAGAATTCGTGGTCCTGCTGCGCTCGACGACGCTCGAGCATGCGCGCCGTATCATCGACCGCTTCCGCACCAATGTCGAGAGCTACCAGTTCCCGCAGGTCGGCAAGGTGACGGTGAGCATCGGTTTCGTGAGCCTCAGCCCCTACGATTCACCGGTCGTCACACTCGGCCACGCCGACCAGGCCCTGTACTACGCCAAGACCCACGGCCGCAACCAGGTCTGTCATTACAACGAACTGGTCGAGCGCGGCTTGCTGCAGACGGTGACGACGAACGACACCGCCGAATTCTTCTAGTCGTTTTCAGGGAACCAGCAGGAATTTATTTGGATCGACGCGCCACTTCTCGGGCGACTCATGGCGCACGATCTTGTCGCCACCGCCGAAGCCCAGCGAACGCGACAGGTCGAGCAGCTCCGGGCGAATATAGATCTCTTTCTTGGTGTTGAAGAACACGTTGACCTTGGGTGTGAGCAGGTTGGTTTCGTGCGGCTCCACCACCACGCCCAGGCGCCCCGACTCCAGCATCACCATCGTGCCAACCGGATAGATGCCGACGCAGCGCATGAATTCCTGGGCCAGCGCCGGATTGAAGTGGAACTTGCTCCACTCATAGATCTTGCGCAGCGCGTCGGCCGCCGACATGCCCTTGTGATAGCAGCGGTCCGAGGTGATCGCATCGTAGACGTCGACGATCGCCGCCATCTGCGCGAGTTCGGAAATCTCGGATTCGTTCTGCATTTCCGGATAGCCGCTGCCGTCGCGCCGCTCGTGGTGGTGCAGCGTGATGTCGAGCGGAATCGCGCCGATCTCCGGGGTCTGACGCAGGATGTCGTAACCGTCGCGCGGATGCTTCTTGATGATCGCGAATTCCTCGTCGGTCAGGCGTCCCGGCTTGTTCAGGATGCTGTCCGGCACCAGCGCCTTGCCCGTATCGTGCAGCAGGCCGCCGATGCCGGCCTGGTAGATCGTCTCCTCGTCCATGCCGCGCGAACGGCAGAAGGCAACCAGCAAGGTGCACACGCTGACCGAATGCAGGAAGGTGTAGTCGTCCTTAGTCTTGATGCGCATCAGGCTGAGCAAGGCGCCGGAATTGCGCAGGATCGATTCGGTGATGCTGGTCACCACCGGCGAGACGTTTTCCATCTCGACCGCCTTGCCCAGGCGTGCATCCTGCATCACCGTGCGCACCAGGTTCACGGCCTGGCGCCGGATGCCGACTGCACGCTGGATCTCGTCGCCAAGCGAGGCGCGCACCGGTTTGACGGGTTTGCTGGCGATGGCGGTCACCTCGGCCTCGGTCTTGGCCTGGGCTTCGGCCAGGGTCGGGGCTTCCTTCACATCGAGCCCCTTCGAGCAGTCGATGATGACGTTACGGATGCCGGCCTTGGTGATCTTGCGGATTTCGTCCATGCTGCTGAGGACGAATTTGGCACGAACGAACGGATGTTCCATCCACCCGCAGTCGAGGTCGTGGATAGCCATGCCCACGCGCAGCTGGGAGGAGTCGATTTTCTTAAGCATGCAACGATCCAGCGATATGTTAATCTCCGCCACCGCGGCGGGACCATGCAGTATATCAAGGACATTTCCGTGCATAAACTTTTCGTCATTCATGTGTTGCAACTAGACACAAATTAGTTCTTCATGGAATTACGACAACTCCGCTATTTCGTCGCCATCGTCGACCACGGCTCGCTGTCCCGTGCGGCGCTGGTCTTGCACGTGGCCCAGCCGGCGCTGACCCAGCAGCTGCGCCAGCTCGAGGAAGAACTCGGCGCCCAATTGCTGCACCGCTCCGCCCATGGCGTCCTCAGCACCGATGCCGGCAAGGTGTTTTATGAGCATGCCCAGGCCATCCTGAAGCAGGTGGCCGACGCCCGCTCGGCCGTCATCCAGTCGACCACGCGTCCCTCCGGCAGCGTCACCCTCGGCCTGCCGCACAGCATTTCGGGCGCCCTTGCCTTACCCCTGCTCACCGCCGCGCGTGCGACCTACCCGGAAATCACGCTGCAACTGACCGAGGAAATCTCGGGCAACCTGATCGAACAGCTGAAATCGGGCCGCCTGAACCTGGCCGTCCTGTTCGACGACGGCCAGCTCGGCGGCTTCGAGGCCACGCCCCTGGTCGAGGAAGACCTGATGTACATCTGCCGCGCCGACTCCGCCCTGAAACCGCAGGAACCGGCCATTACCCTGGGCACGGCGCTCGGCACCACCCTGATCCTGCCGGCCCAGCAGCACGGCGTGCGGCCGTTGATCGAGCAGGCGGCGGCCGGTGCCGGCCTGGCGCTGAGCAAACTGATCGAAATAAATTCAATCGCTATCCTGAAATCCGCCCTGCTGGCCGACATGGGCGCGACCCTGCTGCCGCTGGCCCCCTTGCGTACCGAAATCGACAGCGGCCTGCTGGCCGCGATCCCGATCGACAACCCGGCGATCCGGCGCAGCGTCACCCTCTGCGCCTCGCGCAATATCCCCCTGACGAATGCGGCTGCCGCGATCAGCCGCCTGGTGCGCCAGGTCACCGAAATGCTGTGCGCAAATGGCGGCTGGCCGGGCGCGCAATTGCGTGAATAACTGCTATCAGTTTTTCTTATACCCCTATCCGCAATCCCTATTTCCCCTGCTGACGGGAAGCTCATACACTCCTCGCGCCCGGTGAACCGCTGTTGATCGGGCATGTCGCTACCGCGACCTTTCCCCGCCTTCGATCCGCGCCTACCCGGCGCCGAGCATCAAGCGGGGCCATACCGATTACAAAAGGAGTCAGTCATGCCCGATACCGTCGCGCCGCAAACCGCGCAGGATCTCGTCCCGTCCCGCCTCACCACCGTCACCCTCGACGACAAATACACCGCGAAGTCGGGCAACATCTTCCTGTCGGGCATCCAGGCCCTGGTACGCCTGCCGATGATGCAGCGCGAGCGCGACGGCGCCGCCGGATTAAATACTGCCGGCTTCGTCTCCGGCTACCGCGGCTCGCCGCTGGGCGGCCTGGACGAAACCCTGTGGAAGGCGAAAGGCCACCTGGAAGCGAGCCACGTGCAGTTCGTACCCGGCGTGAACGAAGATCTCGCCGCGACCGCCGTCTGGGGCACGCAGACCGTGGACCTGATCGGCCCGACGAAGTATGACGGCGTGTTCGCCATGTGGTACGGCAAGGGCCCGGGCGTCGACCGTTGCGGCGACGTCTTCAAACACATGAACCATGCCGGCACGGCCAAGAACGGCGGCGTGCTGCTGGTGGCCGGCGACGACCACGGCGCCTATTCGTCGACCCTGCCGCACCAGTCGGACCACATCTTCTCGGCCTGCATGATCCCCGTGCTCTACCCCTGCAACGTGCAGGAATACCTGGATCTCGGTGTGCACGGCTGGGCCATGTCGCGCTTCTCGGGCTGCGCGGTGGCATTCAAGGCGCTGGCCGACACCGTAGAATCGAGCGCCTCCGTGGACGCGAATCCGCACCGCGTGCAAGTGAAACTGCCGCAGGATTTCGTGATGCCGGAAGGCGGCCTGAATACCAAGCTGTCCTCGGTGCCGCTGGGCCAGCAGGCGCGCGCGCAGGAAGCGCTGATGCAGGACTACAAAATCTATGCGGCCCTGGCCTACGCCCGCGAAAACAAGTTGAATCACACGACGATCGACAGCCCGAACGCGAAGCTCGGCATCATCGCCTCCGGCAAATCCTATCTCGACGTCCTGGAGGCGCTCGAGGAGCTGGGCATCGACGAAACGATGGCAGCGAAAGTCGGCCTGCGCCTGTTCAAGGTCGCGATGATCTGGCCGCTGGAGCCGGAAGGCGTGCGCGAATTCGCGCAGGGCCTGGACGAGATCCTGGTGGTCGAAGAAAAGCGGCAAGTCGTCGAATACCAGCTGAAGGAACAGCTGTATAACTGGCGCGACGATGTACGTCCTCACATCATCGGCAAGTTCGACGACAAGGGAGAATGGGTCGCGCCGCGCGGCGACTGGCTGCTGCCGCCGAAAGCCGACTTCTCGGTCGCGCAAGTGGCACGCGTGATCGCCGGCCGCATCGCACGCCTGGTGCAGGATGAGACCACGCGTGACCTGATCAAGGCCCGTCTGGCCTTCCTCGACGCGAAGGACGCCGTGCTGCAAAAGGCGATCACCACGCCCTTCCGCCCAGCCTTCTACTGCTCCGGCTGCCCGCACAACACCTCGACCAAGGTGCCGGACGGCTCCTTCGCGCTGGCCGGCATCGGCTGCCACGTGATGGCGACCTCGATCTACCCGGAGATGAACAAGCTGACCACCCACATGGGCGGGGAAGGTGCGCCCTGGATCGGCCAGGCCGCGTTCTCGAAAGTGCCGCACGTGTTCCAGAACCTGGGCGACGGC
>Ga0308160_10002660_pt1 | contig 21160 bp, 14 predicted proteins | sample PhyFR1_FD_201036 | JGI IMG/M metagenome (GOLD analysis project Ga0308160, IMG submission 201036) | Phyllosphere microbial communities from UC Gill Tract Community Farm, Albany, California, United States - DLSLF.R1 | ecosystem: Host-associated > Plants > Phyllosphere > Unclassified | place: USA...
TGCTGGTCGAAGGCGCGCGCGCCAGCCAGCTCGGCATCGCCGATTCCGCCAACATGGGCAGCGTCAGCCAGAAGGAACTGGAGATGCGCACCATCTACCGTCCCGGCGAACTGCTGGAAGCGACACCCGGCCTGATCGCCAGCCAGCACAGCGGAGAAGGCAAGGCCAACCAGTTCTACCTGCGCGGCTTCAACCTCGACCACGGCACCGACCTCGCCACCTTCGTCGACGACATGCCGGTCAACCAGCGCAGCCACGCGCACGGCCAGGGCTGGACCGACCTGAACTTCTTGATCCCGGAACTGACCGCGCGCCTCGACTACCGCAAGGGCCCCTACTCGGCACGCGAAGGCGATTTCGCCTCGGCCGGCAGCGCCTACGTGACCTATGCCAACCGCCTGGTGCGCGACGTCGCCACCCTCAGCGTCGGCCAGAACGGCTACCTGCGCACGGCCGTGGCGGCTTCAAAAGAGGCCGGCGACGGCGTGCTGACCTATGCGCTGGAAGCCCTGCACAACGACGGTCCCTTCACCCGCGGCGACGATTACCGCAAGCTGAACGGCGTACTGCGCTACAGCCGCGGCTACGCCAACAACGGCTGGAGCGTGACGGCGATGGCCTACCGCGGCAGCTGGGATTCGACCGACCAGATCCCCCGGCGCGCCGTCGACAACGGGACGCTCGGCCGCTTCGATGCCGTCGACAATACCGACGGCGGCGAGGCGCGCCGCTACAGCCTGTCCGGCGTGTGGCGCCAGACCACGGCCGACACGGCATCCAAGGTGAACGCCTACATCATCCGCAACCAGCTCGGCCTGTGGTCGAACTTCACCTATTTCATGGACGACCCGGTCCATGGCGACCAGTTCGCCCAGCCGGACCGGCGCGTCACCAGCGGCGTGAACGCGATCCACACCTGGCACACCCACCGCAGCGACGACTTCACGTCCGACATCACCGTCGGCGCCCAGGCGCAGAACGACAATATCTTCAATGCGCTGGAAAACACCGAGGCGCGGCGCACGCTGTCCGTCACGCGCCAGGACCACATCGTCGAGACCAGCAAGGCGGCCTGGATCGAGAACGCCACGCGCTGGGGCAGCTCCTTCCGCAGCGTGATCGGCCTGCGCGCCGACGACTACCGTTTCAAGGTCCGCAGCGACCGCCCCGAGAATTCCGGCAAAGCCTCGGACACCCTGGTCAGCCCCTCGCTGAACCTGGTGTTCGGCCCGTGGCGCGAGAGCGAGCTGTATCTGAACTATGGCCAGGGTTTCCACAGCAACGACGCACGCGGCACCACCACCAGCATCGATCCGAAGACGCTCGAAGCCGTCGGCGAGACGCCCGGCCTGGTGCGCTCGCGCGGCATGGAGATCGGCCTGCGCACCGAGATCGTCCCGAAGAACCAGACCGCGATCTCGCTGTACCGCCTCGACTTCGATTCCGAGCTGACCTACATCGGCGACGCCGGCAACACCGAGGCCGGGCCGCCGAGCCGGCGCGTCGGCATCGAGTTCTCGAACTACTACAAGCCGTATAAATGGCTGTCGATCGACTTCGACGCGGCCTTTGCGCGCGCGCGTTCGCAGGGCGTCGAGCCGGGCCAGGACCGCATCCCGGGTGCGGTGGAAGGCGTGGGCCAGCTGGCGCTGACCGTCAGCCAGCTTGGCAACTGGGATGGCGCGCTGCGCCTGCGCTACTTCGGCCCGCGCCCGCTGATCGAGGACGACAGTGTGCGCTCGCACGCCAGCACCACGCTCAACGGCCGCATCGGCTACCGCTGGTCGAAGGACCTGCGGCTGGAACTGGAGGGCTTCAACCTGGCCAACAAGCGGGCCTCGGCGATCGACTATTATTATGCGTCGCAGCTGCGGGGCGAGGCGCAGGCGCGGGATGACATCCATTTTCATCCGATCGAGTCGCGCTCGTTCCGGCTGACGCTCATCAAGAACTTCTGACGGCGGTCACGGTCACTCCCGATTGGTGCTACGCTATCGGGATGACTACACCGCAAGTACCCTACACCGATCCGTCGCGCGTCGTCGAAGCGCTGCGCAGCGACGGCTACGCCCTCCTCTCTCCCGCCGTCGTGGCCGGCCTGGCCGGCTGTCGGCTCGACGAACTGGCGGCCCTGGCGCCGAGCTGGGACCGCCTCGAACTCGACAACTACCTGAAGGACGGCGGCCGCTACCGGCGCCGGCGCCATTCCTGCTTCGTCGACGACGGCGCCGCGCTGACGCAAAGCCCGCACCGCGCGCACTGGCAGCCGGTCGAGTACAACGCCCTGCACGGCGGCATGCACCGCCTGTTCGTGCCGATCGAACCGCCTACCATCGAACAGCCGGCCTGGGGCAAGCTGCTGCGCGCGCTCGGCGGCGTATGCTCGCAGGTCCGCGGACCCGACACCTGGTACGTCGAGGCGCACCAGTTCCGCATCGACACCGCCGACGGCATCGGCCGCCCGACGCCGGAAGGCGCGCACCGCGACGGCGTCGATTTCGTCGCCGTGATCCTGATCGGGCGCCATGGCATCAAGGGCGGCGAAACCCGCGTGTTCGAGGCCAACGGCCCGAAGGGCCAGCGCTTCACCATGACGGAACCGTGGACCCTGCTGCTGCTGGACGATGCGGCGGTGATCCACGAGTCGACGCCGATCCAGCCGCTGGGGGAACATGGGCACCGGGATACGCTGGTGCTCACCTGGCGCAAGGGGGCGTTCCAGGGCGACGATGTGGAAGCGACGGGCGCCTGAGCAAAAAAAAAGGCCCGCTGTTGGGCGGGCCGGAATCCAGGTTTTCGGAGAAAAACTGGAGGAGACGGTTCCAATATAGCCCTCATTTTTGTGCACTGCAATACAGTAAAACTACGGTATCCAATCGTGCGCAGCAGAGGGAAGTCAGGTCCTGACCACTTGAAACGAAGCAGTTCTTTGCGGCATTGCGGGAAAAACCTGGGCCAGTTGCTTATCGCCCAAAAGTAAATGTCGTTCCGCAACTTGCGCCAGCACCGAACGGAAATCGGTATTGACGGGCAAATCCCGTCCTTCGTTCAGCGCCTGGTCGCCGACGCCTTCCCATTCTCCATATACCTTCCCCCCGTTCACTTTCCCACCCAATAGCCACATCACGTTGCCATGGCCGTGGTCGGTGCCGCCATTGCCATTCTCGCGCGCGGTGCGCCCGAATTCCGACATCACCAGCACCATGGTGTCGTCGAACAGCGGCCCGAGGCGCTCGGCCAGCACGGCCAGGCCCTGGCCCAGCGGCGCCAGGCGGTTGGCCAGCTGGCCGGTAGCGGCGCCCTGTCCGGCATGGGTATCCCAGCCGCCCAGCGCCACGAAGGCGAGCTGGATCCTGGGATCGTTGCGCATCAGCGCCGCCAGGCGCGCGGCATCGTCGGGGAAGCCGTTGGGCAGCGGTGCGCCGCGGTCGGCGGCCATCATCTGCGCGCTTTCGTGATCCTTTTCCACGGAAGCTTCCATGACTTCCCGGTGCGCCGCGCGGCCCTCGGCATAGGCGCGCCCGAAGCGCGGGTGCTCGCCGTACAACTGGTCGAAGGCAGCCGCCATCTCCGGCCTGTCGAGGGCGTCCGCCCTGGCCGCGCTTGCCACGTTCGGCAGGTTGACCGCGGCCGCCGTGCCGGCCAGGATGCGCGGCATGACCGGGCCGATGCCCAGCAGCCGGCTCGGCGTCGCGCTGCCCGGCAGCGCCGCCACCAGCCGGTTCATCCAGCCGTCCGGCGTGTTCTTGCGGCCGGGCGTGGCCGATTCCATGTAGTCCTGGGCGTCGAAGTGGGAGCGGGTGGCGTCGGGCGAACCGCTGGCGTGCACGAAGGCGAGCTTCTTCTGCTGCCACAGCGGCTGCAGGCTGGCCAGGGCCGGATGCAGGCCGAAGTAGCCGTCGAGATCCAGCGCGCCGCCGTCCATGCCGGGTGCCGCCAGGCCGATGGTCGGGCGCAGGCGCAGGTAGTTGTCGTCGCCCACCGGGGCGACCACGTTCAGGCCGTCGACGGCGCCGCGCAGCATCACCACCACCAGCTTCTTGCGGGTCGCCTCCCCTTTTGCCGCTGCGGAGGCGGACGCGGTCGCTGCCCAGGCATGGGGGCCGAGCGGCAGCACAATGCCGGCGCCGAGCGCCAGCGCATTCAGGAAATCCCTGCGTTGCATACTATATGTCCCTCCGATGATCTGGTCAGCGCTGCATGAAGTCCGGGCTGCCGAGCAGCATGGCCGCGCGCAGCTGTGCCGGTCCCTGGCGCACGATGTCGAGCGTCCGCGGCGACACCGATCCGGCCAGCGCCGCCTGCAGCGAGGCCGGGTCGAGCGGTGCCGGCTTCGCCTGCGCTGCCGGCGGCGCCATCGACGGTCCTGCCACCGAAGCCTCGCCCACGGGCGGCGCCGCAGCCAGCGGCAGCCGCCCGGCCGCCAGCGCCGTGGCAAAGGTGATCCGCCGCGTCAGCGCATCCGGATTCAGCCAGGCCGCCTGCGTGTTCTTGTAGCCGTCCGGGGTCTGGCAACCGTACAGCGGCATGCCCAGCTGCGACATCGCCCCGGTCAGCGGTCCCACGTTCGCCACCGGCACTGCACCGGCGCGCACGGCCGACACCACGAACTGGTAAGGCGTCTTGAACTTGGCACCCGCAGCCTCCGTCGACATGAACTCGGGGCTGGCGAACAGCGTGCGCAGCACCGCGCGGATGTCGCCGCCGCTGGCGCGCCAGGTCGCGGTCATGCGCTCGACCAGGGCGGGCGGCGGATCGTCGCTGACGAAGTACTGGGCCAGCTGGCGGCTGATGTGGCGCGCCGTGGTCGGATGCAGGGCCAGCACGTCGAGCGCGCGCTCGCCTTCCTGCTGGCCGTCGGGCGCGATGTCCTGGCCGAGCCAGGTTTTATTGCCCTTGTCGTGGCGCCTGGCGTCGAAACGGAAACCTTCGCCGCCGGCGGCCAGGCGGCGCTGGTCGAAGGTCCAGCCGGTCAGCATGCGCGCCAGCTCGGTCACGTCGTGCTGGGTGTAGCCGCCGTCCACGCCCAGCGTGTGCAGTTCCATCAGCTCGCGCGCATAGTTTTCGTTCAGGCCGCCCTTGCGCTTCGCCTTCGGATTCGCATCCGGCGCCGAAGACACCGCGTTATCCAGGTAGAACAGCATCGCCGGATGCTTCGCCGTGGCGCCCAGCAGGTTGCGGAAGGACCCGAGCGCATGCGGGCGGATCGCCTCGTTCTCGTAGCTGGTGACCAGCGCGCGGTCGATCCCCTTGCCGGCAAAGACATTGAAATGGTTGTACCAGAAGTCGACCATGACTTCTTCCAGCTGGCGCGGACTGTCGATGGCGCGCAACAGCCGCGCCTCGGCCGCTTCGCGCGCCACCCTGGCCTGCGCCTGGCGGCGGCGCCCCTTCGCGCCCTCGTCCTCGTCGCGCACCTCCTTGCGCAGCGCGATGAATTCGGCCAGCGAGGCGCCGGCGCCGCGCGTCACCGTGTCAAGGCTCGCCAGCCGCGCCGTCAGCGGGGCCGGCAGCGCGATCGCGTCCGGCTGCAGCTGCGCGTCGATCCAGCGCTGCACGCCCATCTGCGTGACGCGCTCGACGTCGCCGGGGCGTGGACCGAAGGCCAGGCGGTTCAGCACGTGGACTGCCTGCTGGTCCGGGGGCAGCGGCGCCGCCTGCGGCATGATCGGTAGCGCAGACAATGACGCGCACAGCAGGAAAACAGGCAAGGGATGACGACGCATGATCGCTCCTGTCGATGGCGGAAATGGCTGAATAGCATGAGTCTGCCCAAGCCGTCAGCAATGCGAAAGCAAGAATTTGTAACATCCTGACACGAACAGTGCTCGTCTGTACATTTGTTGCGGCGTTTACGATGCCTCTTTGTTACACTATGGCAGTTAAAGTCCAAGCCATCCGCCATGTCCCGCGTCTCGGCAACAGATGACCGCCGCCGGATCTCACATTCTCCAGATACCATGATCCCATTCCGTCCCCGTACCCGGCTCGCCCTGTCCGGCCTCGCCCTGATCCTCGTCGCCGGCACGGCCGGGATCCTCGCCACCGGCCGCGCCGCCGACGAGAAGAAGGCGAACGCGCCGCGCCCTGCGCTCACCGTCACCACGGCGCGCCCGGAAAGTGCGCGCATGCCGCTGCGCCTGGCCGCCAACGGCAACGTCGCCGCCTGGCAGGAAGCCGTGATCGGCAGCGAATCGAACGGCCTGCGCCTGCAGGAAGTGCGCGTCAACGTCGGCGACGTCGTCAAGAAGGGCGAGGTGCTGGCGGTGTTCGATGCGGCCACCGTCAAGGCCGACCTGGCCCAGGCCCAGGCCGCCGTGCAGGAAGCCGACGCCAACGCCGTCGCAGCGATCGCCGACGCCAAGCGCGCCCGCACGCTCAAGAACTCGGGCGCGCTCAGCGAGCAGCAGATCACCCAGTACATGACCACCGAACGCGCCGCGCGCGCGCGCGTGGCCGCCGCCAAGGCCACCGTGGCCCAGCAGTCGCTGCGCCTGAAATACGCCGAAGTGCTGGCGCCCGACAGCGGCATCATCTCGGCGCGCAACGCGACCGTGGGCGCGGTCGGCGGCGTCGGCATGGAGATGTTCCGCATGATCCGCCAGGGCCGGCTGGAGTGGCGCGCCGAGGTCACCGCGGCCGAGCTGCCGCGCGTGAAACCGGGCGCCAAGGCCGAGATCAAGACCGCCAATGGCGGCAGTGTGCGCGGCACCGTGCGCATGGTGGCGCCAACCGTGGATGCCCAGAGCCGCGTGGCCCTGGTCTACGTCGACCTGCCGCCGATGATGAAGGACGACGCGCCCCTGAAAGCGGGCATGTTCGCCAGCGGCACCTTCGAACTCGGCCACTCCAGTGCCCTGACGGTGCCGCAGCAGGCGGTCGCCGTGCGCGACGGCTTTCCGTATGTGTTCCGCCTGAACGCCGACAGCCGCGTGAGCCAGGTGAAAGTCAGCACCGGCCGCCGCCTTGGCGATCGCGTCGAGGTGCTGGACGGGCTGGCGCCGGATGCGCAGGTGGTCATCAGCGGCGCCGGCTTCCTCAACGATGGCGACTTGGTCCGCAATGTACCCGCGGCGCCTGCGGCCCCCGCGGTCCAGCCGGCACCGGCAAAGACCGGCCGCACCGTCGCGGCGCGCTGAGGAGCATCGATGAATTTCTCGGCTCTCTCGATCCGCAACCCGATCCCGGCGATCATGCTGTTCGCCCTGCTCACGCTCGCCGGCCTGATGGCCTTCAAGGCGAGCAAGGTGCAGGACTTCCCGGACATCGAACTGCCGATCGTCACCGTCACCGCCACCCTCGACGGCGCCGCCCCGGCCCAGCTCGAGACCGAGGTCGCGCGCAAGATCGAGGACTCGATCGCGACCCTCCAGGGCGTCAAGAACGTGTACACCAAGGTGCTCGACGGCGTGGCCACGATCACCGTCGAGTTCATCCTCGAGAAAGACCTGTCGGACGCGGTCAACGACGTGCGCGACGCCGTCTCGCGCGTGCGCGCCGACCTGCCGGCCGAGATGCGCGACCCCAGCGTGACCAAGACCACGACCGCCGGCCGGGTGGTGCAGACCTATACCGCGCTGGCGGCCGACGTCGGCGGCAAACCGGCCCTCGATGCGCCCGACCTGAGCTGGTTCGTCGACAACACCGTCTCCAAGCGCCTGCTCAGCGTGCCCGGCGTCGGCGCCGTGAAACGCGTCGGCGGCGTCACCCGCGAAGTGCGGGTGGAGCTGAACGACGAACGCATGGCGGCGCTGCGCGTGTCGGCGCTGGACGTCTCGCGCCTGCTGCGCAACGTCCAGCGCGAGGAACCGGGCGGACGCGGCGACGTCAGCGGCGCCGAGCAGTCGGTGCGCACGCTGGCCACCGTGCAGACCGCGCAGGAACTGTCGCGCATGGACATCCCGCTGGGCGACGGCCGCCGCGTGCGCCTGGACGAAATCGCCAACGTGCAGGACACCGTGGCCGAACCGCGCGCGCTCGCCGAACAGGACGGCAAGCCGGTGGTCGGCTTCGAGATCTTCCGCACCCGCGGCGCCGGCGAGATGGACGTCGCCCAGGGCGTGCGCGCGGCGATCAAGGAGTTGCAGGCCAAACACGGCAACGTGGTGCTGAAGGAAGTGATCGACAACGCCGCCCCGGTCGAGGAAAACTTCGACGCCTCGATGGAGATGCTGTACGAAGGCGCGATCCTGGCCGTGCTGGTGGTGTGGTGGTTCCTGCGCGACTGGCGCGCCACCCTGGTCGCGGCGGCCGCCCTGCCGCTGTCCGTGATCCCGGCCTTCCTCGGCCAGTACCTGTTCGGCTACACGCTGAACATGGTGACCTTGTTGTCGCTGGCGCTGGTGGTCGGCGTGCTGGTCGACGACGCCATCGTCGAGATCGAGAACATCTCGCGCCACCTCCGCATGGGCAAGACGCCGATGCAGGCCGCGCTGGAAGCGGCCGACGAAATCGGCATGGCGGTGATCGCGACCACGTTCTCGCTGGTCGCGGTGTTCCTGCCGACCGCCTTCATGAGCGGCATCCCCGGTAAATTCTTCAAGCAGTTCGGCTGGACCGCGGTGCTGGCGATCCTGGCCTCACTGCTGGTGGCGCGCCTGCTGACACCGATGATGGCGGCCTACTTCCTGAAGCCGGCCAAGCACCACGAGGAAAAGGACGGCCCGCTGATGCGGCGCTACATGCGCACCATGCAGTGGTGCCTGCGCCACCGCGGCCTGACCATGATCGCCGCCGCCCTGTTCTTCGTCGGCTCGATCTCGCTGATCCCGCTGCTGCCGACCGGCTTCGTGCCGCCGTCGGACCGCTCGCAGACCCAGATCAATGTGGAGTTGCCGCCCGGCTCCACGCTGGCGGAAACCCGCGCCGTGGCCGAGCACGTGCGCCTGGCGGCGATGAGCGTGCCCACCGTGAAGGGCGTGTTCAGCTCGATCGGCGGCGGCTCCAGCGGCGACGCCTTCGCCCCCGGCGCCGCGGCCGAAGCGCGGCGCGCCGTGCTGACCCTGACCACGGTGCACCGCGACGACCGCAAGGAATCGCTGGCCTCGATCGAATCCGCCGTGCGCGCCAAACTGTCCGACATCCCGGGCGCCCGCTTCACCGTCGGCCCGCCCGACACCGGCGTCAAGATGCAGATGGTATTGCGCAGCGAAGACCCGGTGGCGCTGACCGCCGTCGCACGCCAGGCCGAGCGCGAGATGCGCACGCTGCACGGCGTCGGCAACGTCAGCTCGAGCGCTTCGCTGGTGCGTCCGGAAATCATCGTGCGTCCCGACTTCGCGCGCGCCGCCGACCTGGGCGTGACCGCGGCCTCGATCGGCGAGACCGTGCGCGTGGCCACCGCCGGCGACTACGACCAGGTGCTGGCCAAGATGAACGTGTCCGAGCGCCAGGTGCCGATCCGCGTCAAACTGCCGGACACGGTGCGCGCCGACCTCGACGCCATCGGCCGCCTGACCGTGCCGGGCAAGAACGGCCCGGTGATGCTGGCCAACGTGGCGACCATCACGATGGAAAGCGGCCCGGCCCAGATCGACCGCCTGAACCGCAGCCGCAACGTCACGCTCAACGTCGAACTGAACGGCCGCTCGCTGGGTGAAGTGAATACCGAGGCGCGCGCCCTGCCGGCGCTGCGCAACCTGCCGGCTTCCGTGCAGATCGCGGAACTGGGCGACGCCCAGGAGATGCAGCTGCTGTTCGCCAGCTTCGGCCTGGCCATGCTGATCGGCGTGCTGTGCATCTACGGCGTGCTGGTGCTGCTGTTCACCGACTTCCTGCAGCCGGCCACCATCCTGGCTGCCCTGCCGCTGTCGATCGGCGGCGCCTTCGTGGCGATGCTGGTCACGCGCAGCGCGCTGTCGATGCCGACCATGATCGGCCTGATCATGCTGATGGGGATCGTGACCAAGAACTCGATCCTGCTGGTCGACTACGCGATCCTGGCAAGGAAGGCCGGCATGAGCCGCGTCGACGCGCTGGTCGATGCCTGCCACAAGCGCTCGCGCCCGATCATCATGACCACCATCGCGATGGGCGCCGGCATGCTGCCGCTGGCGCTGGGCCTGTCGGGCGACCCGAGCTTCCGCGCGCCGATGGCGATTGCCGTGATCGGCGGCCTGATCACCTCGACCCTATTGAGCCTGCTGGTGGTGCCGGCGGTGTTTACCTATGTCGACGATATCGAGCACTGGTTCGGGCGCATGGCCGGCAAGCTGCGCAAGCAGTCGAGGCAGGTGGTGAAGGGGCACGAGGCAGTCAAATAGCAGTCAAATAAAAAAAGCCGGCATGGCGCCGGCTTCGAAGGTCGAGAATCGGTCCCGCGCCCCCATCGGAAGGCAGGACCGATCAGGTGCGCGTATTAATAGTCGCGACGGCTGCCACCCAGGATCTTGGCCAGCAGGAAGCCCACGCCGGCAGCGATCGCCACGGCGGTACCCGGATTCTGGCGCACGTATTCGCGGCCCTGGTCCATGTACTGGTCGTAGGCATCGTTCAGTTGCACTTTGCGGTCGCCCAGGCCCGAGGTGGCGCCGCTCAGCAGGCCTTGCAGCTTGTCCACGCCGGCGTGGGCGCTGGTGGCCAGGCGGTCGACCACCGGCTGCACGCTGTTGACGGCCTTGTCGACCAGCGGCTTGGCGGCGTCGGCAGCCTTGTCGATCGACTGGTGCAGGTCCTGGGCTTTCTGGTCGGCGGCGTCTTGCGCCTTGCCGATCACGTCCTGGGCCTTGCCGGCTGCGTCCTTGGCGACGTCCTTGGCGGCGTCCTGGGCCTTGCCTGCGACATCCTTGGCATCGCCGCCCACGCCGGAACCGGTGGCTGCGCTGCTCTGGCTGTTCTGCTGGCTGCTCTGGCTGTTGGTGCCGCCGGCGGTCGAGCCGCTGGCGCTCATTGCGCCCATCGAGCCGACGCCCTGGGCGCTGGATGCGGTGGCGCCGCCGGTGCTGGAGCCGGTCGAACCGGTCGAACCGGTGCTTTGATCCTTGCCCTGGTTCAGCTGGGTGCTCTTGTTCAGGCTGCCCGAAGCATTGCTTGCGCTGCCCTGGTTACTTGCGGTGCTGCCTTTTGCTTCATTCGGCTTCTGATTATCCATGATGAATTCCTCTTAAAATTTGTAGACCGACGCGGAGTAGACCGAAACTCGACCATCACCACATTCTTCCCTCATTCCCTACCAAACAAAACGAAGGCGCGTGAGTGGGCTGCGCTATATCAACGGAGCCAACTGAACAGTGCACGGAATCAAGACTTATCGCCGTTGACAGTGGACTGGCTCAAAAGTTCCCGGATTAGTCGGTCCCTCTCGCGTTCGCTGCTGTTCCGCGGCGCCATCCAATGGCACTGTTGAGTTCGCGGAGTTCACGATAGAAAAAATATAACTTTCGACGCAGCGGGACTGTGCGGTGCCTAACAGAGCTATTCGATCTCAGGAAATTGTGCGAAACCACATGCGGTTTTACATGATACGCACCCAGTTGCCCTTATACAGAATCGGTCCGCTCGGGCCTTTCGGATCGGGCGAGCCGCCACGGGGTTCCAGCGACACCGCCAGCATCGCGACATCGGCGCCGAGTGCGCCACCGTCCAGCGCCAGCGTGCTCTCCCTGCCGGCCAGGATGCCGAGCGAGCGCGGGTTGCCTTGCACCGGCACCGCCCACAGCTGCAGTGTCCTGTCGCCGGCCACGACGACATTGCCGAGCAGGCGCACGGTCAGCAGGCCGCGGCGCGGGTCGCCGGTCAGCAGCAGCGCCGGCTGTGCCTTGTCGTCCGCCAGCGTGGCGATGTAATCGGGTTGCGGCGTCGTCCACCTGCCCTGGCCGAGCGCAAGCACCAGTACCAGCGCCAGCGCCGCGGCCGTCGATACGCCGCCCAGCCAGCGCCAGAACACCAGCGATTCGCTGTGCCAGAACTGCCATGCCGGATGCCTGGCGGGCAAGTGCAGGCGCTGCGCGATGCGCTGCCATACCTGCCTGCGCGGACGCCGGGCGGGCGCGAATTCGGCCAGCGGCGCCAGCCGGTCGCGCCATTCGGCGGCCGTGCGCCGCAGCGCGGCGTCGCCATGCAGCCAGGCTTCGAAGCGGCGCCGCGCTCCGCCCTTCAATGTGCCGAGCGCGTATTCGGCGGCGAGCCGGTCGCGCAATACGGGCTTGTCGCGCAGGTTCATGGCCGTCCGCCTTTCTCCAGGCAGGTTTTCAGGCGCTCCAGGCTACGCCGTATCCAGGTCTTGACGGTGCCGATCGGCAGCGCCATCTGCCGCGCCACTTCGCTGTGCGACAGGTCGTGGAAAAACGCCAGGCCAACCACCTGCCGATGCACGCCTTCCAGTGCCGACATGCAGTAAGCCAGCGCCTCGGCTTCGCGGCTCATCGCCAGCGCCTCGATCGGGGACGCCAGCGGATCGCGCAAGGCATCCATGACCTCGCTGTCGAAAGGTTCGAGGCTGGCCTCGAAGCCGCACCCGTTGGCCCGCAACAGATCGAGCGCCTTGTTGCGGACGATGGTCGTCATCCAGGTCATGGGCGCCGCCAGGTGGCTCTGGTAACTCCCTGCGTGATGCCAGATGGCGACGAAACCGTCCTGCAGTGCCTCCTCGGCCAATTCGGGCTTCACCAGGATGCGCAGCGCGAATCCGTACAACTTTGCCGACGTGGCATCGTAGAGGCAGCGAAATGCGTCCGCGTCGTGCAATGCCGCAGCACGCAGCCAGGCCTGCAGCTGAATGGAATCGGGGGCATGGGCGTCGGTCACACGGGCCTTGTAGGATTACCGCGTTGAAAAAATATTAAGTGTAGCGAAAATACCATAAATTTCTCGCTTGCACTGTTGGCGACTCGTGTGCCGCCATGCCCCCTGCTGCATCACGCGTAAGCCGTGCTCATGTGCAGCGTGCCGTTGGCGCCGCGCGGGAAGAAGCCGCCCATGGTCACCGACTCCCTGGTGAGGTAGACGATGTTCAGCACGTCGCCCGGGCTGCGGCTGAAGGCGATGCCGTCCTTGTCGAGCGGGACGATGTTCGACACGGTGGCGTCGGTGGTGTTGACGATGCCCTGGTCGACGTCCGCCGCATTGTCGAGGCTGTCGCGCGCATCCGAGATGGCACCGGCGGCAGTGCGTAGTGTCGGCGTACTCAAACCTTTTGTATACAGCACGGTGCGCACCAGGCCGGCATGGTAGGCCTCGGCGGCCAGTATCCCGGCTGCCGCCTCGAGGAAGGTCTTGTTCTGGATCAGCGGCGACGCCCCCTTGTAAGCGGTCACACCGACGTCCTCGAAGATGAATGCACCCAGCAGGAAGTTCTCGTCGCTGGCATAGGGATCGAAGGCGACGCCGGCACCGACCAGCCCGGCCGCCCGCGCGGCATTCGAGAACGCGCCGTTCGGATCGGTACCGCCGATATCGATCGCCGGCTGCGCCACCGCGGCGCTGCCGAGTGCCGAGCGCAGGAAACCGACGTGCGCGATCTCGTCCTGGGCGATTTCCTTGGCGTATTGTGCGACCAGCGGATCCCTGAAGGGCACCTGCTTGCCGCCGGTCACCGTGCCCTGCGTCCCAGCGCCGGTCAGCATGTTGGCAGCCAGGCCGGTGCCGAACACGGCATACGAATAGAACTGCGCTTCCAGGTATTCCAGGTTCAGGGCAAAGTTGAGGATGTCGGTATCGGTCGGCTGCGCCGACTGGGCGATGGCCTCGTGCACCGAGCCGCCGCAGGCGCTGAGCAGGGTACCGCCCACCAGGCCGACGCTCAAGCCGCCGACATTCTTGAAAAACGAACGGCGCTTTTCCAGCTTTTGCTTGCGCGATTCCAGTAAAGCCAAAGTGACATTGGTGTCCGTCATGGTATTTCTCCCGTTTAATGAAACGTCGAAAAAACATTGTCGGCACACGGCAATGAATTTCGATTAGGAAAAAAACCAAAATCCAGTACTTTGTGCATAAAGCTTGTACTGGATCAGGACGCGTTCGGATTCAAGTTTTTTTACTGGCGATCATTTTCAGTTCATCAATGAAGACCCGTACTTTTTGCGGGAGGTGCGGTGACGCCGGATAGACGGCATGGATGTCGCTGGCGGCCAGCGACCAGTCCGGCAGCAGGCGCACCAGGCGCCCGGCCGCGACGTCGTCCTGGACCGAAAACACGGTCGCGCGCAACACGCCGTTGCCGGCCAGCGCCGCTGCACGCGAGGCATAGGCCGAGTTGGTGGAAAACACGGTATTGCGCATCGCGACCTCATGCACATGGCCCTGGGCGTCGCTCAAGGTAAAGCTGCCCGGCTGGGCCACCACGGTCAGCTCCACGTACGGCATTGACGCCAGCGCCGCCGGCGCGTCGGGCCCATTCGGCATAGTGTGGCGGGCAATGAAATCCGGACTGGCCACCAGCCAGCGCAGCAGCGGGCCGATGCGGGCGGCCTGGTGCCCCGAATCGCCCAGCTTGCCCAAGCGGACCGCCACGTCGATGCCTTCGGCGATCAGGTCGACCCGGTGGTCCGCGCATTGCAGCTCGACCGTGAGGCCGGGATAACGCGCCCGCAAGCTGGACAGCAGCGGCGCCACCACCATCACCCCATAATCCACCGGCGCCGCCACGCGCAGCTTGCCCTGCACGCTGTTGCGCCCGGTGCGCGCCTGCTCGATCGCATCCCCGGCCGCCTGCAGCACCTGGCGGCTGGCCTCATAAAAGGCGCGGCCGGCCTCGGTCAGGCGCAGCGTGCGCGTGGAGCGCACCAGCAGGTCGACACCGACCTCGGATTCCAGCAGCTGCATGTGCTTGCTGACCATCGACTTGGCCAGGCCCAGGCGCCCGGCCGCAGCCGTCAGCGAGCCGGCTTCGACGACGGCGACGAAAACGGCAAGGCGGTTGAGGTTGACGGCAGAGATGTCCATGCATGCGATTGTACGCTTTCAATGAACATTGATTCTCTGATTGTCCGTCTTATCGAAACTTTCATGCTTGCCTACACTGATGACTCAACCCATGAAAGGAAGCGACACCATGAAGCTCCACGGCATCCCCCTGTCCGGCCACACCCACCGCGTGCAACTGTTCCTGGGCCTGCTTGGCATCCCGTATGAATTCGCCGCGGTCGACCCGGCCGGGGGCGCCAACCGCACACCGGCATTCCTGGCCATGAGCCCCTTCGGCGAAATCCCGGCGCCTACCCTGGCCGACGTCGCCGCTTTCAGCTATATCGCGCATGCGCCGGAAGGCGGTGTGTCCTTGAAACCCTACCCACGCATCCGCGCCTGGCTCGACCAGGTGCGCGCCCTGCCCGGCTTCGTCGCCATGCCGGCCACCACTGCCGGCGTGGCGCCCGAGGTCTATTGACATGGAGACGGAGATGGATACGCCACGCTTCCATGCCGGCGAACTGTGCGTCCAGGCCCGCGCCGGGGTGCCCGAGCAGTACGCCAGCCGCGCCGCCGCCGCCATCCGCGACCGCATGCCGGACCAGCACCGCCGGTTCTTCGGCCAGCTGCCCTTCTTTTTCCTCGGCGCGCCGGATGCGGACGGCCAGCCCTGGGCCACGGTACTGGCCGGCGAGCCGGGTTTCATTACGGCACCCGACGCACGCACGCTGCGCATCGGCGGCGGCCTGCTGCCCGGCGATCCGCTGCAGGGCCAGTTGCTGCCCGGCCGCCATGTGGGTGGCCTGGGGCTGGTGCCGCTGACGCGCCGGCGCAACCGGGTCAACGGCGTCATCGACGAGGTGGATCATGGCGTGCTCACTATCGACGTCAGGCAGAGCTTCGGCAATTGTCCGCAGTACATCCAGCAGCGCGGGCAGCGCGTGGTCGCGCCGCGTGCGCAGCCGCTGGTCGTGCGCGCCGCCGGGCTCAATGATCAGGACCGCTTGCTCATCGAGCGCGCCGACACCTTCTTCATCGCCAGCGCCAACCTCGATGTGCAGGCCGGTGCGGCGCGCGGCGTCGATATATCGCACCGCGGCGGCCGGCCCGGCTTCGTGCACGTCGACGACGATGGCACGCTGCTGGCGCCCGATTTCATGGGGAATTTCTTCTTCAATACGCTGGGCAACCTGGTGGAATATCCGCGCGCCGGGTTGCTGTTCGTCGACTTCGACAGCGGCGACCTGCTGCACCTGGCGGTCGAGGGCGAGATCGTCTGGGATGGGCCGCTGGTGGCGGCGTTCGAGGGTGCCGAGCGGCTGCTGCGCTTCCGGATTCGGGAGGTGGTGCGTAACGTCGGAGCGTTGCCGTTCCGGTGGAGCGAGGCGCAGCCGGCGGCGCAACTGGCGCGGACCGGGAACTGGGACGAGGCGGCGCGGGCGCTGGCGGGCGGTGGCTGAGACCGGATCTTAGCGCGCCGCCGAGCGTAAACCGCTGTCGGCCTGCTTCCAGTTGCGTTCGAGTTCGTGCTCGGTGGCTTGTGCTTCGGCCTGCTTGCCCTGCGCCGCCAGCGCCTGGCGCAAGCCTTGCAAGGCCCAGCCGTTGCCCGGATGTTCCGCCAGGTGGGCGCGGAAGCTCTGTTCGGCCGCTGCGTAGCGCCGCGCGGCCACTTGCATGGCCCCCAGGCGCAAACGCGGACCGGTGGCCAGCGTCGGCGGTTCCGTGGCATCGGCGTCAGACGCGGCCGTCACGGCGAGTTGCTGCTGAGCCAAAGCCTCGTCGGCATGCTGGCCGGACCAGGCAATTTCGGCGCGCAATTGCGCCTGCGCGCTGCGCGCCAGGCTGCGCATCAGTTTGTCCACATACCCGTCGCCGGGATGGTCCTTGACGAGCCGATCGGCCGCCGGGTCCAGCCGCACTTGCGCGGCCTGCGCCGCGCTGCGCTGGCCCGCTTGCGCCAGGGCAATGCCACTCGTCATTTGCCCCACCACCGTGGCGACGCCCTTGTCGCCGGACGGCAGCGGTTCCTGGCGCAATGCGTCCCAGCGCTGCAGGCGGAGCAGGGTCAGCATCGGCAGGCTGCGCATGTATTCGGCATAGGTGTTGTCCCCCTTGGCGCGCAGGGCGAGCGTGCGCGCGGTGGACAGCGCCAGATCGCCGCGCCCTTCCATCAGCGCGGCATACCATTGGAAGTGGAGATTGTGGCCGCGCCAGTCCTTGCTGACCGAGAAGTCCTGGCGTTGCAATTCCAGTTCCATGGCCGCATCGGCGGCGACAGCGGCCTGGTTGACGCGGGTGGCGTCGGCATAACGGCCCAGGTGGGCGTATGTGTGGGACGGCATGTGCAGCAAATGCGGCGACTTGGGCGCCAGCGCGCCCAGTCGATCGGCCGATGCCTCGGCGCGCCGGGCCACCGGCACCGCATCGACCGTGTGGATCATGTAGTGGTTCAGCCCGGTGTGTCGGGGATGCAGCACCAGGCCTTGTTCGAGCATGTCGGCCAGCTCGCCAACGCGGCCGGCTGGCTGGCCGGTGCGCCGGTCCCACCAGTCGGCGCGCGTGGCCACCAGCTCGGCTTCGGCGTAGATGGACAGGATATCCGGGTCGCCGGGAAAGCGCGCCACCAGCTGGCGCATGCGCTCGGCATACACGATGTCGAGTGGATCGGCCCGTTTTGTCCCGGCCGCGCCGCAGATGTCCGCCTGGATCGCGGCGCTGGCACGGGCGCCGGGGTCCGTACCGTATCGCACGGCGAGCGCACCGATCAGCGCCCGGTCGCGTTCCGAACTGCCGGCGCCGTGTTTGACGGCGTAGTCCACATAACGCACCGCCTCGCGCAGATCGTGGCGGTCGGTATCGTTGATGTTCGGCCCCATTTGATAAGCCACGCCCCAGGCGCACAGCGCGCAATCGGGATCCTGCGCCAGCGCGGCCTTGAAGGAGCGGATGGCTTCGACCTCGTTGAAGGCGTAGGCCTGGGCCATGCCCTGCGCGAACAGGCGGCGCGCGGCTTCGTTAGCCCGGGAGGGCTGCATGCCGCCCACGCCGAAACCGTCGATGACCGGCGCAGTGGCCATGCTGTCGGGCCGCCACGGCAGCGTCGAACAGGCCGCGATCGCGGACAAGGCGAACACCACGGTGGACCAGCGACGGGCGGGGGGCAAGCGCATGGAGACCTCTTCCGAAATGGCGGGTTGCTAAAAAGCCATGTTACACCCAAGCGCTTGCATGAAGAGAAGGAAGCGAAAAAAGAAAAAAGGGCTACAAGCATATGCTTGCAACCCTTTACTCTTGCTGCTGAATTCTTGGTGCCGCTGACCGGAATCGAACTGGTGACCTTCGCATTACGAATGCGCTGCTCTACCGACTGAGCTACAGCGGCGACACACTACTGCGACGAACTGGCCGTGCAGCAGGGTCCCGTATTCTAACAAACAACAGTGCAAACTTGCTAGTCCGGCTCGGCAATTTTGTGTGCGGCCGCCAGAATACAGGGTAACGTGGCCTTATCCGGCGTGCTTATTCGGCGTGATAAGCCGTCACACGCTCGACTTCGCTCTTCGAACCCAGGAACACCGGCACGCGCTGGTGCAGCTTGGCCGGCGGGATGTCGAGGATGCGCTGGCGGCCGTCGGTGGCGGCGCCGCCGGCCTGCTCGACGATCATGGCCATCGGGTTCGCTTCGTACATCAGGCGCAGCTTGCCCGGCTGCGACGGGTCGCGCGTATCGGCCGGGTACATGAAGATGCCGCCGCGGTTCAGGATGCGGTGCACGTCGGCCACCATCGAGGCGATCCAGCGCATGTTGTAATCCTTGCCGAGCGGACCGGTTTTGCCTGCCAGCATTTCGCTGATGTAGCGCTGCACCGGCGGGTGCCAGTGGCGCTGGTTCGACATGTTGATCGCGAATTCCTTGGTCTCTTCCGGAATCTGCATGTTCTTCTGGGTCAGGACCCAGGAACCCATCTCGCGGTCGAGCGTGAAGCAGTTGACGCCGTTGCCGGTGGTCAGCACCAGCATGGTCTGCGGGCCGTACACGGCGTAGCCGGCGGCGACCTGCTGGGTGCCGGCCTGCATGAAGTCGGCTTCGGTCGGGGCGCTCATGCCTTCCGGCGCCTTCAGCACCGAGAAGATGGTGCCGATCGAGACGTTGACGTCGATGTTCGAAGAGCCGTCCAGCGGGTCGAACAGCAGCATGTATTCGCCCATCGGGTAGCGGTTCGGGATCGGGTGGATCGATTCCATTTCTTCCGAGGCCATCGCCGCCAGGTGGCCGCCCCACTCGTTGGCTTCGAGCAGTATCTCGTTGGAGATCACGTCGAGCTTCTTCTGCACTTCGCCCTGGACGTTCTCGGAACCGGCGCTGCCGAGGATGTCCCCGAGCGCGCCCTTGCCGACCGAGTGGCTGATGGTCTTGCAGGCGCGCGCCACGACCTCGATCAGGAGGCGCAGCGAGGCGGGGATGTTGTCGTTGAGGCGTTGTTCCTCGACGAGGTATTGGGTCAGGCTGACACGTTTCATGAACTTCCTTAGGGTTGATTCAATTTCAAATACTTAGTTTGCCAAGGCCTTGCTGATGACTTCGCGCACGTCGTTCGACAATTTTGCCTGTCCGGCCACGTGCTGCAGCGACTTCTTCATGTGCACCTGCAGCGCCGGTGCATAACGGCGCCAGCGGTCCATCGCACGGGCCAGGCGGCTGGCGACCTGCGGGTTGAGCGCGTCCAGCGCGATCACCTGCTCGGCCCAGAACGCGTAGCCGCTGCCGTCCCCTGCGTGGAAACCGACCGGATTGCCAGCGCAGAAGGTAGACACCAGGCTGCGCGCCCGGTTCGGGTTACGCAGCGTGAAGGCCGAATGCGTCATGAGCTCGCGCACCGCCTCGACGCCGGTGCTCGGGGCCGAGGCCTGCATCGCGAACCACTTGTCGACCACCAGCGCGTCGCCCTTGAACTCGTCGTAGAAACGCTGCAGTGCGTCGCTGGCCGCGGCGTCCGCTTCTTCGCTGGCCGCGCGCGCATGCACCAGGGCCGACAGCGCGCCGATGCGATCGGTCATGTTGTCGGCTTCGTCGAACTGCTTGCGCGCCAGCGCGATCGTCTCGGCATCCGGCGCCGCGCACAGGTAGGCCAGCGCCAGGTTCTTCAGTGCGCGCTTGCCGATCGACACGGCATCCGGGCTGTACTCGCCCGGCGTCTGGTTGGCCTGGTACTGGGCCAGCAGTTCGCTGCGCAGGCGGGCGCCGATGTCGGCGCGCACGAACTGGCGCGCCAGGTGGATGGCGAGCGGGTCGACCACGTCGAACTGGTCGGCGATCATGGTTTCCGACGGCAGCATCAGGGCCTGCTCGCGGAAATTCGGATCCAGCGATTCATCGACCAGCATCTTGCGCATCGCTTCGACGAAGACGTCGTCGAGATCCAGCACGGCACCGGCTTTGCCCGTGTCCATGCCGATGGTCGAGTTGTGCACGGCCAGGTTGCCGGCCAGCCTGACCAGGCGGCTCATCGCCAGGCGCTGGCCGGCCTCCCAGCGGTTGACCGGGTCGCTGTCGTGGTTGAACAGCAGCGTCAGTTCCGCATCGTTGTAGCCATATTTCAGGATCACCGGCGCCGAAAAGTCGCGCAGGATCGACGGCGTCGGCTGCTCGGTAACGCCGGTGAAGACGAAAGTCTGGTCCGCTTCCGTCAGCTCCAGCACGGCCGTGGTGCCGTACTCCTTGCCGTCGACGGTCAAAGGCAGGTCTTGCCCATCCTTGCCCAGCAGGCCGACGGCCACTGGAATGTGGAAGGGCAGCTTTTCCGGCTGGCCCGGGGTCGCCGGGCAGGACTGGACCAGACGCAGTGCATAGGTGCCGGCCTGTTCGTCGTAGCGGGTCTCGGCCTGCACGACCGGGGTGCCGGCCTGGCTGTACCAGCGCTCGAACTGGGTCAGGTCGCGGCCGTTGGCGTCCGCCATCGCCAGGCGGAAGTCGTCGCAGGTGACGGCTTGCCCGTCGTGGCGTTCGAAATACAGGTCCATGCCTTTGCGGAAGCCGTCGCGGCCCAGCAGGGTCTGGTACATGCGCACGACTTCGGCGCCCTTCTCGTACACCGTGACGGTATAGAAGTTGTTGATCTCGACAAAGGAGTCGGGACGTACCGGGTGTGCCATCGGACCCGAATCTTCCGGAAACTGGGCCTGGCGCAGCGTGCGCACCTGGTCGATGCGGGTGACGGCGCGGCCGGTGTCGGTGCCGATCATGTCGGCCGAGAATTCCTGGTCGCGGAACACGGTCAGGCCTTCCTTCAGCGACAGCTGGAACCAGTCGCGGCAG
>Ga0308160_10002661_pt1 | contig 21160 bp, 20 predicted proteins | sample PhyFR1_FD_201036 | JGI IMG/M metagenome (GOLD analysis project Ga0308160, IMG submission 201036) | Phyllosphere microbial communities from UC Gill Tract Community Farm, Albany, California, United States - DLSLF.R1 | ecosystem: Host-associated > Plants > Phyllosphere > Unclassified | place: USA...
CGTGAACGCCGACATCGAATCGGTGATCAAGGCGATCGGCCACTACACCGGCATGACCTTCATCATCGACCCGCGCGTCAAGGGCACGCTGACGCTGGTGTCCGAGAAATCGCTGAGCAAGACCGAGGCCTTTGGCCTGCTCACCTCGACCCTGCGCCTGCAGGGCTTCGCGGTGGTTACCAGCGGTGACGGCTACGCCAAGGTGGTGCCCGAGGCCGAGGCCAAGCTGCAGTCCTCGCCGACCCAGGTCGGCGGCATGCGCGCCAGCAAGGCCAGCGGCGACCAGATCGCGACCCAGGTGTTCTACCTGTCCTACGAGTCGGCGGCGAATCTCACCTCGGTGCTGCGCCCGCTGATCTCGCCGAACAATTCGATCATGGCCAATCCGGGCAACAACACCCTGGTCATCACCGACTACGCCGACAACCTGCGCCGCCTGGCGCGCATCATCGCCGCGCTCGACGCGCCGGTGGCGGCCGAGCTCGACGTGATCCCGATCCGCAACGCGATCGCCAGCGATATCGCCCAACTGGTCACGCGGCTGATGGAACCGGCCGCCGGCGGCGACTCGGGCCGGGTCACGGTGCTGGCCGATCCGCGCACCAACTCGGTGGTGGTGCGCGCGCCGTCGCAGGCGCGCGGCAACCTGGCCAAGAGCCTGATCGCCCGTCTCGATCAAGAGAGCTCGACCAAGGGCAATATCCACGTCGTCTACCTGAAGAACGCCGAGGCCAGCCGCGTCGCACAAACCCTGCGCGCCGTGGTCTCGCAAGATGCGTCGGCGGCGCCGCAGCAGCAACAGGGCACCTCGGGCAGTTCGATCACTTCCGGCACCGGCACCAGCCAGCAGGGCCAGGGTGGCCTGGGCGGCCAGCAGGGCCTGCAGGGCAGCACGGGCCTGGGCGGAGCCAGCAGCACGGTCGGCCAGCAGGGCCAGAATACGGCCGGCGGCGCCGGCGGCGGCCAGGGCTCGGGCTTCATCCAGGCCGACGTCTCGACCAACAGCCTGATCATCACCGCACCGGACGCCATCTACCGCAACCTGCGCTCGGTCATCGACCAGCTCGACGTGCGCCGCGCACAGGTCTATATCGAAGCGCTGGTGGTCGAGGTGAACTCGAACAAGGCCTCCGAATTCGGCGTGCAGTGGGTCGGCGCCACGGGTGATTCCGATAGCAAGTACCGTTTCGGCGGCGTGCAGAACTATACCGGTGGCGGGAGCGGCAGCAGCATCGTCAACCTGGCGCTGGCAGCCAGCCAGGGCAGCAGCGCCACCACCGCCCCGACCGTGCCGTCCGGCCTGACCTTCGGCCTGTTCCGCCAGGTGGGCGGCGAGCTGGGCCTGGGTGCGGTGGCGCGCGCGCTTGAAAACGACGGCAACGCCAACATCCTGTCGACGCCGAACATGATCACGCTCGACAACGAACTGGCCGTCATCAAGGTCGGCCAGAACGTGCCGATCATCACCGGTTCGTACACCACTTCCGGCAACAATAGCGGCAACCCGTTCCAGACCGTCGACCGGCAAGACGTCGGCCTGCTGCTGCGCGTGCGTCCGCAGATCTCGGAAGGCGGCACCATCAAGATGGCGATCTACCACGAGAACTCGAGCGTGGATGCATCGACCCGGAACGCCGCGTCGGGCCTGACCACCAATGTGCGCGCGATCGAAAGCAATGTGCTGGCCGACGATGGCCAGATCATCGTGCTGGGCGGCCTGATCGAAGACACCGAAGGCGACGGCGAAGAAAAAGTGCGCGGCCTGGGCGATATCCCGGTGATCGGCAACCTGTTCAAGTACCGCACCCGCACCCGCAACAAGACCAACCTGATGGTGTTCCTGCGTCCGGTCGTGGTGCGCAGCAAGGACGCCTCGGCGTCGATCGCGATGGACCGCTACGAGTACATGCGCGCGGCCGGCGCCGCCGGCCAGCCAGAATCCTCGCCACTACTGCGCGACCTGGGCTCGCCGCAACTGCCGCCGCTGGTCAAGGGCCAGCCGCCTGCCGGTGGCGGCATGGCCACGGTACCCGCGCAGCAACAGTTGCCGGCCGGTGCCGCGTCGGGTGCATCGAACGACGACAATGCGCGTCCTGGCGCGTCCGGCAAGTTGCCGGGTGCGAACCAGGGAACTGCGCCGGGCGCCGGGGTGTCTGAGTCTGGATCGGGCGGCGCCGCGCCCGGCGTCAATCCGGCATCGCAGTTTCGTCCGCTAGTCAGTCCGGTGCAACAACCGAACCGGGAGTGAGCACCATGAACAATCTCTTGCCCTACGCCTTCGCCCGTGACCACGGCGTGCTCGCGCGCGGCAATGGCGAGCCCGGGCAGAGCGTCGAGGTGCTGGTGTCCAGCGCCACGCCGCCGGCCGCCATCGCCGAGGTGTCGCGCCGTTTCGGGCGCATCCAGCTGCGCCGCCTCGAGCGCGACGAGCTCGATGCCGCCATCGCCGGCGCATATGCCGGCGGCGGCGGCGATGCGTCCCAGGTGGTCGACGAATTCGACGCCGACCTCGACCTCACCAGGCTGCTGCAAGACGTGCCTGCGATCGAAGACCTGCTCGAATCGTCCGACGACGCACCCGTGATCCGCATGATCAATGCGCTGCTCACGCAATCGCTGCGCGAAGGCGCGTCCGATATCCACATCGAGCCGTTCGAGCAGACCTCGGTCGTGCGCTTTCGCATCGACGGCGCGCTGCGCGACATCGTGCGGCCCAAGAAGGCCATCCACGCCTCGCTGATCTCGCGCATCAAGATCATGTCGCAGCTCGACATCGCCGAGAAACGCCTGCCGCAGGATGGCCGCATCACCCTGCGCGTGGGCGGCAAACCCGTCGACGTGCGGGTCTCGACGCTGCCGACCGGCCACGGCGAACGTGCGGTGCTGCGTCTGCTCGACAAAGAAGCGGGGCGCCTCGACCTGTCGCACCTTGGCATGGCGCCCGAGATGCTGCCGCAGTTCGACCGCCTGATCAACCAGCCGCACGGCATCGTGCTGGTGACCGGCCCGACCGGTTCCGGCAAGACCACCACGCTGTACGCGGCGCTGTCGCGCCTGAACGCGTCGGCCACCAACATCATGACGGTGGAAGACCCGATCGAATACGACCTGAACGGTGTCGGCCAGACGCAAGTCAATGCCCGCATCGACATGACGTTCGCGAAAGCCCTGCGCGCCATCCTGCGGCAAGACCCCGACGTGATCATGATCGGCGAGATCCGCGACCTCGAGACGGCGCAGATCGCGGTGCAGGCGTCGCTGACCGGCCACCTGGTGCTGGCGACGCTGCACACGAACGACGCCGCGGCGGCCGTCACCCGCCTGCTGGACATGGGCATCGAGCCATTCCTGCTGTCGTCCTCGCTGCTGGGCGTGATGGCCCAGCGCCTCGTGCGCAAGCTCTGCCCGCAGTGCAAGACCTTCGACGGTTCCACCTGGCATGCGGTGGGCTGCGAGCGCTGCGGCCACACGGGTTACCACGGCCGGGTCGGCGTCTACGAGCTGCTCGAGACCACCGAAGGAATCCGCGCCCAGATCCACAACCGCGCATCCGAAGCCGAGATCCGCGCCACGGCCGAAGGCACCGGCATGAAGACCATGCGCGAAGACGGCGAACGCTGGCTGGCCGACGGCACCACCACACGCGCCGAGCTGGTGCGCGTGACCAAGGATTGAGATGGAAACTGGCACCATGCGAACGTCGAGATGGCGAACTGCAAGATTGGACCTTGACTGATGCCGGCATTTCGCTATGAAGCCGTCGATGCCGGCGGCGCCACCCGCAAGGGCGTGGTCAACGCCGACAGCCCGCGCGCGGCGCGCGCCGACCTGCGCGCGCAAGGCCTGACGCCGCTGGCGGTCGACGCCATCGCGGCCCAGGTCGACGCGGCCGGCGTGGCGCGCTCGCGCGGGATCGGCGAGCGCCTGTCGCAGAACGAGCTGGCCCTGTTCACGCGCCAACTGGCCAGCCTGCTGGAAGCCGGCCTGCCGCTCGAACAGGCGTTCACGGCACTGCTGGAGCAGGCCGAGCGCCCCTATATGCGCGACCTGATCGCGTCGATTCGCGCCGAAGTGATCGGCGGCTCGCCATTCTCTACCGCGCTGGCCCACCACCCGCGCGACTTCGCCGAGATCTACCGGGCGCTGGTCGCCTCGGGCGAGCAGATCGGCCAGCTGTCGCGCGTGCTGTCGCGCCTGGCCGACTACATCGAACGCCGCAATGCGCTGGTGCAGAAGGTGCGCCTGGCGTTCACCTATCCGGCGATCGTCACCGTGGTCGCGTTCGCGATCGTGATCTTCCTGCTGACCTACGTGGTGCCGCAGATCGTCTCGGTGTTCGCCAATACCAAGCAGAAGCTGCCGTTCCTGACGGTGGTCATGCTGGCGGTGTCCGACTTCGTGCGCGCCTATGGCATTGTCGTGGGCATCCTGCTGGCCGGCGCGTTCTGGATGTGGCGCCGCGCGCTGCGCAATCCAGTGCTCAAGCGGCGCTGGCACACCTGGCTGCTGACGGCCCCGATCTACGGCAAGTTCGAGCGCAGCCTGAATACCGCGCGCTTCGCCAGCACGCTGGCGATCACGACCGGCTCGGGCGTGCCGATCCTGCGCGCGCTCGACACCAGCCGCGAGACCTTGTCCAACGTCGCCATGCGCGAGCTGGTCGAGGAAGCCACCGGCAGCGTGCGCGAGGGCGTCAGCCTGGCGCGCGCCTTATCGGCGCAAAAGCACTTTCCGCCGATGCTCGTGCACATGATCCGCGCCGGCGAGATCACCGGCGAGCTACCGGCCATGCTGGAGCGGGCCGCGAACTCGCAGCAGGCCGACCTCGAGCGCCGCACGCTGACCATCGCCGGCCTGCTCGAACCGGTGCTGATCCTGGCCATGGGCCTGGTCGTGCTGCTGATCGTGCTGGCGGTGCTGATGCCGATTATTGAAATCAATCAATTGGTGCAGTAAGCGCGCTGTAAAAGCTGGGCTGTAGAAGTTGAGCTTAGAAGATGATCTGTAAAAGCCGGGCTGCAGAGGCTGAGCTGTAGAAGATGATCTGTAAAAGCCGGGCTGTAGAGGCTGAGCTGTAGAAGATAATCTATGAAAGCTGAGCTTTAGAAGATGCGCTATAAAAGCTGAGCTGTAGGAGTGTAGCCATAAAGCTGGGCTGTAAAAGCTGCGCTGTCGAAGCTGCGCTGCAAAAATTGAGTTATAGATCGCGCTGTAGATTGCGTATTAGATTGCGTTGTAAATTCAGCTTTCAACAAGCTGTGAGTCCAAGGACACCATGAACAAGCGTTTGCCCCTTCTCTTCAGTCTGCTGGCCCTGATCCTGCTGGCGGCCTCGATCGCCTATTGGGTGCTGCAGCTGTACAAGCCGGAGCAGCGCCCATTGGCCGCGCCGCCGGTAGCGAGCATGCCCGAGCCGAGCCCGGATGCCGCCGCGACCTTGTTCGGCGGCCAGCCGACCCAGGTCATTTCCAACTTCCAGCTGACCGGTGTGATCGCGGCCGGCGCCGACAGCGCCGTGATCCTGGTGGCCGACGGCCAGCCGGCGAAAGCGGTGCGTATCGGCCGTGAAATCGCGCCCGGCGTGACCGTGAGCGAGGTGCATCGCCGCTACGTGATGCTGTCCGACGGCGGCGTGCTGAAACGGGTCGAACTGGCGGCCGACAGCGGCCAGTCGACGTCGATCACGCCGCCGCAGCCGCGCATGGCGCCCCAGCCGATGATGCCGCAACCGGTCGCTGCGGCGCCGGCTCCGGGTGTCGAGCCGCAGACCGCGCCTGGCGCGGTCAACGCGCCGCCGGCGATGCAGAGCGTGCCGCCGCCAGGCGGCGGACCGCAGGGCACGACGACCACCTCGGAGAATGCGCAAGTGCCCGAGGATCCACCTCCCGAGGCGGACGACCCGACCCGGCAGGGCAACCAGGTGCAGATGCCGCCCAACGCCCAGCCGATGAACCAGACCGGACGGCCGGTGATGTAATGGCACTGGTGCAGTCCGGCGCCGCTCGGCCAGGACCGACCTTGCCTGGCCACGCCTTGCCCAGCGCAACCCAGACCCGCACAGCCCCACCCGGCCCAGCCACCCACTGCGTCGCCAGCTCGTCGCTTACCGCCGCAGTGCGGTGAACGCAGCTAGTTCCCATGAGCGGAATCCCAGCAGCAAGGTATAACCCTCGCGCTCATCGGCCGGCAAGCGCCGGTCATTGCGATGCAGCCGCGCCAGCTCAGCCGCCAGCTGCTCGATCTTCAACGACAGTTCTTGCGCACTGGCCTGCGACAGCCGTGCTGGCAGGCACAGCAGCGCCTCACCCGCGCCATCGAAGCGGCCTGCGAAATAGTCTTCCACCACGTGTTCGCGGAAGAATTGCTGCACGGGGCCATCCGGCAGCCAGCGGAAGGCATTCGACACCCGCAGCAGATAGCGGTTAAGCGGTTTCAGTTCGATGACACCGAGCCGGTCGAGTTCCGCGAGCAGCTTGATGCACTCGGTTTCGCTCAAGCTGTACGTCTCGACCACCTGCTCCAGGCTCCAGTGACCGAGGCAGCAAATCGCCATCAACAGCAGGCGCGGATTGGCCACCAGCGAGCGTTCCTGCGGCAGGCTCAGCGCATCGAGCTCGGGCCGCGACTCCAGCGCGCCACGGAGCAGCTCTTCCAGTGGAATGCCCGTTGCCTGGCAGATCTCGGCCAGGCGCGACAGCGCCATATCCTTTTGCCCGAACATGCGCTTGATGCTCGATTCGCTCACGCCGATGCGTTCGGCCAGCAGCTTGTAGGTGATGCCGGCCGCGCGCAGGCGGGCGCGCAGGGTGTCGAGGATCAGGTCGGGTGAGCTCATGGATTTCCGTGGAGTAGGGCGACGGCTGACTCTACCGTTGATCGCAGCCGCGGACAATCCGCGTGCGACGAACGGTCAGCGCAGCCGATCAAGGCAAAAAAGCGGGCACCGAAGTGCCCGCAAGGAGAAAACCGGGTGACGCCACGGCGGCTCAATCGTCCTCGTCCGCCACCAGCTTGACCTGCCTGAGTGCCCGCTTGGCTGCATGCCGCTCGCTCGACAAGGGCTTGGCATGCGGCCCGGCCGCGCGCGCCTTGGCCAGCGCCGCCAGCGGATTGCGCGGCTTGCCGAGCTGCTGCGACGGTTGCACGCGCAGGCGCATCTTCTGCCGGGTTGCCAATGCCTTGTTTGCCATGCGGGACTCCGTACAAATTACAGGACGTAGCGCGACAGGTCCTCGTTGACCGCCAGCGCGTCGAGACGTTCGTTGACATAGGCCGCATCGATCCGCACCACCTGGTCTTTCTCGGCGCCGGCGCTGAACGAGATTTCTTCGAGCAGCTTTTCCATCACCGTGTACAGGCGGCGCGCGCCGATATTCTCGGTGCGCTCGTTGACCGCGAACGCGATCTCGGCCAGGCGATGGATGCCTTCGTCGATGAACTCGATCCTGACCCCTTCGGTTGCCAGCAGCGCCTCGTACTGCTTGGTCAGGCTGGCGTGGGTCGAGGTCAGGATGCTCTTGAAGTCGTCGATCGACAGCGATTCGAGCTCGACCCGGATCGGGAAGCGGCCTTGCAGTTCCGGGATCAGGTCCGACGGCTTGGCCAGGTGGAAAGCGCCCGAGGCGATGAACAGGATGTGATCGGTCTTGATCATGCCGTACTTGGTGTTCACCGTCGTGCCCTCGACCAGCGGCAGCAGGTCGCGCTGCACGCCGGCGCGCGACACATCGGCGCCGCCGTGCTCGGAACGGGTCGCGATCTTGTCGATCTCGTCCAGGAACACAATGCCGTTCTGCTCGACGTTGGCGATTGCCTTCTGCTTGAGCTCGTCCTCATTGAGCAGCTTGCCGGCTTCTTCCTCGATCAGCAGCTTCATCGCGTCCTTGATCTTGAGCTTGCGCGGCTTCTTGCGCGCATTGCCCACGCCGGCGAACATCGACTTGATCTGCTCGGTCATTTCTTCCATGCCCGGCGGCGCCATGATTTCCATCTGCGGCGCGGCGTCGGCCACGTCTATCTCGACCTCGCGGTCGTCGAGCGCGCCCTCGCGCAGGCGCTTGCGGAAGGTCTGGCGGGTGGCGTCGCCTTCTTTCGAATCGCCATTGCCGGCGCTGGTGTTGAAGCCGAAATCGCGCGCCGGCGGCACCAGGATGTCGATGATGCGGTCTTCGGCCGCGTCCTCGGCGCGCTGGCGCACCTTCTTCGCTTCGCTGGCGCGGGTCTGCTTGACGCCGATGTCGATCAGGTCGCGAATGATGGTGTCGACGTCGCGGCCGACATAGCCGACCTCGGTGAACTTGGTCGCTTCGATCTTGATGAATGGCGCATCGGCCAGCTTGGCCAGGCGGCGCGCGATCTCGGTCTTGCCGACGCCCGTCGGGCCGATCATCAGGATGTTCTTGGGTGTGATCTCGTGGCGCAGGCCTTCTTCGACCTGCTGGCGCCGCCAGCGGTTGCGCAGGGCGATGGCGACCGCCTTCTTGGCCTTGCCCTGGCCGACCACGTGCCGGTCGAGTTCGGAAACGATTTCCGGTGGGGTCATGTTCATGATGCTGCTCATATCAGTCCAGTGTCTCGATGATGTGGGACATATTCGTGTAGATGCACAGCTCGCCTGCGATGGTCAGGGCTTTCTTGACCACTTCGGCAGGGGCCATGTCGGTGTTCTCGTACAGCGCCTTGGCTGCCGATTGCGCGTAGATGCCGCCCGAGCCGATCGCGCCGATGCCGTCTTCGGGTTCGAGCACGTCGCCGTTGCCGGTGATGATCAGGGTCGACTCGCGGTCGGCCACCAGCAGCATGGCTTCCAGGCGGCGCAGCACGCGGTCGGTGCGCCAGTCCTTGGCCAGCTCCACCGAGGCGCGCAGCAGGTTGCCCTGGTGTTTTTCCAGCTTGCCTTCGAAGCGGTCCAGCAGGGTGAAGGCGTCGGCGGTGCCGCCCGCGAAGCCGCACAGGACCTTGCCCTGATACAGCTTGCGCACCTTGCGGGCCGAGCCCTTCATGACGACGTTGCCGAGCGTGACCTGGCCATCGCCGCCCAGCGCGACCTGGTTGCCGCGCCGCACACTGACGATGGTTGTACCGTGAAATTGTTCCATTATGACCTCGTGATGTTCTAGCCAACAGCAGGTGGGGGCCGCGTCACGGATTGCAAGATTCGCTCTGCCACGAATGCGTCAGGCAGCGGTGCGCCCCGCGCCGCTGGCAAGCGGTACGCTGGAGCGATCCATGACGATCGGGGCGACGATGTTTCTTTTCTTTTCGAACAAGCTTGGCTGTCTGGGCTCGATCCTGGTGTCGCTGGCGGTGACGCTGCTGCTGTTGCTGGCGCTGGGCTGGCTGTAACGGCGCAGCAGAAATTGCTTGCGCACACATTGCGCAAGAAAGATCAGTAGCGGTGCGGATACAGCCGCACGCCCGGCCCCGTCCCGAGCAGGCGCAGCAGCGCGGCCACGAGGTGGCTCAGTTCGCGCAGCTCGACGCCGCGTCCGCCCGCGGCATGGGCGGCGAGGTGGGCCAGCAGGCTGCTGGCGCCGGCGTAGTCGATGCGCGCCAGGCGCGAGCAATCGAGCACCAGGGTCTCGCGTTCCTGGGCATAGGTATCGATGGCCGCCATCAGGCCGGTTTCCGGGCCGTTGATGATGATCGGCAGCATGAAGCGGTCGCCCTGGTCGGGGGCCGGCGCGGCGGTCGAGACGTGCAGCGGCGCCTCGAAGGATGGGGGCGACACCTCATAGGTCACGCAATAGTCCATCGCGGCTTCCTCGAACTGCTTTTCGCGGCGCGTCAGCAGCAGCAGTTCGAGCAGCAGCAGCCACGATGCTGGACCGGCGTCGCGCTTGCCGACCACCAGCATCGGCCGCAGGATGGCGATCAGGGTGTCGGCGCCGGCCAGCACCAGTTCGCGTCCGGCGCGGCGCAGTTCTTGCAGCGCCGCCAGCAGGCAGGCGGCGCCTTCGGCGTCGATCGCGCGCACCTTGCCGAAGTCGAGGCGCACAGTGGGCGCGGTAGCGTCCAGCACGCGCTTCAGGCGCACCGCGATCTGGGCGTCGAGCAGGGCGGTGAACGATTCGACCGTCGCCAGGCCGGCTGACGGGCGCGCCGCATCGGGCGCGGCCAGCAGGGGGTTCCAGGTCGGCGGCGAGGTTTCGAAGTGGCTGGCATAGTCGATCGCAACGCTCTCGAACGCGTCTTCGCGGCCATCGGCCTGGTACAGGTCGAACAGCATCCACCAAGGCAACTGCTGCTCGCGGCCCAGCGTTGCCAGACAGTCGCGCAGCAATTGCTCGGCTGCGGTGGACTGGCCGTTGGCATACAGGATGGCGCTTTCCTCGACCACCGGGGCGCTGGCGGGCGCGACGGCCTGCTCGGGCACATCGTCGATGTCGGACGCCGCGCTGCTGGCGGCTGGACGGCGCGTGCCGCTGCTCCAGGCCGGTTCGTCCTGGAACATGTCGGAAGCGAATTCGAGTTCGATTTCGTCGATCTTGGCGGCGGTGGCGCGCGCGATCTCGCGCTGGCGCTCGCGTTCGGCCTCGGTGTCCAGGCGTGACGGTTCGCCGCGCAGGCGCGACTCTGGCGGTGGCCAGTCGCGCGCCACCACCTCGTCATTCTTTTTCTTCAGGAAAGAGAAAAGCCCCATGCTCACTGTTATCAGTTAGACCAGCCGTGCGAAACCATAGCACGAACACCCGCTGCAAGTGCTGTGCACACGCGGCCGGAGCTAGTGTATCCGAAGGGAAACCAATCCGTACGCATGGAGGCAGAACTTTATATGCAATGAGAATAAAGCGTCGGTTTTCCACCGATATAAACAAAAAAAGCATGCGACGAGGTCGCATGCTTTTTCATTGGACGACGCACCCGATCAGTCGCCGTACAGTTTTTGCTTGAGCTCGCGACGCTGCTGGGCTTCCAGCGACAGCGTGGCGGTCGGGCGTGCGATCAGGCGCGGGATGCCGATCGGCTCGCCGGTTTCTTCGCACCAGCCATATTCGCCGCTGTCGATCGACTGGATCGATTGCTGGACTTTCTTCAGCAGCTTGCGTTCGCGGTCGCGGGTGCGCAGTTCGAGCGCGTGTTCTTCTTCGATCGTTGCGCGGTCGGCCGGGTCGGGCACCAGGACGGTCTCGCGCAGGTGTTCGGTGGTTTCGCCGGCGTTCTTGAGCAGTTCCTTCTCGAGTTCCTGCAGGCGGTTCTTGAAGAACGCGAGCTGAGCCGGATTCATGTAATCGTCATCGCCCATCGCCCGGATCTCTTCTTCCGTCAGGAGGCGATCTTCAGGCTGGGCGCTAGTGGGTTTCGTTGTTTTAGTCATGATGCCTTCGATACGACAGAGGTTTTCATTTTATCAGCCTGCCAACAATTTCACCCTTGAAAGGTGTGTGCGAGGCAAGCTGCCTTGATGGCGACGTGGCGCCATCCCTTCTCTGGCCGCGCTGTGTGTGCAGCAAGGACAGTTCGTTACAGCAGGCTGGCGGCTAGTATATAGCGCTCCGGTCCGTCCGGTGCGCCGGCCGCGATAAACTGTCGCCTCGGGTCGTCATGCAACCCCGGCAGGCCGGTCAAACCGACATAGTTTATACCAAACATTGTTCAAGTCCGCGGATAAATACGTCTTTTGGTAAATTTTTACCAATAAAGACCATCTTGGTCGCGGGCGTCTCGCTGTCGCCCCACTTCGGTCCCACATCGCTGCCCATGATCTGGTGCACGCCCTGGAATACCACCTTGCGGTCCACGCCCTGCATCCGCAGCACGCCCTTGTAGCGCAGCATTTGCGGCCCGAACACCTGGACCAGGCTGCCCAGGAATTGTTCCAGGCGTTCCGGGTCAAATGCGCGCTCGCTCTTGAACACGAAGGCGGCGATCTCGTCGCTGTGGCGGCCATGGTGGTGGTCGTGGTTGCAGGCCTCGCCATGGGCATGGTCGTGGCCGCAATGGTCGTGATCGTGGTCGTGCTCATGACCATGTTCTTCTTCGACCTGCAAGAAGTCCGGATCCAGCTCCAGCTTGTCGTTCAAGTTAAAGCCGCGCAGGTCGAGCACGTCGGAAATCGGGGCGCGGCCGAAGTCGCTGGTCGCGATCGGCGCGCGCGGGTTGATACGATGCAGGCGCGCCTTGAGCGCCTCGACGGCGGCGGCGTCGACCAGGTCCGTCTTCGAGAGCAGGATCTTGTCGGCAAAGCCGACCTGGCGCTGGGCTTCTTCGTTCTGGGTCAGCTGGTCCATCGCATGGCGCGCGTCGACCACGGTCACCACGGCGTCGAGCAGGTAGTGGGCGCCGACCTCTTCGTCCACGAAGAAGGTCTGGGCCACCGGGCCGGGATTGGCCAGGCCGGTGGTCTCGATCACCACGCGGTCGAAGCTGATCTCGCCGGCGGCGCGTTTCTGCGCCAGGCTCGTCAGCGCCACGATCAGGTCTCCGCGCACGGTGCAGCAGATGCAGCCGTTGTTCATCTCGACGATCTGCTCGCTCGCATCCTGCACCAGGATCTCGTTGTCGATGTTTTCCTGGCCGAATTCGTTCTCGATGACGGCGATGCGCATGCCGTGCTCTTCCTGCAGGATGCGGTTGAGCAGGGTGGTCTTGCCCGCGCCGAGGAAGCCGGTGAGGATGGTGCTGGGAATCAGGTCCATTGGTTCGCTACTCGTGGTTGGGATCGGGGTTGGACAAAAGAACCGGGGGATTATGCCGCAATTCTTGTAAGCTCACCATCAAGCGTGTCCGGGGTTGATCAAGTTCAAACCACGAGTTGGAAAATGTGACCGGGATAGCGCGCCCTTGCTGGCGCGCCGCCGGCATGGCGACGTATTGCCTGCCGCTCCAGGACCGTCTACTTCGCCTTGGCGCGCGGATGGGCCGCGTCGTAGACTTTCGACAGGTGCTGGAAGTCGAGCGCCGTATAGATCTGGGTCGAGGTGATGCTGGCGTGGCCGAGTAATTCCTGCACCGCGCGCAGGTCGCCCGACGATTGCAGCAGGTGCGAGGCGAACGAATGGCGCAGCACGTGCGGGTGCACGTGCACCGGCGTGCCTGCGCGCAGCGCATGTTCCTTCAGGCGGGTCTGCACCACGCGCGGCGTGATGCGGGTGTCGCGCGCCGACAGGAACAGGGCCGCGGCGCCATCGCGCGCGGCGGGCCGCACCGCCAGCCAGGCGGCCAGCGCCTCGCGCGCCGGCGCGCCGACCGGCACCCGGCGCATTTTGTTGCCCTTGCCGGTGACGACCACTTCGCCCGCCTGCAGGTCGAGCCAGCCGAGCGAGGCCGGCTGGCCGGCGCGCGCGTCTTGCCACGTGATATCCAGCCCGGCCAGTTCCGACACCCGCAGGCCGCTCGAATACAGCAGCTCGAACATGGCGCGGTTGCACAGTTCGAAGGGCTCGGCATGGCCGCGCGTGTTCGCTTCCATCAATTGCACGGCGTCGTCGACGGCCAGCGCCTTCGGCAGGCTGCGCGGCCGTTTGGGCGCCTGCACGCCGTCGACCGGATTGGCGGCCAGCGGGGTCTGGTTCGACAGCCATGCGTAGAAGCCGCGCCAGCCGGACAGCTTGCGCGCGATCGAGCGCGCCGACTGGCCGCCTCCATGCAGCCTGGCGGCGCAGCGGCGGATGTCGGCGTGGGTCAGGCGGGTCCAGTCGGCATGCCCGGCCAGCTGGACCAGCTCGGCCAGGTCGCGCCGGTAGGCGGCGATCGTGTGCGGCGACAGCTGGCGCTGGGTGGCGAGCATGCCCAGGTAGCGCGCGGCCCAGCCAGCGTGGTCGGCCGCCAGATCGTCGTGCTGGTCCGCCGGCGTGTCCATGGACTCAGGCGCGCAGCGGCGCCAGCGCGGTGGTCGAGGTGGCGGCGATGTGGGTCAGGAAATCGGTCGCCATCGCGGTGGTGAAACGGGCCGGATCGGGCGAACCCAGCACCAGCAGGCCGAAACTCATGCCCGGCTGGCCCAGCGGCAGCATCACGGTCGAGCGGATCGCGTCGGCATTGTCGAGCCAGCGCACCGCTTCGAAATCGTTGTTCGGCCCGCAATATGGCGCGCGCAGGCTGTTGGCGAAGATGCGCGCGTCATCCGACACGTCCTGGGCGAACCATTCGCCGGCATGTTCCGGCGCTACGTTCCACAGGCGCAGGGTCACCTGCGGCACGATGAAGTGGGTGCGCAGGCCTTCGCTCAGGTCGCGCGCCATGGCCGCGCCGCCCTGCGACAGCAGCAGGGCCTGGGTCCAGGCATGGAAGCGGTTGGCGATGCCGGCGTTCTCTTCGGCGCGGCGCGACAGTTCGGACAGGCGCAGCTCGAGGGCGCGGAACTTGTCGCGCATGACCTCCATCTGGCGCTCCTGCAGCGACACGGCGCGGCCGGTAAGGGGGCTCGACAGCGTGACTTCGCCCAGCAGGCTGGCATGCTCCTGGAAGAATTGCGGATGATCGATCAGGTATTGCGCGACGGCGCTGGCGTCCAGTGGTGCGGTGCTCATGGGAATTGGGTGTTGGAGTGAATCGGATCATTTTACCCGACGTGGCGGATTGCACAGGAGAACAAAAAAAGACGCCCGCAGGCGTCTTCGGTGTGATGCCGGCAAAGCTCAGAAGCGGTGGCGGATACCCAGCTGGAAGGCGCGGCCATCGGCGCCCGGGGTTTCGGTGAAGCCGCCCGGATTGCCCGAGGTGCCCGGCGCGTACTGGGCTTCGTTGTCGTTCTTGATGAATGCTGCCACGGTGTACAGGTCGGTGCGCTTGGACAGGTAGTAGTTGTAGCCGACCGCGTACAGGTTGGCATCGCTGTTCGACCGGGTACGGTCGTTCTGGTGCGCGTACGAGGCCACGATGCGGCCGTTGCCGATCTTGTAGTGCAGGCCGGCCTGGTAGCTGTTCGCGTCCTGCTGGGTGTTGGCCTTGATATTCGTCTCGAACACATTGAGCAGGAAAGCCTGGGTCGCGGCCGGGACGCCCTGCGCCTGGAGCGCCGGCACCACGGCCTGGTTCCAGCCGCCCAGGTAGTCCGGCAGCAGCGCCGAATTCTGGTTGCGCTGGCTGTGGAAACCGGCGAAGAATTTCCAGCTATCGCCCAGGGCATACGAGCCGCCCACCGTCAATGTGCGCAGGCTCGGGCGGTTTTCGCGGTCGTAGCCATGGTTGTAGCCGACGCCGACGTCGAAGCCGTTGGCTTTATAGGTGATGGCGCCGGCGCGGAACTTGTTGTAGCGGCCAAGGTAGCCGGAATTGCGCGCGCCATACATCAGCGAGCCGCCCAGGCCGTTCGGCAGGGCGATGCGGTACTGGATCGCTTCCTGCGAGCGGATGTCGGCGCCCAGCGCAGTAAAGCCGGCAGTGCCGCCCGTGATATGGCCCCAGGTGCCGGCCGTGCCCGACTCGAAGGCGTCGGCCATATTGAACACCTCGTAGCCCGGGGTGTACATGCGGCCCAGCATCACGGCGCCGATCGGGGTGATCAGGCCGACCATCGAGGTGCGGTCGAACAGGGCTTTTTCCTGGTTGACGGCGGGTGCGCCCGGCGGCTGGATCGTGGCCTGCAGGCGCTCGCGGATCGCCAGCGGAATGGCTTCCATGCCGCGCAGCAGGTAGACGCCGGGATTGTCGTTCATCAGGGCCGGCTGCTGCGAGCCGTTGTCGAGCTCGACCCGCGCCTCGAGGTTGAAGATGGCCTTGTAGCCGCTGCCCAGGTCCTCGCTGCCGCGGATGCCCAGACGCGAACCGTCGGCGCCGCCGCTATAGACCTTGGTCGGACCGCCTTTTTGCCACATCACGCCGGCATCGGCGATGCCGTAGATCTGGACACTGGTCTGCGCCATGGCGGAGCAGGCAAAGGTAGCGCCGAGCAGGGCGGCGATGAGGCTCTTCTTCATGGGGTCTCCGTTTTATTTTATTGTCGCGATGCATGTGCTCGCAGCACAAATATGCCACCCGTCCGCGGTGCTGTACAGAACGCCCGTGCGTAAAATTGCCGCCGGGTTCGACTCGTTGTGAAAACACGACATGGAAGGGAAAAATGGCGGGCTGGACAGTAATGGTGTTCAGTCAGCTGGAAGGCCGTCGCCGGAACGACGTCGATACGCTTACTGAACGGCATTACGGGCTGGACAGGGTGTGCCATGTCCAGCGGAGGCTACCAGCGGGGCGCGGCGCGCCGGGCTGGCGTCAGAAGGTGTGGTGGATGCCGATGTCGTATTGGTGGATCGTGGACGGATTGGTCGGGCCCTTCTTGCGCGAGGCGTCGAAGTAGAGATAGGTGCGCTTCGACAGGCTGTATTCATAGCCGAGCGACAGTTGCTTGACCTTCTCCAGGCCGTCGGTGTCCTTCTGCCCGTAGCCAGCCAGGAATTTACCTGGCCCGAAGGTGTAGTTCGCGCCGAGCACCCACGCGCTGGTGTCGGTGTCGAACAGGCGGGTATTGTCCTCGTCGAGCCGGGTGAAGGTGCCCATCAGCTTCAGTTCGGGCGTGGCATGCACCGAGGCGCCGATCGACCACACCTTCGATTCGATCGCGTTGCGCTCGTAGGCGGCCATCAGGGCGGCAGGGCCGTTGTGATAGGTGGCCGAGACCGAGAACGGGTTGGCCGAGGCCTCGGCGCCGACCGGGTATTGCGGCGCGCCGGCGCTGCCGCGGCCGATCACGGCGACGCCGCCATTGTTTTCCTTGGTCGAGAGCGCGGTATTGAGCTGGAAGCCGTTGTAGACCGGCGAGTTGTACCAGACGGCGTTCGACCAGCGGTTGCCCGAGGATCCGACCGGGTCGAGCGGTTGCGAGCTGTAGCCGGCCACGCTCAGGTCGGTATAGAAGCCGCCCGCGGTGGGGATCGCGTGGAAGGGCTCGAAGTTGCCGATCGTCTCGTGGAACGGGGTCAGGCCGCGACCGATGCGCAGCATGCCGAAATCGCCCTGCAGGCCCACCCGGCTCTCGCCCTGGAACAGCTGGCGCTGGTTGCCGCCGGGGCCGGTCTCGCTGCTGCCGGTGTCGGGTTCGTAGCGCATCTCGAGGTGGAACAGGGCCTTGAAGCCATTGCCTAGGTCTTCGGTGCCCTTGAAGCCGAGCGTGTTGGCGGCCCGCTTGCCGATGCTGACATTCTCTCCGCTGCGCTTGACGATGCCGGCATCGACGGTGCCGTAGATGTGCACCGCGCTCTGCGCTTGGGCCGCACCGGCGCAGGCGCCAAGCAGTGCGACGGCAAGGAGCGATTTCTTCATTGACGGGGATTCCTGAGAATAGGGCGAACGTGTGCACCGGGATGGCGGAACGCCCATACGCTCACCTTAGCTGGTTCACACGACCGGACTGGCTATTTGGTCAATTATCGACGGGGGACTGCGCCGCTCGCCAATAATTCGAATCGTGCTGTTGTATTTTTGAAACGTCTTTCGTCGACGAAGCGCCGGGATGGCTGAGGGAGGTACTGACGCGTTAGCGCGTGGCCGGTTTCATCCGTTTTGCCGAGGTTTGCGACGTCTCAAGCCAGCCGTGAATCGAAGCGAATCGCCCGCAACTGCGGCTTAGACTTTGGCCAAATTCGTACGGGCGGCGACATGGCCTGTCAATACCTTGTATATTGGCAACCTTCGCTTGACCGGCCTGGCTGGGCCAGTGTTCGGCCCATCGTGACCCTGTCGCCGTGCGTGTTGCCGACTCACTCTTAGATGCTTTCAACGATGGCTAACCGCGAAGAATTGGCGATCATCCGACATGCCCGCGCCGGGCAGGTGGCGGCCCAGCTCGAACTGGGCAAGCTGTACCTGTTCGGCAGCGCCGGACTCCCGCAGAGCTTGCCGACGGCGCTGCATTGGCTGGAGCGCGCGGCGCGGCAAGACTGTCCGCCGGCCTGGCAACTGATCGGCAACCACATTCCCCTCGAACTGGCTCAGCGCAACCCCGCCGACGTCGCCCAATGGTACGAGCGCGCCTACGACGACGGCAGCGTGCATGCCGGCCTGGTGTTCGCGCAACTGGTGCTCGAACCCGAGGCGGCCGACGCCGGGCAATATCCAAAGGCGGTGCGCGCCCTCGAGGACGCGGCGCGCGCCGGGTTTCCCCATGCCCAGTGGTTGCTGGCACAGCAGCACACCCGGCCGCCCGCCGCTCACACTGCGACGTCCACCTCTATTTCCACCGCTACTTCCAGCGCTACTTCCAGCGCTGCGCACGCCGCGCCCGTGCGCGCACCGGCCCGCACGGCGCCGCCTGCAGCGCGGCGGCGCGCCGGCAACGGCGCCAGCGCCGCGCTGTACGCCGAGCTCGACGCGCTCTGGGAAGCGCGCCGCTGGGACGACTACCTGGGGTGCGCGCTGGCGCCGGCGCGTGCGCTGGTGGGCGAACGGGGCGGGCAGGGCGGGCAGGGCGAGCTGCGGCGGTTCGCGCCCGACGAGATCAGCCTGCTGTCGCGCTGCGCGCGTCTGCTCGATCCGGCGCTGGAGGGCCTGGAAACCCCTGCTGCATGCGTTGCGCCGTGTGGTCCGGCGGCGGGCGAGCCGCTGCTGTTCTGGGAGCTCGCCGCCGCCGAGCACGACCGGTATGCGCAGCTGGCGCTCGGCCTGCGCTGCGCGCGCATGCGGGTCGACGGGCGGCGTATCGCCGGCGGCGCGGCACCCGCCGCCCATGTCGCCAATTTCAAGAAAGCCATCCGCTGGCTGACGCTGGCCGGCGAACAGGGCCTGGCCGAGGCCTGGTATGCGCTGTCGCGCATCTATATCAAGCCAGAATTCTCGCAGCGCAATGTCGCCGATGCCCAGCGCTACCTGGAGCGGGCCGCCGAGATGGGCTACCGCGACGCCCAGCTCGAATGCGGGCACAACGCCTGGCGCGCGCGCCGCGAAAACGAGAACAACGATGTGCGCGCCGTGTATTGGCTGCAGAAGGCGGCGGCCCAGGGGTCGTCCGACGCCGCCGCGCTGCTGCACAAGATTGCGCCGCGCGCCACCGACGCGGCCCATACCGAGACCGGGCGCCTGCTCGCCAGCCATGCCGGCGCGCTCGGCGCGCACCCGCTGCTGGCGGCGCGCATCGAGCTGGCGGCGCTGTTCAATCTGTCGCGCGCCGAAGCCCTGCTGCTCGACGTCGGCAACGCCGACCAGGGCCATTGCCTGGTGGTCGATATCCGCGCCAGCTACGGACGCAGCAAGCGGCGGCTGGTGATGGTGGAGTCGGCCGCAGAGCGCGAGGCGCTGGAGCGCATCGTGCGTTTGTTCGAACAGGTCGAGTGCGGCCCGGCCGGGCCTGAAGGAAATTACCGGCAGCGCCTTTACCGGCTGCGCACGCTGCTCAATATGACGCTGCCCGGCAATGACGACGATGCGGGCGCGGACATCGAGCTCGCGGCGTGAAACAAGCGGCAGCGCCCGGGCGGCCGGGCAAATTCAGATGGCGATTTCGCCCTCGAACACCGATACCGCCGGTCCGCTGAGGTAGACCGGCTGGCCCGGGCCGGCCCAGGCAATGCTGAGTTCGCCGCCGCGGGCCGCGACGCGCACGGGCGAATCGAGCAGGCCGCGCCGGATGCCGGCCACCACCGCCGCGCAGGCGCCGGTACCGCAGGCCAGCGTCTCGCCCGCGCCGCGCTCGTACACGCGCAGGCGAATCTGGTGCCGGTCCACGACCTGCATATAGCCGGCGTTGACCCGCTTCGGAAACCGTTCATGGTGCTCGATCAGCGGGCCGGTCTGTTCCACCGGCGCCGCGTCGACGTTGTGCACCACCTGCACCGCATGTGGATTGCCCATCGAGACGACCGAGACCGGCACCGCCTCGCCACCGACCGGCAGCGGCCACACCGTGTCCTCGCCCTCGGGCTTGCCGTTCAATCCGGCGCTGTCGAACGGCACTTCGGCCGGGTCAAGGCGCGGCGCGCCCATGTCCACCGTCACGCTGCCGTCGTCTTCCAGGCGCGGGCTGATGATGCCCGACATGGTCTGCACGCGGATGCTGCGTTCGCGCGTGAGGCCCTGGTCGACCACGAAGCGCACGAAGGCGCGCGAACCGTTGCCGCACTGCTCGACTTCGCTGCCGTCGTTATTGAAGATGCGGTAACGGAAATCCACGCCGGCCTGGTCGGGGCGCTCGACCACCAGGATCTGGTCGGCGCCGATGCCGAAGCGGCGGTCGGCCAGCTGGCGCCACTGCGCGGCGCCCAGGCTGTCGACATCGATCGGCTGGTTGATGGCGTCGATCACGATGAAATCGTTGCCGGCGCCGTGCATCTTGGTGAATTTCAGTTTCATGGGTCAATCATATAGCGAAGGTTCACCCGGCGGACGGGTCTTGAAGCGTTTATGCGTCCAGAAGTACTGCTCGGGCGCTTCGCGAACGCGCTCTTCGATGAACGCGTTCATGCGGCGGGTCGCTTCGACCATATCGTCACCCGGATAGTTCTCCCACGCAGGGTAGAACCGCACCCGCCAGCCCTGGTAGTTCGGCAGGTAAGTAGCAATCACGGGGATCACCTTGGCGCCGGTGGTCGCGGCGATGCGGCCCAGCGCGGTCAGCGTCGCGGCCTGGACACCGAAGAAGGGAACGAACTCGGCATCCTTTTCGCCGAAGTCCATGTCCGGCAGCATGAAGTAGGGCAGGCCGTCGCGCAGAGCGCGCAGGATCGGCTTGATGCCTTCCTTGCGCGTCACCAGGCGCACCGGACCGTAGCGCTCGCGGCCGTGGCGCAGCAGGCGGTCGAAGGCCTCGTTCTTCTGCGGCACGTACATGCTGCACACCGGGATCACGCGCGACGCAACGCCGGCCACGTCCAGGCATACGAAGTGCGGACACAGCAGAATGGTAGGGCCGTTTTCCATCTCGGCCTGCGGCACCGCGGGCTCGACCTGGATCAGGCTGCGCACGCGGGCTTCCGGCGCCCACCACAGGATCGAGCGCTCGAAGATGCTTCGTGCATAAGCGCGGAAGTGGCGGCGCGCGATATCGCGCCGTTGCGTCTCGTCCAGCTCCGGCATTGTGAGGCGCAGATTGGTCAGCGCGATATGGCGCCGGCGGCCCATGATCATGAACATCAGGCTGCCGATCGCTTCGCCGAAGCGTCCCAGTATGGGCAACGGCAAGAAATGCAGCAGCCACATGAAACCGAGCAGGATCCTCATGCCTGCCCCGCAGTGTCGGGACCGGCCACGCCATCCGGCTGCTTGTAGCGGTTGTAGCTCCAGAAATACTGGC
>Ga0308160_10002662_pt1 | contig 21151 bp, 34 predicted proteins | sample PhyFR1_FD_201036 | JGI IMG/M metagenome (GOLD analysis project Ga0308160, IMG submission 201036) | Phyllosphere microbial communities from UC Gill Tract Community Farm, Albany, California, United States - DLSLF.R1 | ecosystem: Host-associated > Plants > Phyllosphere > Unclassified | place: USA...
TTTCGCCGGAGCAGCCCCCCCCCCCCAGCTCCGTTCCGCTCTACTGCTGGAACAGGAGCATCAACCTGCGGCTCTCCCTGATGCTGACCATATGACCACCTCGTTTGACGCAGGATCCCGGTCCCGGTCGAACGCTCGGTCCAAGGCAGCGCCGTCGGCGGCCGCGGCCGGAAAGGGGCAGAAGCGCAAGGCCGGCTCAGGCGGTGCGTCCCAACCTTTACTCCCCCTTCTTCTGACCACCCTGACTGACCCTCATCCTGCGACGGCGCCTGACTGGTCGAGCAGTCACGGGCGGATCGCTCAAGCGGCCGATGAAGAAGGTCACCGCGCCCCCCTCAGACGACGACGACGACGGCGATTCAGAGGAGGTCGACGCACCCCGCCGGTCGACTCGGAGCAAGAAGCAAGGCGCGTCTCCGAGCCTTCATCCTTCGCGCATGCCCTCGAGCGCTGATTTTCAGTCTCTGCTTGCTCACTACGGCAGAGGCCGGCAAGTCAACCGGCAAGTCGAAGGGCGCCAGCGATGCCACCCGGTCGCGCAAGCTCAAGGGCAAGAGCAAGATCAAAGCGGCGGCCAGAGACGTCGTTGTCGACTCGGCGTCGTCATCCGACGAGTCGTCGACTTCCATGGCCACGTCGTCGACGGACGAGGCAACGGCCAAGACTGCCAAGACGACGCAGGCTATCGAAGGCGCTGATGGCAAGGTTTGTTTCTCGCCGCCGCTGCAGGGTCTGTTGGCCGGAGGTCCGTCGCTGAAGGAAGCGCGCCCTGAGCCCAGTACACCGATTGGCGAGAGTTCCCGTCAGAGCTCACGTTCGAACACCTTCCGATCGAGCTCTGGGACTTGGTCATTTCCGTCGACTCGAGCCTCGACGTACGTCCCTAGGCGCCCCGTCAGTGCCTGATCGGACGCCTGGCTGACCGCTGCTCTGCACTCCGCAGATTCGTGACCACCTCGCGCTCGCCGGCTCGTGTCGCTTCCTCTGCTCGTGCTACACCGACCTCGTCTGGCAAGTGAGTGCATCGGCTCGACTGCTAGCGCATGCAAGCAGGCTGACGACCGCACGCCTTCCGACAGATCCTCTTCCAGGCCGAGACCGGCCTCACGCTCGCACCGGATCAGATCAGCATCGCGACGAAGAGCTGGGGCAGCAAGGTCGCCAACTTTGCCTCTGATGGCCGGAAGCGGACCTACACCTTTGGCGAAGGCTGGACGACATGGCCGCTCTATGCGCTCGGGCCCTTTGCACGGGGATGGGCGCCTGCCCGCGGTATCCTCTCGGCCGGCATGACGGCAAAGCGGTGGACCGAGTCTCGCTGGGGCGCGTCCCGCGACGGGTGGGAGGTTGCCGAGTCGCTACAGCGGCCGCAGCAAGAGGCGACCAAGGCGGCTGTCATCGCCGATCCTCGGGCCGAGCGTCGCTACGACGCAGCGACTGGCATGATCGAAGTTGCCCCGGATCTCTTCGACTTCGCCATCTTTGACGATCTCTCCGAGCAGGAGCAGAGGTCAGTCGCAGAACATTGGCTGGAGCGAGCGCGCTTGCCGGCCTCGACCTAACCTCCCGCTGTCATCTCCTCTCCCAGTGTCTTTACCAACTAGTGAGTCTGTCTTGCTCCAGCTCTTGCTCGAGCGAGCGAGCGAACGTGCTGACCTTCCTTCGCTCGGAAGCCTCAACGACCGGCGGCAGGCTCAGCGCAGGGCTCGGCGCAACAAGGCCACCGAGTGGGAGCCCGTCCCTTCCGTCTGGCGGTGCGTCTCGCGTCGATTGAACCTTCGCGCGCGTGTGCTAACTCTCTTCCCCCGCGGTGACAGGTCGCTGGTCGTCCAGCTCGTCAACTGGCCGCTCGTGCCTGCCCGATGTGAGTCGCACGACCTGCATCAGGCCCTGGCGAGTCGCCTCGGAGCTCACACCTCGTCCGCTCTCGCTTCGTGCTCCCAAGGGGCCTCGTATTACTTTGGCCTTACCGACGAGGAGCGAGACGCCATTAGCCTCGCCTCGCTCGACGAGGACCCAAAGAAGAGGCAGCGCAAGTACCGGTACGTGGCCCGGGACGACTTCCGCGATCGCCCGCTCGGTCCTTCAGACCTGATCACTCGCGCCTCTGTCGCTCTCGCAGCCTCTCGGCCCTGCACTCGGCCGCGCTGCTGCTGCACGGCGGACCCAACGGCCACGCCTCCTTCATGTGGGTAGTCCCGACGGTAGGGGAGACGGGGAGGCTTACTGACGCTGGCCCTCATCTTATCTTCTAGGGCAAAGAAGTCGTAGCCGAGCGACTTCCACAAACGACCGTCAGACGCGTCCCGGCCTGGGCCTGCCTCGGTCTGCGCGACAGCCGTGATTTCGCTCACCGGCGTGCGCCTATCCCGATTTCGTATCCATGCCTCCCTTGCACCTCTCGCTCGTTTCACAGTCAGCGCCCTGGCTGGCCTGAGGTGCAGACGTCATAGGGATACAGGTTGCTGGCGCGAGGGAGGGGCTCGGCCGGTCCGTCCTGACCGGAAGCCGCTGCCGTCGGTGGCTGGTGTCTTCTTCCGCACTCCCGTCGTCGTTCATGCGCCGCTCCACGTCCTGGCGCATCCTTCTCGCTTCGCTCGATCTCGGCTTTGCTTGCGCGCGCGCACAAGGTGTGGCCGCCCGTTCAGTCAAGCTTCTTGTCGGCGCCCCGGCCGGCACCGACGCTGCCGCCCTGGCGGTCAAACTCGGCCGCCTGGGTCGCCGCCTGGCTCTTGATCGTCTCGACGTCCTTTGTCTTCTTCTCGAGCGCCTGCTCGAGCTCAGCGACGCGCAGCTGGAGCTGCTCGGCCGAGCCGGCCGAACGCGACGACTTGGCCGAGGCCGTCTTGAGCCGGCCGAGCTGGTCGTTCGACTCGATCAGCTCGAGCGCGAGCGAGAAGGACCGGGCGAGGACGAGCGCGAGACCGAGGGTGCCGCCAGTCAGGTAAAGGTTGCGCTGAGCGTAGAACTGGCGGGGTTCAAAGAACAGGAGGTCAGCAGTCGCCCGGCTTGACGGTTGGCTCTTGCTGGCGGCAGGGACGCACCTTGCGCGAGTGGACGGCCGTCTCGGTCCGGAGGTCGGTGGCCGGGCCCTGAGCGTCCTTGTTGGCCTGGGCCTCCTGCGAGACGCGGACGAGCCGCTGGACGGCATCGACAAAGAGGAGGGCGACAAAGATGAAGGTTATCTTGAGCGCGTACTGGATCTTGGCGACCTGTGGGCGCCGAGGAGGAGGAAAGGGGGACAGAGGGGTCAGGGCTGGAGGCAATGGGACCAGAGCAGATGCGCGAAGATCTCGAAGGGGGGTAGACAACGATTAGCGGGCTGCGTGCGCTTGGAGCCAGCGAGGGCCAGACGACGTAGCCTTTTGCGCCAAGCGTGACGTCGACAGCTGCTGCTGCTGCTACAGGCGGCAGCTCGAGCACCCCTCCTTGCTCCGCGTCTCGCTGCCGCTGCCCAGGCTGACAGGCGACCGCTCAACCTGGGGTCGAGCGGTCGTCCGACAGATGGCGCCCTTACCCGCCTCTCGCGCGACGCCCGAAACGCCCTCCGACGACAGCAGAGTGGAGGCGCAGGGCCGAGAGGGACAGAGGAGGCCAAAGAAGGCAACAAGGCGACGCACGATCGGGTTCTCGTTGAGGAAGGTGAAGATCTTCTTGCGGAGGACATGCGGCCAGGGGCCGAGGATGACGACCGAGAGCATGATCTCGGCCGCGAGCAGGAGGAAGCAGAGCGAGTAGTAGAGCTGCAGCAGCGAGGGACGACGTCAGGACCTGCGCAGGTTGACTTCGGTCACGAGCAGGAGGACGGACCGTCATCTTGAGCTTTGCAGAGAGAGAGAAAGCAGGAGGGAGGAGGAGGAGGAGGAGGAAAGTGAAGGTCGGTCGGGAGCCTCTGCTGGCCCGCCCGCATCTCACCACGGCCGCCGCTCGCTCTCGCGCCGCGCGCGCTGGCTCTGCGGCCCTTCTAGACGTACGTCAGCGGTCCGGGCTGTTTACGCGCTCGTCACGCCAACGTTGCGTAAAAAGCCGCGCGTCGTTTACGCGTCGTCCCCCGCGACGCGTCGACCGACCGACCGACCGACCGCTTGAGCTCTCGGACTGTCCTCCCTGCCCCCCAGCTCCCCCTTCCACACCGCCACATCCGAGAGCATGGCGTCCCTCCCGTCGGCTCCGTCGGCGGCCGCGCCCATCTCGCAGCAGATGGAGCAGATCGACCAGCAGATTGTCGCCCTCCTCCAGGACATCGACGAGTCCTTCTCCAACCTCCATCAGACGGTCGCGACCCGGCTGATCCCGACCGTCAAGCGGCTCAACCAGAACGCCGCACCGACACGCGAGTTTGCAAAGGTCCGTCCTCACCAGTCTGGTTGCTGCCAGGCCTACCGGACCTTGTCGCCCGGGCGCCCCCCGCCCCCCCGCCCCTCGCCGCCCCCCGGCGCCCGCCCGCCCCCCCCGGGGGGGGGGGCAGACCGGGGCGGGCAACGGACGGTGCAGGAGATCGCCGGGCGTTAGCATCCCTCGCAAGCCGACCCCTGCAGTCGTTTGGGTCTTGCTTCGGACGACAGCAAGACCTATCGCACTGACGCCAGCCTCATCTGCCTTTCCGTTCTCACTACCGGTGACCCGCCCAGTTCTGGCGCCAGTTCTTCGAGCTCGCGGCCAACACGCGCGTGCCCGACGCCTTCTCGTACAGCGAGCATCCGTCTCAGTCCTCGGCGGCGGACCGGACGACCGACGAGGACGACGACAACAACGCCGCTGCTGACCGCTCAGACCGACATCACGGAGCCGACCGGTCGGTCGACCTCCATCCGCTGTCGGACGTCGTCGGGCAGGACGACGACGACGACGCCGACCTCACGCTCCGGCTCGCCTCGGCGGCCGACTTCCACCACCACCATCACGACGAGCTCCACGGGCAGGAGCAGGCCGAGCTGACGGCCGGCGAGCGGTCCTTCCTGGCCGGCCTTGACGGGCTAGGCTCGTCGACGCCGCTCGTTGCACGCCGACAGCAGCAGCAGCAGCAGCAGCAAGTGCCGCAGCTCCATGCCGGGCAGCCCCACCGCCAGCAGCAACAGCAGCCGGAGGCTTCGGCACGCGGCCACGGCAGTAGCCCGCTTGACGACACACACGCCGATGAGGGCGCGAGTGCCGGCGAGAGCTCGTCGATCTTTGGCCAGTCGCTCCCGGAAGGCGCCCTGGCCCCTCCGTCCTCCTCTGCAGCGGCTGCCGGGGCTCGACCTATCGCCAGTGCGGGCGGCCGGCGAGAGGCCTGGGAGGAGAATGATGACGACGACATCGACTCGCCCGACGCGAGCTTTGCCGAGGCCTACTCGCTCGACGAGTATGCGGCCTACCAGGACGCCCAGCTCGCGGCGTCAACGGCGGCGGCGGCGGCGGCGAGCCGGCATCCGCCTGCGCTCGGATCTGCCAAGCCGCCCGTAGCCGTGGCTGCGCCGTCGTTGGCTCTCCGTTTCGGGCCTGCAGCAGGTGCAACAGGGTCGCCGGCGGGTGGATCAGCAACGCCGAGGAAGGCGGCGATGGCTGGCGGACACGGCTACACCGGCCTGACCGACCTCGGCAAGACGCCGCTGTCGACGAGCAAGGCCTCCGGTCGGCGGACGTTTGGCTTTGCGCCCGACTCGCGGGCCTCGTCGGCCGACCTCTCGTCGTCCTCGTCTTCGTCGTCGTCCTCGTCTGACGACGATGACGGCGCTCGGCCGCATCGGTCGTGGGCGTACGCCGACTTCCTCCCGCCGGGCATGTCGCCCCCGGTGACGATGAACTTTACGCTGCCGCCCCTCCGCGGCGGGTCGGCCGCGGTCGTCGACCGGCTCGCTGGGGCCGGCTCGTCCTCCGCCGTCGCTGCCGACGTCGTCCGAGGTGCACTCCGGCAGGTCGAGGAGGACCACCGGCGGGCTGCCGATGAGGGGCTCGGCCTCCAGGGGATGGCTCCCTACTCATCGTCATCGTCCGGCATGGCTGATGGACGGAACGACGATGACGACGACGACGACGACTCGTTTGATCAGACCTTCGAGGCCGGTGCCCCCTCCGGCGTCAGTGTCTCGGCCAGCCATCACTCGTACGTCTCGGGCGCCGGCTCGGCCCTCTCGGCCAGCAACCACGGCGCAGGGTCCGGCGTCGGCGAGCAGTCTTTCGGTGACTCGGACGACGACTCGGATGATGACTCTGATGACGACGACGACTCGCTCGACGACGGCAGGCCGCCATTCGTCGCCGACCTGCCGCCGACATCACATTTTGACCGCCAATCCGCGCCGCCGGGACCGTCCCCGGCCTTCAACGACTCGCGGCAGCTCGACTCGTTTGCCCGCGGCGGCCCGCCCGTCGACCTCTCGGCCATCTCGTTCAACCCTAACCTGACGGCCGACGACTCGCTGTTTGCGCCGCTCCCGCCGATCCCGTACCCGGCCGGCTATGCGGCAACGAGCAGCGGCCTCGCACCGACGCCGCTCCGCAGCCAAATGGGCGCCGGCGCCGACGACGACGAAGAGGACGACACGCTGGCGAGCATGGACGACCCGTTTGACAACCCGCGCCGTCCTGGCGGTCCTGGCGGCGGCGCCGGCCGGCCCGGCTTTGGCCTCTACGGGACTGAAGGTGAGATGTACACCTTCAACGGGTTAGTCATCAACCCTCGTCTTCGACCTCTCGCTCACCGGGGATCGCTGACGCAACCCGCCGCTGCCTTTGCCAGAGGCCGGCTCGAGGACGCCGCGCCGACCGAGAGCCCGACGCCGTTCGTGCCCGAGCCAAAGCGGTACTAGAGAGGGCGCTCGCAGGGAAGGACGGCATACGATTTGGAATGGCCTTTTTTGCCGGTCACCGACGCCAACCGTCGCCCCATCTGCGCGCCTCCCCCCCCCTTCCTCCCCTCACACTCTTGTTGCACCGCTTGCTGCTGCATCTTGAGCCGGACGCATAACGGGCCGCCCTCCTTCATCCTCTTCACCACCCGCCAATTACGCCGTCCTCAACGTTCTCAACGTCGTCGGCCGGCCAGCCGTTGGGCAGGTCCAGCTCGTCGTCCACGTTCATCGCCTGAGCGTCGGCTGCAGGAGGCAGCGCCGTGGTCGAGAGGGTCAGCAAGGCGCGACGATCAAGGGCTTGCGAGAGGCGACGTACCAGCCTGCGCGGAGGTGCCTGCGCCCGCACTCGTACCGGCCTCCTCGCCCGCAGCCTGCTTGGCCCTGGAGCAAAGGGCGAGCATCGGTCGTCGTCAGCATCCTGAGCAGCCTGCGTTGACAGACGGCAAACGCATACGCACGCCTCCGCAGCCTGCTTCCTCTCCTCGGCCTTGCGCCGCTTCTCCTTGAGGGCCTCGAGATGGCGCTTGAGGCCATCAGGCCCCTGGTGGCTGCGGAGCGCGAGCGCCTCGACCTGAGAAAGGCTGGAGGATCGGGAGTCGGGGCACGTGGAGCGTTTCAGGATCTCGACCCGATCGTGTCTCGAGTGAGGCGCGCCAGGACGTACCGGTAGCCGCCTGTCTTTGGAAGCTCGCTCCGCCGGCCTTCGTACGGCATCCCCGGGTTCTTCGTGAGGAGCGGCAGGGTGCGGAGCTCGGCATCCGTGACACGGAAGAACTCCTTAGAACCCTTCTTGGTCAGGGTCGGCCGATCGACAGCCATCGCCACGAGGTGCCTGACGGAGCGAGCGTAGAGCGTGCTCGGCATCAGCTCATTCTCTCAGAAGACAGGCAAAGAGACACGGTCGCACCGCCAGAGGGATGGCCACGGGTCTGTGGCCGTCCATTCGTCCGGCAGGCGGTGCATCTTTTGGCTCATCAGGCGGGTGTTCTGCATGAAGTCCTGGACCCGACTGACCCGGTCGTTTTGCCTAGGCGGGTTGACATCAGCCGTCGGGCCGGAGTTACTCTCGAGATCAAAAGGCCCTGTCTCACCGCTTCTCCTGGTCCGTCGGGTCGTCGAACATCTCAAAGTGGAAGATGCCTTCAGCGACCAGCGTCATGTCGAAGTACGGGTCGTAAAGGCGTGGCATTTTGGCGTCGGCTGCGACGGCACGTGCCGTCCTCTGACGGAGCGTCCAACGCTCGGGCCTGCCCGCCTCCCATACGGCCTGAGACTGGCCCCACCGCTCGCTTCCGGGGGCGCCGCCGATGCCGTTCGAGAAGATGTGGCGCGCGTGGTTGAGGCTGCGGACAAAGGGGCCGCTCATGCGCGCCTGCGGGCCAAAGTCAACGTGGCGGTCGATGTAGGTGTCGATGCTGACCGGGTCCGAGGGGTAGGCCGCCCGCAGCCACCGAGCCTTCTGCGGGACGCGGCAGATGAGGATCTCGTAGGGGTCCATGCAGGCCCGAGGGCAGAGCGCCTGGAAGAGGACCTGCGCCGGGAACAAGGTGAGTGCAACAAGTTAGCTGCCGCTCATCAAGGCCTCGCTTCCAAGGCGGCTCGTCCGCACCTGCCAGACGAGATCATTGTAGCACGCGCGGAAGAAGCGGCAGGTGCCGGCGAGGGCAAGGTGGTCGCGGAGCTGTCGAAAGGATCGCAGGGTGAGCATGGCCGCCCAAAGGAACCCGGTCGCGATGGCCGCGCACGCACCCCGAGGTCCGAGTCGACCGAGACGATGAGGTCGAGGATCTCGATCGGTACATGATCGAAGCTGACGGTCGATGGCTTGGCGAGATCGAGCCATGATGACTTCTGCGCGAGCAACGGGAAGGAAAGGCGTCAGTCGCAAGGTCTCGAGGCTCGTACGCACCCCGGCTGCAGACAGGGGGGCGGGGGAGAGGACGTCCATGCGCTGTGCCGACCTTCTTCTTGGGCGCCTTCTTCTTGGCCGGCGCCTTCTTCTTCTTCTGCGGCGCAGCCTTGGACTCGTATGCGCTCTCGTCCGAAGCGTCCGACAGGCTCGGTGCCGTTGTCATCTCTGATGGCAGGCGAAGAGGGGCGTCAGCTGCTTCCGCGCCGCGCAGCGCCGGTGGCCAGCCTGGGCACCGACCGACAGCACCCACCGTCGGCCTTCCGCTTCGTGGCTGGGGTGCCCGTCACATCTGCTGGGCTGTTCTGATCATCGGCTTTGGCGAAGCGGCGAGCAGAGGAAGAAACGGGTCGGCGGATAGGGGCTCGACGCCGGCGGAGGCAGGTAGACGACATACCATCGCTGGTCTCGTCGCTAGCTCCGTCCTTGTTGTTTGGCTGGCCGTCGGCGGCGGCGGCGGTGGTGGAGGCGGCGCTCAGGCGTGTCGAGCGTCGCATGCTGCTGTGCTGTCAGAGGACGTGGCAGGCGAGAGATGGTCGAGGTCGAGGGGGATTCAGAAGGGGCGCAACGCGCTGCGGCCGGCCTCTTGCGCCGCGTGGGCGGCCAGGCATGCGTACGGCTGACGGCTGAGGTGCACATGCCGGCGCAGCGCCTCAACCCCGAAAGGGGCGCGTGACCGCGCGACGGCGGAAATCCTTTGGAGCTCTCTGTTCTCCGGCCGCCAGATCGGAGCGGGACGTTGCAGTGGGTCGTTCAACCTGCCGGTCTCAGTACAAAGCCGCACGAATCTCTCCCGATCTCTCGCAGAGGCCCAGCTCAGCGTCCGACTCGTGATTCCCTTCTGCACCTTCGCCGCGCGGTGCTCGCGACTCGACTGCCTGCCGCAGGCCGTCACGCTTTTGTAGCATGACCATCGATCTCACGGACCTATGCTCACACGACACGATGGTTGGAGCTGTCAGCGTCAGGCGCGATGTGAACGCCCGTCTATTCGAGCGGCTTGGACCTTTCGATCGCAAACGTCCACAGCATGTCAGTTTCAACAGCGCAAGTCGTTGAGGAGCTGGCAGCACGAGACGTACCGGTAGACGAGGATGTAGGCGGCCGAGTCCTCGCCGCCGCCCTCGAGCGAGCCAATCTTGTCGCGGCCGACGACCGAGACCTTGTCGTCGTCAAACTTGTGCCATTCCTCGTCGGCCTCGGTCACGGGGCCGACCGGGTGCACGCTCGACGGGTCCGAGGCGGACGCGGCAGGTTGCTTCTTGACTATTTGATTGAAGGGGGGTCGGGCGCACGGCCTGTCAGCCATCAAGCTTGCCCCAGTGGAGAGGGAGTGGCGAAGCGAGACGCACCCCAGCCGATGTAATGGCCCGAGTCGGCGCTCGCGCCCTTGTGCGTGACGATCGCGGCGAGCTCGTACAGGCCGCTCGCGTTGGCGCCCTTGTCCGAGCGAATGTTGGCGTCGATGAGGCTGGCAAGCTTGGCGCGCTCCTCAGCCAGCTTGGCAGCCTCCTCCTCGGGCGTGCCCGTATAAACCTCAGCCGCCTCGGCGCCGTCGGCAGGAGCAGCGTCGGCAGTCGTCGAGTCAGCCTTCTCGGCATCGGCAGCCGCCGCCGCCGGGGTGATGGCGTTGGCGGCCGTGCGCGCGCGCTTGCGGATCCGCGCGCGCTCGTCCCGGTCCTTCGCGACCTGCTTGAGGGCGGCGTTGAGCGGGCTCAGGCGCTTGCGGAGGTCGTCCGTGCAGAGGTCAAGCACGTCGTACTCGTGCGGGAACTTGACACGCCGCCTGCGGCAAGGAAAGGGAAGACGGGTCAGTCGCGCTAATGGCAAGACGGGGTCGATTGACGACACGAAGACGCACATGATCTTTGCCTTTGAGTTGGTGTCGCGCCGCCAGTAGAAGCGGACGAGATGGACGGTCAAAACGTCGGGCAGGCGCTCGAGCCGCGACTTTTGCGTGTAGACGGCTGTCCGGCCGAGCGTCGGCGAGTGCTTCTCAATCTTCTGGTCGAGCGAGGCGAGGATACCCTGGTGGAGGTAGTTGGTCGTGATGGAGATGTTGCAGTCGAGCTTCGGGACGGCCTCGGTCAACCGGGTCGGCGTCTCGTCCGGTGCCTCATCGCACGTCAGCCTGAAGAGAGGGAGAGCGGGCGCGCATTTGTCATCAGCCACGAGCAAGCTGGCAGAAGCGCGGATCGGGGACGCACTCTTTGACCATCGAGCCCATCATGTTCTCCTCGACCCAGCTCTTACCGGTCGTCGAGCCAGGGACCGCCCGGAGTGCGTTCGTCATGGTCGTCCAGCACTCGTCGGCGTCCTGCTGAGCGTAGCCGCCACCCCCGCGGCCCATCTCGGCAAACTGAGGCGCGACCTGGCGGAGGGCGCCGAGAAAGTGATGCGGGGCGTAGCCTTCGGTCGTCTGACTCATGCCGTTGAAGAGGTGCTTAAGCGCGCCGGCCAGCTGGGGCGAGCCACCAGACCCCCCGCTGCCGGACGTCGCCGCCGAGGGTGTGAATGTCGTGAGCGACTCGTTCAGTGAGGGGATCGACCGCAGCGCCTGAGCCGAAGCCGCGAAGTAGCACGTGTTACCGAGGTTGACGAGGCCTGCCGGCGTCCGCGTCTGCGCCGAGGGAAGTGTGACGGAGGGCTGAAAGGTCAGCGACTGCAGCGCGCTTTGCAGCAGAAGCTACAAGCAATCCGAGTAGCTGGCGGCGAGAACGCACCGCCAGCGCGAGCTCGCCATCGTCCATGTCCTCGAGGAAGACGGTCTCGGTTTTTGGCCGCTCCGGCAGCGGGCCGGCCGTGCCGATGACCATGATCTGCTGCCTGGGCTTGAAGGCAAGTTTGGCGAGGTCTGCGTCGTCCTTGAGCATGCCGCCCTTGACCATAACTACGAGACGAGATGCGAGAGGTCGGCCGAAGAGAGCGGCGTCAGCGACGGTGCGGGGGGCTGCGGTTGCGATGGGAACGCGCGCGCACCCTTCATGCTAATCGACAAGGCAGATCGACAGGGGGAAGATGTCCACAGGCTGTCAGTAATGGCACAGACTTGGGACCACCGTGAGCAGCTGCGCTGCACCGCCCGACGCCTTGCAGATCGTCGCCCGAGAGGTCGCCCGCCGCCTGATGGCGCCGGTCGCGATCCAGGCGCGACCTCAGCCTGAGCGAGCTCTCGAGCATCGCCACGTCTCCCCAGGACGCCTGCTGCAATGAGAATGACAGGAGCAAGACGCACCGGTCGATCGGAACGCCGGTCGCCTCATAGATCTGCTGCTTGAGTGCGCGGCCCGGCTGGGCGAGGTCGACGGTGAGCTCGTGGCTCGTGCCGGCGTGCTTGATGATGACTGTGGCGGGGCCCGTATAGGTCGAGCTCCTGGTCAGCCTCCAGTCTTGCTCGTGAGGCCTCGCACGCCGAGAGGGAATACCGACTGGGCAGCGACATCGCCTTGGGCATGAGAGGGATGTGTGTGAAAGGGAGAGAGGAGAGGGATCGATGAGAGAGAGAGAGAGCGACCGCGAGAGAGCCCTGACGTCGAGTCCAGCGAGGCGCCGCGGGCGAGGCCGCCGTTTTGTCGGGGTTCTCTCAAAGCCCAGAAGCGCCCGCCCACTGCTGCTCCTCGTCCGCTCGCTCGACCACCCGCTGTCCCTAGCAACATCCCCCTCCCTTCCCTCGCTCCTCACCCGCTCGCCCCTACGACCCTATCGGCTCGCCTGTTTCTTCTCCCGCCGCACTCCTTCTCCCGCCGCACTCAAGGCATCTCCCGGCGCTCCGTCACAACAGCCGACCGCAGCAGGAGACGACTTTCCCTTCCAGCTCGACCGCCCTCACCTCCTTCCGCGCCGCCCGCCCCGGACTATGTCTGCCTTCCGTCCGACGGCTGCCCGGCTGCTGCCCCGGATGACGCACGCCCAGGCTTTCGCCGAGGCTCCGACTGCAGCGCTCGCCTCGCGTCAGGCCGAACGGCTCGCCATCCTGACCGAGTATCCGTCTCTGAAGCCGCGGACGTCGGACCCGCCGCTGCCGCCAAAGCCGTACCCCTCGCCTCTGAACGCGCCGCTCCGGCCCGGGCGCAAGGCCCAACGGACGCCCTGGCTCGGACCCGACGACGCCGAGATCGAGCCCCCGAAGCCGCCGACGTGGGTCGTCAACCCACTCTCTTCCCTGGCTGAGGAGGCCGCCGGTCGGGTGCCAAACGAGTGGTTCGTCCGCCGGGTCGAACAAAGCGGCTTTTTGCCCGTCTACACCGACGTACGTTCGCCCTCACCTAGGCAGCGTCCGATTTGTCCTGGCCTTCGATCGCTGACCTGCCCATACCGCCATGCTCGTGGCTGCATAACTAGGTCTCGCGCTCAGGCGACCGGGTCATCACCATCGTCCGCAAGGTCGAGGGCAACGCGACCGTTCGTCCCGCTCGAGCTCCGCCATCACCCCGAGGCGTCCCCTCGCTGACCTGCCCCCCGTGCTCTGTCCTACTGCTTTTTGTTCGTCGATTCGTCTGCGCGCGTCGCCCCATTCCGCAGACGCTCTTGCACGCCCTCCTCTCGCACCTCTCGACCCTGCCCGCCCGGCCTTCTCGCTCCGCCGCTCCGTCACCCTCGCCGGCAGACTCGAACAGCAAAGTAAACCGGCTACCTGTCAGGATTGGCAGAGGTGTCATCGGCCGTGTCAACCCGACGAGCAAGCAGCTCGAGATCAAGGGCTCGTGGCGGGATGCTGTCCGCGCGTGGCTCGTCGACCAGGGCATGTGAGGTCGGTTTGACGATCGTATCAGAGAGAAGCGTCCGGACGGGAGTGCGTGGGCTGGCCATGCATGCTACTGTCGTTCGCACTCGTAGATTGGGTCGCAGTAGTGGGAGGGACGGCGAAAAACGAAGGAGAACAGCCGAGTGCAGCGCGATCGAGAGCGGCGGAACGGGACGCTGCGCTCGGCTCGGCCAGCCTTCTGTCAACCTCTCCCGGTCACCATCACCTCGCCTTTTGAGCCCAGCTGCCACCCTGGCTCCAAGAGCCCAGCCGGTCCTCGTCCAGTCCTGTGCACTGCCTGCCTGCTCGTCTGTCCGAGCTGCCCTACCCTGCTACCTCGCCCAATCTCCCGTCGCATCGGAGGTGCCCGCCCGGCATCCAGCTAGAGCTCGACCGCAGACGCCTCCTCGCCGGCCTCTTCGACTGTCACGAGCTCGACCCCAACGCCGTGTCGTCAGCTCCCTAATCTTGAGCGCCGCTCTCGGATCTTGCCTCTTCCAACACTCCGGCGCCGTCAGCTCTTGAGCTCCCCGGCTCGTCGCACGCGCCTGGCCAAGTTTAGCTGTCCATGCACCCTCGCAACCCCTACCACCTCGCCCCGCCTGACTTCCGGCAGCTAGCAATCGCTCAGCCTTCCCTGGCACCCTTGTACGTCGTCGTCGTCGTTGCGTACTGGCTTCTACCGGGCGGCTCATAGAGGTCGTGTTGAGCTCTGCGCTGACGACGAAGCCGACCGCACGGAGCGCAGCGTCTTCGAGAACCACGAAGGCCGGCCGACAATCGACTTCAAGCGGGCGGATGCCGTCCGGTCAGTCCTGGGTGTCCCATAGGCCGAGTGGTCTGAGCTGACCTGCTTTGTCCCCGTCTCGCTATTGCTGGCACCGCCGGCAGTGAGTTGACGCGCTGCCTCCTCAAGGACAGCTTCGGCCTCGACGTCGAGTTGCGGGAGGATAGGCTGTGCCCGACGGTGCGTCGACCTTCCCGAGGTCGGACAAAGAACGCACAGGCTGATCTTACCCACCGCTTCACCTATCGGCGCATGCGGCAGGTCGCGAATAGGTGTGTCGCCTCAGGGTCTCAAGTCGGCGCAGTTGCTGTCGCCTTGCGCGCCCCGTTGAGCGCGCCCGGAAGTTGCTCCTCCCCTAATATCAAAACTGACCCGCATCCAAACACCCCTCTGACGCCCTTGCAGACTCGACTATCTCCTCTTCGTCCAGGACCTCCTGAGCTCGACGATCTTGCCGTCCGAGGCCGCTGCAGATCGGCCGGTGAAGAGTCTCGACGTCGGCACCGGGTCGACAGCCATCTATCCCCTGCTCGGGTGCAAGCTCTCGCCAAGCTCGTCCTTCTTTGCCACTGGTGCGAATCAGCCGTGACAACATATCGGGCGCGGAGAGGTTGCCACCCTACTAAGCTTATGTTCGTCCCCACCGCCACTGCCGGGGCAGAGATCGACCCCAACTCTGCCCACCTCGCCCGAGGGACGATCTCGCGCAACTTCTCAAGCAACCGCATCACCCTCATCGAGACTCGCGCGACCGACCGGCTCTTCGCCCTACTCGTCGAGCATGCCATCGACTGGACCATGTGCAACCCGCCGTTTTACAACTCGCAGGAAGAGATCGACCAGCTCGCGGCCAATAAGGCCATCGGCCCGCACGCGGTCAGCGTCCCTCCCGTCTTCCTTGCCAGAGGGGCCTCTTGTTCTGGCACCGCAGGGAGTGGCTGACTTCTAGCCTTGGTCAAAGGTCTGCACCGGCGCCGAGACCGAGATGATCACGCCCGGCGGCGAGGTCGCCTTCGTCCGCCGGATGGTGCGCGAGTCGCTCAGCCTGCGCGATCGATGCCGGTGCGCTCGCTCGCCGTCGACGTGCCTGCTGCCCATCCTGCTGACTCCAGAGCTCCTATGTCGGTTCATGCAGGTGGTTCACCTCGCTCCTCGGCAAGTTCTCGTCGGTCTCGGCCGTCGTCGAGACGATGCGCGACGCTGGCATCGCCAACTATGTTCTGCACGAGTTTGTCCAGGGCCAGACGCGCCGCTGGGTCGTTGGCTGGTCCTTTGGCCGATTCTTTGCGCCCGATGTGCGTACCGCTCCCGCTCCATCGCATTCCTCCTCCCCGGCGCTGACCAATCTGCCTTTCTCTGTGTCCGCATTACGCAGACGATCGGTCGCCCGACGGCGAAAGCGCTGCACCCTCACCTTCCGGCGGTCAACTCGCACGCCTTCCACTTCCCACCCTCGGCACCCATCAGCCGCCAAGCGGTGCTCGATCTCTTGGTTCCACTTCTGGCTGAGCTCAAGGGCGTCTCGGTTGAGGCCTACGGATCAACCGATCTGGCATCCGAGGGCGGGCTCGTTGTCCGCACGACTGAGCACAGCTGGTCGCGGGCAGCGCGGCGCAAAGGCAAGCAGACGGCCTCGGCGGATGCAGACGCCGCTGAGCCGGCGGACGAGTTCTTCACCTGCCTGATCGAGCTGTCGATGGCAGCGCCACCCGCTGCTTCCGCCGACATCCCGAGGCCGGAGCCCTTCCTCAGCCTGGCGACGCACTTCCTCTCGGTTTCGCAGGCGGCAGCGAGTCGCCCGGATGATGTCGCCGCCCGTCGGCTCGCATGGGACGGCCTGTGGCTCTTTCTCCTGCGCAAGGTTAAGGACGCCCTGCTTCCGGCTCCGACGGCCAGCGCGGACTCGAGGAGCGACATGGACATGACATGAGGGCTGTCGAAATTTTGGGTTGCGAAGCCGAAGCTTAAAAGAGAAGAAGTGGAAAGGTGGATGAGGAGCAGACGGGTTAGGCGGAGAGGCGCGTAAAAAGACGACGGAGGAAACCTTGCTGAGCAGCATGGCAGGAGCAGAGGGTCGTATGTGGAAGGCAAGAGAAGCGGCGAGTCGAGCCACACTGCGATCTCAGGTGGCCACCGACGCGCAGGCTCCAGCCTGCTCGCGCGCCGCCTCCTTCTTGGCCCGCTTCTTGGCGTACTTTTTGGCCTTCTTGGCCGCGCCAGGGGCGGCGCCGCTGCTGCCGTCAAGAAGGTCCACGGGTTGCTCTGCGGCCGAAACGAGAGTCGCAGAGGCTTGGGCCGGCGACAGCGCAGCAACAGGAAGAGCGATCATTGACGACGTCGGCGAGGGCGCGTGTTCACTTGACGTGTTGGAGGCCGGCAGGAAGTAGGGCAGCGTGGGGGAGCCCGCTTGGGCGATCACGGACGAGGTCGACGGATCCGAGATGGGGCGCTAGAGGGCGGTGACACGATCGATGGTTGAGCGTCTCCATCTTCAGCGAGGCATCGTTGCAAAGGGAAGACCCACGTCAGAGTAGAGTCCCTCGCGCTGTCCAGGGAGGATCTCCTCGTAGGAGCCGACCGAAGGCTGGCGGTTGCGGACTGGGCTGTAGGCCGGGCTGCGGCCGCGCTCGGGCGTGACCGCGCGAGGCCGATTGTCCGAAACCTCGGGCAGCCAGTCTTTGTCTACCCGCTCGGGCTGAGACAGACGGCCGGTCGGCAGCCGGAGATCCTCAGGCGAAACGGGCGGGGATGGCAGGGGTGAGGTGAAGCTCTGGCGATCCCAGCGGAGGCCTGTCAGCTGGCGCAAGAGCGTTCGTACCGAAGCAGCCAAAGGGACGCACTTCGGCCGGCGGGTGCATCCTTAGAGTGCGGTCAGTGGTCGATGAGGTTGCTCCAATTGAGGGATGCTGCGGCGTCGGAGTGAAGGGGCCGCTTGGCTGCTCGGGCGCTAGCGGTCATGAGTGTTGTCAGAAGCTGTTGCTGGCAGAGTCAAAGAACTTGAGACGAGATGCTCACAGGCCTGAGGCGTCAGCAAGTCCCCGGGAACGACGCCAGCCGTCGAGCTCTCGGGCTTGCGGACCATCGACGCGACCGGCGTCTGGTCGTCGTCGCTGTCGTCGTCGATCTCGAGTGCAGCGGGTTCATCGGCGGCCTCTTCATCAAGCTCCGAGAGCGCTGACTGGTACTCCTGGCCTTCGGACGCGCAAGACCACGCCCAGTCAGCTTCTCGAGGCACATCATGACGGGCGTCGCTCCAGGACTAGCTCACCAGTCAAGGTCGAGCCGTACGTGCTCGCTGCCGACGATGGCGAGGGAGAGCGCGACTTCGACGGCGTGAGCGAGATGCTCGGCAGCAGACTGGGCGACGTGACCGAGTCCTGCTCGGCGGCCGAGAGCTGTCGGCGAGAGTCAGCCAGCAGCACAGCAAGCAGACAGGCGAGAGATTGGAGGACGCACAGAGAAGGGACTGACGACGCCCTCAGCAACAACAGGGCCACAGTCACGGCCCAGCTCATACGCTCCGGCCGAGAAAACGGGCAGGCCGGAAAACTGCGAGGCGAAACGCGTCAGCAGCAGCGCTGTCGTCCCGACCTGCAGAGCAGATAAGAGGGAGACGTACAATGTCTGAAGACGTCAGCACGCCCTCCGGTGCAGGACTGGCGGCAGGAGCCGAGGTCGGCAAGCCCTCCACACGCGCAAACTGGCCACGCCGCTCGACAGCCTGCGCAGTGAACGAATCAGCAAGATCACGGCCAGAGAAAGGCAGACCGATGGCAGACTGACGACATCGTGCTCGACGGCCGACATCGTCTCGGTCGTCGACGACCGCCGGCTCTGGCGCTTGTCGTCGAGCGACTTGGTCAGGCTCCTGATCTCCGAGTCGAGGACGAGGCCCTGGTACGAGTCCTCCTCCTGGCCGCAGTGGTCTTGCTTCATGATTGCAATCTCAACGCCCGACTGAACGAGCTGGGGGGAAAGGGGAGGGGAGGGGCATAGGAACCGAGAGACAGGCGTCAGACGAGTCGACCGGGGAAGAGAACGTCGACCATATGGGGGGACTCACAACCGCAAGCGACTCCTCGTCCGACAGCCGCCGCTCGTCGTCGACCGCGATCGGAGGGGCCTGCCCCTCGCCCATCTCGTGAGACGCAGCCTCAACCGGGCCGGACATCGCAACGTGCGGCTGCTCGGTCGAGCGACTGCCGTTGAGGCGCTCGTTCAGGGCTTGGATCTCGTGGCCGTCGACGACGATCGGCGTCCGGGGCCGAAAGGGCAGCTGGGGGATCGGCTCGCTGCTGCTAACGGCCATCTGCGACATCGTCGCCCGAAGGTCGGGGCGCGGTGGCGTTTCCAGCCGGATGTCATCCTGCCGCGCAAGGAGGGAGAAGACGGACGATCAGCGAGGACGAGGGCAGCCAGGCACTCGCGCACGCCGGGTCGCTGAAGCTCCGATAGAGGTTGCTTAGCCGGATCGGGGCGCTCAGCGGCAGGTCTTCAGCGAAGAGCGTGTCAAATTGCGAGCGGAGCGGCGACGCGTGCTGCGTCCGACGCCAGCGCAGGACCGTCCCACCCTTTCGGAGAGTCAGCAGCGGCCGACGGCGGTGATCGGCGAGCACGGCACGCACTGGCATCAACAGCTGGACGTCTTCGAGACCGAGGTCAGCTCCGGGCATGGGTGCGGTCGGGATGACCGGCGAGTTGTGCGGCACCTGCAAGGCGGTAGAACGCACGACGCACGGACTGTGAGCGATGACTCTCGGGCATATGCAGAGCGCACTCGCACGCACCGTCGGGACCTCGAAGGAAGCGATCGTTGCCGGCGACTCGTCCAGCCGGCGCATCTCGCCGAAGTCTGCCGGTCCTCTTTCGTCGGCCGACTCGGGCCTCTCACCCTCGGCCTCGCGGTTGTCGTTCGTGCTGATTGCCTCGCGGACTCCATCGTCGTCGTCCTTCCAGGTGACGCGGCGAACGTTCGCTGGCCGGCTCGGCCGGGCGACTCCTGCCGAGCCTGGGCCTTGGTCGTCCTTGTCGTCCTCGTCGTCGGCCTCGAGGTAGTCGACCGGGCTGCCAAAGAGATCGCGGCCGACGACGTCCGGGAGGTCAAAGCGCCCGACCTTTGACGGCGCAGGGGACGGCTCGACCGAGAGCGGCTCGTCAACCTCGGAGACGGGCGTCAGGGACCGCGAGCGCGGATCAGAGCGTCGCTTGCCATTCTGTGCACGAGAGGAAGAGGAAGCTGTCAGCGGTGGCGAGGGGGGAGATGGCCGGACGGGATGGCGGACGGACGAGGGGTCGCGAGCTAAGAACGCCTGACGCCTCCTTCTCGGACGTCTCGCCAGCCTGCGGCGAGGGGCCGCTCGATAACGGCTTCTGAGGATGCGAGACGTGTCAGAAGAAGACGAAGGCTGACGGACTGCAGCTCGGCTCTGTGGCGGGAGGAGGGAAGGGACAAACCGGTGGCGAGATGGCGGTGAGCTGGAGGAGCGTCTGGCCGAAGGCGATGGGGAGACTAAGGCCGAACGCGAGCGGGCAGAGGAAGGCGGCCTGGACCGAGTGGCTGAGTAAGCCGAGCATCGTCGATGCTAGGGGCGGTCTCGAGAGGGGTGGAAAGGAGGAGGAGGCGGAAAGGGTGGGCAACGGAGGTCGGTGGTCGAGGGCAAGGCGAGCGGTGAAGGGGACAGGGGCTGGCTTGGGGAGCGGAAGGCGGCGCGCAGCAGCCTTCGGATGCACGAGCCGCGTCGGCCCCGCCAGGCGTGCCTGGGACAGGCGTCGACAGAGTAGAGAGACGCTTCCCTTCGAGTCCTCGATGAAGCCGAGGCTTCGCAGAGAATGTCAGCGAGGGAGCGAGAAATCAGCCGCGAGCCTGGCTTGGACCCTCGATTCAACTTGTTGGGCGACCGTCAGCGCGCCTCGCGACTCCCTCCCCAGCTGGCGGACTCGATGTGTCTTCACCTGCAGATCATGAAGGGCCATGCTTGCTTCAGCCCGCAAAGAGCCCCCAGTCCTCGACCCGGAAGCCGGCGACGGCCCGGTCAAACATCGTCCCGGCAAAGGCCTCGAGCGCCGGCGTCGGGCAGTTGACGGTCAGGACGACGTCGGTGTTCTTGCCTGCGGGGACGGTGCGAGGCCAAGAAGGGAGTGCCGCGTGTCAGAATTGGCGCCACAAGGCAACTTTGCTAGGTGCGAGCGACGCCGCAGGCTGCGGGTGCAACCGTTGCCCGTGCGAGCTTCACGCAAGACACGCACCCGCAATGCGCCAGACGGCCATGAGGATCGCAACGGCGTCCTCCTCCGTCTTGTTGAACTTGCGGACCGACTGCCGGCCCTTGAGCGTCCATGCGACGGGCTGGTTCGGTGGACTCGGCGCGGGCGGGGTGTCGCTCGCGCCAGGCATGACGGCCCCCTCGACGGTCGATGACAGGGCGTCGTTGTCGTGTGCGAGCGAGTCAAAGTGGAAGCTGCAGCGAGTCGACGAGCGCAGTCCGAAGATAGAGCGGTCAGCTTGCCTAGGTCGCTGGACGCCACCGCGGATGTTGAAGGGAGGCGACGGACGCACTCAAGTGAGCTCCGGGCGTCGGCACCGGGCACGGCCTCGAGAATCTCAACGATGTAGGTCACGTCCGAGTCGGGGCTGAGCCAGACCTCCTGCGTGTCGGGGATCTGGCGCAGGTCGCTGGTCGCCGTCCCGAGGTAGGTTGTCAGCTCTCGGGCGGGTCAGCATCGGCCTCGGCTGCTCCCAGACGACCGGACCTCCCCCCCCCCCTTTTGGCAGCCGCGGCCGGGATGACGCACCTGGCGTCGATGAGGTTCGACGGCAGCTCGGCCGAGAGGCCGCCGCCGAAGAGGGCGTGCCTCGAGAGCGAGGGCGAGGAGTCGTG
>Ga0308160_10002663_pt1 | contig 21146 bp, 6 predicted proteins | sample PhyFR1_FD_201036 | JGI IMG/M metagenome (GOLD analysis project Ga0308160, IMG submission 201036) | Phyllosphere microbial communities from UC Gill Tract Community Farm, Albany, California, United States - DLSLF.R1 | ecosystem: Host-associated > Plants > Phyllosphere > Unclassified | place: USA...
ATATAATAGTAATGAAATGGTTATCAGCCGTATCAAATGTGATATTTTGGCAACAATTTGTAATTATTTTCAGCACTTTAAAAAATATATTGTAAGTTTACCAATGTAGAATTGTTACTATTTTCCTAAGCCCCACTTTGCGTACTGCATGCCTTTAAAAGGATGCGCAGTAAAATTTATTGCACTTGTGTTTCCAATTCTTTTGGATCAGCAGTTGTTGTATGTATACGCATGATACGTTTTGATCATTTAATTTTAAAACATATAAGAGCATGGCAAATAAACTTAATCTTGATGAAGGTGCTACTGGGGTTCAGGGCGTTACAGGAGCCCAGGGCGTCACCGGATTACAGGGTATAACAGGACTACAAGGCGTTACCGGACCAACAGGACAACAAGGGTCCCAGGGAAACCGTGGAATCACCGGCCTGCAAGGGCCTGTTGGGATCACCGGCCCTACCGGAAGCATCGGATTTACAGGCATACAAGGCGTAACGGGCATCAAAGGTGTTACCGGATACCCGGGCGACACCTGGAGTTACCTGGTCATGAATGGGTTAACCGGCCCTGATGGCGTACAAGGTGTGACTGGAATACAAGGTGTAACCGGCGTCCAGGGCTTTACCGGACAGGATGGTGTTGGAATCCAGGGCGTAACCGGTGTCCAGGGATTCACCGGACAGGACGGCGTTGGGATCCAGGGCGTGACCGGTCTCCAGGGCTTTACCGGACAGGACGGCGTTGGGATCCAGGGCGTGACCGGAGTCCAGGGATTCACCGGACAGGACGGCGTTGGGATCCAGGGCGTGACCGGTGTCCAGGGCTTTACCGGACAGGACGGCGTTGGAATACAAGGCGTGACCGGACGGGATGGTATCGGAATTCAAGGCGTCACCGGTGTCCAAGGTTTTACCGGACAGGATGGCATTGGAACACAAGGCATAACCGGAGTACAGGGTTTTACCGGACAGGATGGCATTGGAATCCAAGGTGTCACCGGTGTCCAGGGTTTTACGGGACGAGACGGCGTTGGAACCCAAGGCGTGACCGGAGTACAGGGTTTTACCGGACAGGACGGCGTTGGGATCCAGGGCGTTACCGGCGTCCAGGGCTTTACCGGTGTACAGGGTGTAACCGGAACTCCCGGTTCGGCATCCGGCGCTATCCTTGGCCAGATGGATGGTCCTGTCAATATCCCGGCTTCCACGACCGGCTTTATGCTTACAAGGACTTACATCACGCTTCCTCCCGGCAGGTATACCGTTTTTGTCACCATGCTCATCAACTGCTCGGTCGGGCTAGGAAATTATCTTTGGCTGCGAAGCTCTTTTACAGACACGCCTAGTCCGCCATTTTCAAAAACAAATGATTTTCTCGGCATCAATACCTTGATCAGCGGTTGCCTACTTGGCGATGGGCCTTATGCGGTCGCATCCGGAATGGTCATCCTGAACAATTCGTCGGGCAGCAATAAAACATACTATTATATGGCAGGACAGGTACAATCTTCAAATCTTTCCACGACAATAGGCCAATTTGGCGGAGGCGCCTGGTCAGAAGACCAGATCATTGCCGTAAAATTACAATAAGCCCGAATCAGTCAATACCGGAAAAGAAATACCACCACATGAACTACAATCGTTTCGATACCACCAGCTTGTTCCTTGCCGCAACCGTCGGGGAAACGATCACATCCGTTTATTTCTTTACAGCAAATAACACCGCAGGCATTCCGCAGGATTTATCACTTGAGGCCTCATGGAGCACGTATTTGGGATTTTATATTTTCCTTTCCGTTCCCATACAAAGCGCTGACCAAGCTACTATCCAGGCTATTGCCACTGCTTTGGCAGCCAATGCCGACATCCAGGATCCGGGGCACACCGGTGCGATCTGGCTCGACAATACCGGCACAACGTATACTTACACCACACTCAATACAAGCGCAGTTGAGGAAAATGTGACCGTATCAAGCGGCCTTTTCCTTGGTTTCGGCAAATACCGCCTTCCCATCATGGAACAGGCACCGGTACTTTTCAATGTTGAAAATGCCGAAATACGGATCGGCTACCCGGTTTCATCAGGCGGAACAAATGCAGCCCCGAACCAGGGTATCCGAATCAGCGTGCAAGGCGATGCGTGCGGTATTGCCAAAACTGAGGCCGTGATCAGCGACTTTTCCAATACAATCGAAACCGGCTGGTCTGTCGGCTTCCAGTATTTTACAAATTACGAAGGCGGTTTGTCCCAATTCTATCCTATGGTAGATGGGAAACCGGGAGATTACATCATGTTTTCCATGATGTGGGACATCCTCCATCCTTTGGATCCTGAAAGGACCAATTTGTCGTTTACAGGCCTTTCGTTTAAAGTCGTGCAAAAAGAAGGCGACGGAAATGGATTTGCAATCGAGGCAAATGAAACGCCAAATGTTATCCCTACATTTTGGCGCACATTGTATGGAAAACCCCTATCATTGCGACCCGTCCTCTCAGGTGATAGCCCGGCCCAACTGGTGTTCCAGACCTGCGCAGACGCAAGCGGCAATGTCGGCTATTACCTCAGCTTCAAGGGCGACTTTGAACTGTGCTCGGAAAACGAGGGCGGCAAGCAGCTCCGGATGCTTTGCGGGTTGGCGGGAACGGAATGTCTTGCCTTTACCGCAGGCGACCTTATTTCTGGCGGCGATATCCTCACTTTCCATCCCGGAAAAGGCGCTTACACCGCTGCTTACCCAACACTCAGCGATACGCAGGGTTTTGCCATGCCAAGACGGAACAACCTGGCGGCTATGGATGGCATACTGAACACGACTTATACGACGGCATGGATTGCTATCCGGCCAAACACAGGCAATCCACCCATATTATATTCTGTTTCACCTGAAAAAGCAGGCTTGTATGAGTCGGCTTCAGATCCTGGCTTATTGCAATCATTTTACAGTGAAACGGCAAGATTTACAGATGCCTGCTTCCAAGAAGGAAATTGTGTTTTCCCAATGGTGCCCTATGCCGGCATTACACAGGAAACGGCGGGCTCGTTCTCGCCACAAGACCTGTTGCCTTTTGAGCTGCAGATAATTGGCGGCGAGCGGAAAAAGAAAATAAGCGAAATGCCGGTAGAGTTACAGCAAGTCGTCACCGATGAAATCCAGGCACTCACCACTACGCCACAAGGATTACTGGCCAGCATAAAAGGATTGGAGTGGCAGGAAGTCATCCTGGCGAAAAACACAGAACTGGCGCAAAACTTCAGTTTTGTTGGTTTGCCTACCGAACTGCGGAACGCCTTCCAAACTAACCAGCTTTTCATGGTGGCTTCCGATGCGACCAACCTCGGCACTTTCCAGAATGCGGTGTCAATAGAAGGCTGGAAGTTCAATGTCAATGTGCCGACGCGGGACCCGAACCTCGACCAAGAACAGGAAAACATCCTGCTGCTTAAATTCCGGAAAGGAAGGATCCTCGACCTGATCCAGGATGCAAATACCTGGACGGATGCACTCAGCTTCAACCACAACCCAGACCAGGTGACCAGCACCCAGACATGGCTCATCAACTATTGCAACGATGCCATTGCGCTGGCAGGACAAAACGCCTCCTATGCCCAATTCGCATCGCTTATACAGGATCCGAACTGGTATGGTGTCATCGCACTTAAGGTCGACATCGACCTGGGCAATTTCCCAAAAGATCTCAAAGGTTTGCTGGGTGCGATGGACTTAAGCCAGTTCAAGGCCCACCACGTTGGGGTGCAGGTCAATTTCATCCAGCAATCGATTACATCAAGACTGGAAGTCCCAGAGCTTTCCATTAAGAAAAGCAACCTTTTCGGCCTGGTGAGTTACATTGATGCTGCCTACCAGCAAAGCCTGGGAAGCGACGCACAACAAGTACAGGCTCCCGCTCCGGGCGATCCATCGATGAATGAGGTTGATTATGCATACAAAGTACTGAACCTGCAGATCGTCTTTGTCAATTCAGCCATAACCGATTTCAACAGTAAGCTGCTGCTCACGGCCCGCAAATGGTTCGATGAGGCCGCATCGCTCAATGTCCCACAGCAAAAAGAACCCCAGGATGGCGGTGATACTGTGGCCCCGGCGAACTTTGCCATGCTGTTCAACGGGCACTATGAAAACCATGACGGGCATAAAACGTACACTTTCCTGACGGACAAAGGACAATTCTACCAATATTTCATAGATAGTAAAGTACTGAATTACATAGATTTTGTCAAAGCCCAATTTGCCACGGTCTCAGCGGTCAGCACGCAAGGCAGTACTATTGAGACGGTGACAAGCGCCTTTACTTTCTACGGTTACCTGAATTTCAGGAGCATGGACGGCTTCGATTTCTTTTCTTATGGATCAGAAGCGGGCGCTGAGCTTGTCTCTAACCAGGGATTGTATTTCTCCAACCTGGCCCTCGACCTGGACTTCCAGCTGGACACGGCACAGAACAGTACGTCGGGTTTAAAATTTAATTTCAGTACAGGCCGTGCGGCATACGATCCGTCCATGAGTACCTTGCGTGAAGCGAGTTTAGCGAAAGCATTCCCGTTGCGCCCAAGTGCCATTTTAGCCGGAAAGGGCGAAAACGCACCGACGAAGTTGGGCTATATCCACGTAAACCCGCCGGAAACGTATTTAGCCGAAAAGCTTTCCCCGACCTGGTTCGGGCTTGATTTTGAACTATTGTGGGGCGGTCCAGGCGCATTGGCTGACCAGGCGGGCTTCATCCCGCACCTGCTGATGGCGTGGAGTCCCGGCAGCGGCATCAGTACGGAATTGCTCATCCGGTTGCCCAGTTCAGGCGGTTCCAGTACGCTTAGCCTCCAAAGCGTGCTCCAGTTAAAAATAGACACCTTCCGCTTTTCCATTACCGAGCAAAACGGCCAGATCAGCTACAATTTGATATTAAACAACATTGCCTTAAGCCTTTTGGGACTCAAGCTTCCGCCTGTGGGAAATGCGAACCTAATGCTGTTGGGCGACCCTAAACAGCCCGGATCGATGGGTTGGTATGGGGCTTATATTAATAAATAAAAACATTATGAGACCAGTTACACGCATCACTCCTTATCCTTATCCGGCGACTATTGATGTAAATTATACTCAGTATTCAAATTTTCTTAATAAAAATCCATACCTCAATATTCCCTCAATATTTGGATCGCCTACCGAATTTACGATATTAAATATTGTCAATTTTATGGCTGCTGCGACGATCTACAATAACAATAAGGCAAATTGGGGCAATATTACAGCTACCGGAAAATTAGTACTCAAATTTCTGGTATCGAATGTTTTTTCGAAAGGCTCATTTAATCCTGGCGCTGCATATGGAGACCAAAGGGGCTTTTTGGTTAATAATTTCGGTACATTCTGTTCTTATTGCGGTATGCGCATAAACGATACTTCCTTAGCGGTCGAACACATGCTGCCGAAATCAAATTTTCCGGATGTAATGATGCAGGATGTTAATTTTCTTTTGGCTTGCAGTCCTTGCAATTCCCAAAATAAAGGTACACAGCCAGGCTGGAGTCAGGCTTGGGCCAATACGCCAACACCACCTCCTGTTACTTATCCCAGGCTCAAGGAATATGGTATTTTGCTTTACACATGGCCGGTCAACACCACTATAACTACATCCTCAAGCAATGTTAATGCCTACCACGGATTTATTGCAAGCATGTATTACCAAGGCACTACAAACCTTGTTCCAGCAACTGACAGCCTAAGTTTGAATACCGTATTATTGAGTACCCAAAATAATACGGTACGTGCAAACGTATATAATAGCTCGACCAACACGATGGTTCCAACTGATGTGCAAGTAAAATATACAGGAGCAAACCTTCCTGAGACAAGAATGATCGCCCTTGTGGGAATGAACAATGCCGTTCCCGGCGACCCGAGAGTCACAGACAGGCGGATGGTCAACAGGACAGTAGCGTGGCTGAATGCCATCAGTGCTTTCTCATTCATGAGTGCCATCCTGTCATTACCTCCAACTACTCCAAATAAGGCAGCTATGGTTGCCGCTGCCTTCCAACAATTGCTCACCAACGCCAGCAATAGTGGATTCTATGAAATATGGGTCGGTGTCCTCAATTATTTATCACCAGTTGCGCCAAATTCCATATATGCTGAATTTAAAAATGCTACTAACGGCAATAACCTTTATTTTCCAGGTACCGATGCCACTTTACTCCCATAAATATGAAAGCAGTAAATAAAACCATATACCCTGAGACATTCCATGGCCTTACATCAGGAAAAGAAGTACACCTGAAAATTAAAGATGAACTCATCAATGCATTAGGTTTTTTCTGTTCCTATTGCGAAATTCCGCTCGGAGGCTATGAAGTGGAACATCATAAAGATTTTGCTGAATGGAAGTCCGCCAAGATTTCAGACTGGCCTGATCTGTTACTGATCTGCAAAGACTGCCGTGAACATATCGTTACACCAGTGTTAAGCGAGTCACAACATTCGGAAATGCTCTGGCCAGACGAGGACCTTACCTTCACTTTAAAAAACTTGTCGGCATTTATATACGTGCCCAAGCCAGTGACGTACAGGGTTGTGGATAATTCAGGAGAAAAAGTCAGCGAAGAAAAAAAAGAACTCGTATTCATCCTTCCTAATCCGGAAGCTGACGAAAGCACACAACGGATGGCCCGGAACACCATCGACCATTTTCAATTGAACATGCGAAGGGAATACCACTCTGGGCATTCCGGAATGATTACAGTTCCAGCCTCAGCCCACGACCAAATGCTGGACAACCGCATTTTTGAGCGTACACGCGCCTGGAAGGTCGCGACCGAAGCGGCTGAAAGGTATAAAATGATGCAGGAAAGCCTGCCGCCCTCACATAGTGAAGAATTGTTGAAGAAACTGCAGGAACAAATCACCATGGATGCTTTTTTCAAAGGAAACTGGTCCGTTTGGATGACCGTATTCTGGAATCGTTTCCACAATCATGAATTATTGCACACTCTCTTTTCAGGGAATCAACAGCATTTATTTGGCAATATAAAATAGACGGGGCTTAAAGAGCGTATCGCATGAAAAAAGAAATCACGAAGACCTTACAATTGGCACCTGAACTCGAGCAATTGATGAACCGCATTTCAGCTGCAAAAGCCCTGAATGCAGATTCAATAGCAGCGCCAAACATATCCGGGCTCTTCATGCCCCTACTCGGCGTTGAAAGCCTCGCGCTTGCGAATCTGACTTTCGACACTTCAGCTGAAAATATACTGCAGCTCAATGCGACAACGACGCTTTACGGACAAGGAGTAACGATTGCTGCCATATTCAACCTCAACGGCACCGAACTTGAGCTTGTGCTGAACAATATGGGCACTGACATTGAGTTGAGCCTGCTGAAAATGGTCACCAACGGCCTGATACCGCCAAGTAGCTCCTTCCCGACCGAATCATGGCCAAAAGTGGCCATCAGCGGCATTTCGTTTGTACTGGATTCATCGGCAAGTACATTTACAATCGGTACAGGCGGCGGCGCACAATGGGATTTTTTGGGCTATACGAACCTCTTCATTGCCGACCCGGCCATCAATATCGTGATGACAGCAAGCGGCGCCAATGCTTATTATGTTATCGAAGCGGTCGGGACACTGAAAAGCAAGGATGGCAAAGTAGACATTGCCGCCGCGATACAATTCCCAACAGGTGCCAACAGCTGGAGATTCGGCACTACGGCTCCAGTGCCATTGAGCAATGCCGTCTCAATTATCGATGCCCTTACAGACACGGACATAACCGGCCTTTTGCCGCAAGGCTTCAAAGACAAGCTCGACACCATCGAGATTACCTCTTTCTCTGTTAAATTCGATCCTTCCCAAGCCAAGATATATACTTTGGACCTGCAGGTTACCACTACAGCAGATTGGGTCATCATTGAAAATAAGCTAAAGCTGGAAAAAGGCGTTTACGTTAATTTCAGTGCCAGCAGGAATGCTCCTGAAGCTGACCTGGCTTATTCCGGAAGCATTACCGGTTCAGCCGCTATAAATTATGCTGATGACGACAAAAGAATCATCGGGAATGCCTCAATTCCTATTCCTTTAGCAAGCGGACAGGACTGGCAAATCGCATTGGGCAACGCACAGGACAATATAGGGCTGGCAAGGCTCATCGGCGTTGTTCCATTCGTTAGTGACCTGCTGCCGAGCGGGCTGGAAAAGCAGCTGGACAAAGTCGTTGTGGACAACCTCACGGTAAGCTTCAAGTTCGACAACGGCTTTTCATTCACGAATGTAGCTTTTGCGATCCATTCCGATTCAGCATGGAAATTGCCCATGCTCCAAAGCAATGTGTACCTGGACGCGCTTAGCTTTGAATTGAATGTGCCATTTCCTTATGATGCATCCAAAACCAGCGGTAGTTTGCAGGGCAACATACAGATTTCCAACGGAACCATTACGATACCTGTAATCATTTCCAAAGGAATTACCGAAACCAATTGGCTGTTGGAAGTTACAAGTGACGAAATTCCGTTGCCGTCCATCAGCAGCCTGGGCGATTTCATGGGTACGAACATCATCAGTTCCGCTTCCCCGTCGGGACTGATGGGTCTTGGCAATTTTGCCATTTACAACCTTGACCTGAAATGGAAGCTGGGCACGAACTCACAACTTGAGTTATTTGCGTTCAGCATACAATCTACAACTGATACGCCTGCATGGAACCTCATTCCAGACTATTTTTCCCTGACGGATTTATTTGTGATGCTCAGGATCGAAAGCCTGGTCGGCGGCAACAAAGATGTTTCAGGTGCAATCGGCACAACCGTGAAACTAGTCCTCAATAAAGAAAAAGATAAGAACCTCGTTTTAGGCATGGTCGCCACCAAACCCGCTTCCGATAAACCCTGGAATTTCGCAGGCAGCTTAAAAGAAGACCTCGACCTCAGCGAATTATTGCTCAGCCTGAAACTGCCTGCCGATGTGGTCGACGTGCTCCCTAAACTGACCGTCACCCAATTTGACCTGGCCATGGAGCCTACCACCAAATCGTTTTCCTCCAGCATGACCATCGCCAATACGCCAGAGAACGAATGGACCATCATTTCCGTTGGCACCGTGGCCGTGACACTGGATTCATTGTTTTTCAAAATTGAAAACTATGCCAACAACACGGATCTTGAAGCGATGGGAAGCTTCAATATCGGTACGGAAGATAAAAAATGCCCAACCGTAGTGAAAGCGGTGTACAAGGAAAAAATATGGAATTTCACCGGCACATTCACGAATAACCAGGGCCTCACCATCAATGATGTATTGAAAAAATACATCAACGGCATTGACGGCGCTTCTATCCCGCAAGTCGCCATCACGTACATTTCTATCTCTCTTGAAAAAGGGCCTTCCGCCACTCCGCCCAAGCTGATCGGCAAAGGGAAAAATATACTGGTGGCTGATGCAGGTTACAGCAAACTCAACTTTTCGATCAATGGGATACTGACGATCCCTGTGATCGAATCTTTCAGCATCGAAGCCCTTGTAAATGTTTTATACGATTCGCAAAAACCGGCTGCCAACCAATATAATGGCACGAATGTAAAAGGCATACTCAAGTTCGGCGGCCTGTCGTTCAGCGTTTTAGCCAACTATGCCAACAACGCATTCTCAACATATGTATTCCAGCTTGTTTATAAAAACATCACAGCCGAAACCACGGTCGACAGCACTGACCCGGACATCGTAAAATTCGATTTCCAGTTAAAGTCAACCGATCCAAACAAAGGCCTTTCACTTGGCGATATCATCACGACTTTGATAGAGGCCGCAACGAACGAGCCCGCAAGTATTCCAAGTCCGTGGGATTTCATCAACAAGATTCCGCTTGACGGCTTTGGATTCGTGTTTACTTACAATAAAACCACTAAAGCAAAAACCATAGGCGTTACCTACAAGCCAGACATAAACCTCGGTTTTATCGTCATCGAGGAATTGAGCCTGATATACAGTCCCGACGCCAACAGTGATAAAGGGCCGGTCGACTTTAAAGTGACCAAAGGAAGCTTTTTGGGTATCCCGATCGATCAACTGGCCAACGAGGAAAAACCCGCGTGGGACCTCAGGAAGCCGGAAGAAGCGCCTAAAGTCCCCGGCTTGGGCGATGCCGCCTTCAAGCTCGAAAACCTAAGCCTCGGTAACCAGGTGGCGATCACTGGCAGCAAGCCGCCAAAATCGGTCGTCGCTGCCATAACCGACCTTGAACAGGCATTCGCACCGGAAGGCGACGGAAAAGCCTTGCCGACAAAACTGCATTACGATAAAAATTACGGATGGCTGATCGGCGCGCAGTTTTCGATCATAAAATACATCAACGTTGCCGTCATATTCTATGATCCCGTTATTTACGGACTGTCGATAGGTGTTACAGGCGGACAATTCCAAGGACTGGATTTTGAAATATTATATAAAAAAGTAACCGATAACGTCGGTGTTTACCAAATCAACTTAACGCTTCCCGATTATGTGCGCAAGCAGAATTTCGGGGCCGTATCCGTTACACTGCCAAGCGTTTCCTTGTCCATTTACACCAATGGTGACTTTTTGATCGACATGGGATTTCCGTACAACTGCGATTTCAGCAGGTCATTTGGGCTTGAGTTCTCGATTTTTACCGGCGCCGGCGGATTTTATTTCGGCGTGTTGAGCAACGACACCGCGACCGATTTCAAATTGCCCGCCGCATCAGGACAGTTCAACCCGGTCATTGCATTCGGGATCGGCATCCGTGCCGGCCTTGGCAGGACTTTTGACAAAGGCATCCTGAAAGCCGAGGTCAGCCTGACGCTCATGGTGATCCTGGAAGGCATCATTGCCAAATATGAAGCCTACAATACTTCCTCACAATTGCAATTGACTACCGGCAGCGACGATGCGATTTATTTCCGCATCAAGGCCCAGGCCGGACTGGCCGCGAGGATTTACGGTGAAATAAATTTCGTCATCATCAGTGCATCCGTAGATATTACGGCAAAAATAATTGCATCCTTATTGGTTGAGGCCTACCGGAAAACGGAACTGGCTTTTTACGCAGAAGTTTCCGCCTCGGTCACGGTCAGGATTAACCTTGGCTTGTTCAAGATCTCAATCAGCTGTTCTTTCAGCACTTCTTACTCCGATTCATTCACACTGGGCGAAGACAGCACGGCACCGTGGGATGCGCAAAAAGCATTGCCAAACCGCAACGCTTACTTCACTTCACTTGATAATCCGCTAAAGGCGGATATACCGGAAATGAATTGGGCGGCCGGCATGGTTTACCCGAAAACTGCGCTTTCCCTGATCTTCGTACCGCAACTTTCAGTAAAATATAAAGATACCGCAACGACGAAAAAGCAAGCCGTCGGCGTTTCTTTGCTATACATTGAAAATGCAGTCAATTCAGCGGCAGACAGTGATTTCACTTCCTTGTCAAAAGCCGCTTTGGCCTGGGCGTTCAACGCTTATTTCAGCAGTAAAAAAGGCATTGTCGGGCCCATCCTCGATGAAGTGGTCACAATCGACGACCTGAATGCAATGCTTGCGTACTTCAACCAGGACAAATATGCGTCCGGCCTGGACGAGCCTTTCGGCACCAACGAAATATTGCAATGCTTATTTGCACAAAGTTTTACTTCTGTAACCGTCAATACGCAAAAAGAAAGTACGGAACAAACTGAGGAAACGGACGAGAAATCCGTTGCGGTCTTCCCTATGTTCCCTATCTTCAAAATGGCAGTCACAGGCCGGGAAGATGTCGATTTCCTGAAATATGGCGCATTCGACGCGGCCTACCTCAAATTGATCAAGGATTATTTCAAGGAAATGAAAATCCAGTTCAACCAGGAGCAAGACCCGACCACGCCTCAGGCTTTTCGCGACGCGCAGCCTGCGACGCTGGCAGAATACCTCTTCATCGATTATTTCGCCATGATCATGAAATCGGGCATACAGGATGCCATCAACGATTTCAAGCAAATGACCATCAAGGTCAGGGAGAACGAAAGTTTGGACAGGATTGCAGAAAAACACAGCAAACACGGCGTATCACTACAAACTTTGGCTTTTGCCAACCGGCACCAGCCGATGAAAAGCGGCTTCGCGGTGCGCATTCCTGAATCGACCTACCGCCTGAGGCACGGTGAAACCATTACGCACCTCATCAAGCGGATTCCGGGCTTGCCGGTACAAAAGACATTGTTAGCCGCCAATCCGCAATCAGGTGAGAACCGTTTGATACGCATTCCGTCGTTTGAATATACCTCCAGCGCAAATGCACCGGCACACAGTTTACTCTCACTATCGCGGCATTTCAACGTTGGATTTGAGGATTTGGTAGCAGCGAATGCGGCTAATAAAAACCTCTTCAGGACAGGTACGAAGCTCATCCATGCTTTCGTCGACCAAAAAACAGTCTCTGAAATACTTACTTACCTGCAAACAGATGACAAACACCTGTTGTCGAATATCGGCGGAACGGTTTCAAGGTTCTTCCTGCATGGACTCCGGATTCCCGGAGGCACCGCTGCAGACGCGCCAAGAAAGGCCCTTTATGAAGCCACCGGCCAACAATTTGAACTGGCCGGCATGGATGACGAAAGTTCGGTATCGCTCCAGATCAATGCTGAATCGACGCAGCCTGAATGGTTGAAATTCGAGGATGCGACTGAAACGAAATTTGACTTTACGGCAGGATTGATCACGGCAATTGCCCAACTGGAACAGGCCACTTACCAGCCAATCAGCATGACGGCACAGGACGATATCATCCGGTATGAGCTCCAGCCTAAAACCTTCAGCTTGCCCGACGGCACGTTATGGCAGAACCCGAACCTTTCAAAGATGGCAACCGGCATGGGCGATTCCTACTTGTGGAAATTTCCGTCAAAACTGCAGCAATTCCTCGCAGATCATCCGGATGTGCCGATGCAATTGTTGTTGCAAGCCAAGAATACGTCGTTCAGTTATGAGGAAAGTAAAGCTGTCACGCCTTTGTTCTGGAGTACTTCAGTGCAAATTGAAGTCGGCCAGGTACAATCTCAAACCAACGCAGGCGAAGTGCTGGCCCAAGTGTATGAAGTCAAAGGTTGCGGCCAGGCCGATGCCCGAATGCTTGAAGCCATCATCCAGGCGGCTTCGCCCAAAATCAGTGTGCTCGATTTCCTTTTCGCGGAAAACAAATCGAAAGAAAATGGCGGCAAGGAAGTGAGCGGACTGACTTCCGACAGCCTGGAAAAAGCAACCGCTTTCCTCTTGCAAACCAATTATTCTACCGTTTCCAATCCTTCATTTTTTGCGGATGGCCTGCTAAAGGCAACGGCGTATGACAACCTGATCGGGATGGATGCGGCCACCATCCTCACCTATTTATGGGAATGTTCCATCGTGCGTTCAGGCGGTTACTACCTGTATTACAACAATGGCAGCGGAAATGGTTTGCCTTCCCATATTTTTGCAGAAGACGGCACAGCCAGCATCACGTTATTGATACAGCTGGAAATTACCGCCGATGCGACAACCGGCGCGTATGCCTTACCGTCGTATGTCAACAGTGTCGTGCTGGGACAAGAAGTGCTCACAAAAGAGGAAAACCTGTACCTTGAGCCGTACCTTACGGAAGCCCGGAGACAAACTTTCGATCCTGAACTGCAGTCCATCCAATCGACCATACTGCCCGGAAGCGGATTATTTAAGGGAATCAAGACGAATCCCGGGCTCACTTTGGCCCATGACCTTGCGGAAAGTGCCGACCAGCAGCTCAATGAATTGTTCAACTTACTGGAATACCGCATCAACGAAACCGAAGGAAGCTACGTGCAGTCAAAATTCGCACTGCCTTCAGGGCCAACGGTCATCAGCGATGCACCAATAAAAAACATCAGTGCCGTACCGCGCCGCGCCGAATTGAGTGACGGCTGGAATTACACCAGCGTTTTGCCAGTTTACCGCTTCGCGACAGGATCGACACAAAACCCTAATCCTTCGCTGAATACCGATCCATACGCAGCAAACGGGAAGCCGGCCAGCATTTACTTTGACCTGCTCGACGTTTTCGGGAACACGCTTTCCGATGAAATATCCGGGACAAATGGCGTCATACAAGAGATCACGCCGTTATATACAGATGCCGTCATCGGGCTAGACCAATGGAAAAATGTCTCGAAATACTTCGACATACTGTTGGACGGAAGCGCAGCAGTGCTTAACATCACGCTTGTTTTCGACACTAAAAGTTATACGCAGGAAAAAGAGGCCCAAAAGGTACTGCAAGAATACCAAAAAATCGTGTGGCAGCTTGCCCAACCTGACATACAGGTTAATGTCGTGTCAACTTTAGGCAGTATTAGCATGCCAGCCGGGACGCCACTTGAAGCATTGAAGATGTATGTTGGAAGCATCATTTCCTTTTTACATACGGTTGGCGGCACCGCTCCAATCAGTGAAGACCCGTTCAAGAAGGTACTTTCTTTTGCGATCGACACACAAACGCTGAACTCCGCCTACCTGTTCGCACTGAACGTCGAGCTGGAAATCGAGCGCACGGGAAATATCGACCCGCAGTTTGAAAAAGAGCCGGCCATCCGGTTCTCCTCTTCCATCATCCCGCCTAATCTTTATAAGGAAAAAGAGAAGGAAAAAGCGATGCTTGCACCGGGAGAAACCGATGAGAAATCGGCCCTCGATCTTTTTGCCATTAACCTTGAAACGGCTTTGCCTGTCATGAAGGTCGCTGTCGGACAATCCAGTACCGGCCCTAACCCTAAAAAAGTGCATGCTGAAAGATGGCTTGCCGGTGAGCCGCCGTCAGCGGATGGCAAGGAAATATGGCTGATGCGTTATGCGAACGGCGAACAGCCCGGCATCCAGCTCAGCATTTCCCAAAAACCTGCTTATTTTGCCCTCAAGCCTTTGTCGACCAAGCTTATTTCAAGGCCAGATGAACAGCATAACAATCCGGTGCCGATGCGTACTTATGTGCCGGGCACTTATATCGGCGACCAGCCCGTTTCTGAAAAGAGCTATTCGAGTGTCGACATTGAAGTCATGGCGCAAGCCTGCCTGGCCGCGATCGACAACTTCCTTTCCGCCGACCTGAGCACAACGGCGTGGCTGGTGCAAAACAGCAACGGATCAGGCAGCCAAAACGGGGATCCGGATCCGAAGGTAAACCCTTTCCAAACAATCGAACAGGCAAAAAGAGACCTTGCAAAAGCTATTGCCAACAGGCAACTGACCAATATATTGGAAGTCGAAAACCTTGACCAGCTCCAGGCTGCCAAGGATGCGACGGAACAGCAATTGCTCATTACGCTGAGCAAGGCGTACAGCATCAACGCCGTACTGCAAAATGCCGTTACGGTGCAGCAGGGATTTGATACGTTCCAGGCCAACGTTTTCGGGCAGCTTGTTGTTCCCGGACATGAAGAAGACATAAAGAACGCTTACAGTTTCAGCCCGGTCAAGGCGGCACTCACAAAATCAGGCGATGCGGCCGATCCCGTATCAGGCATTTCGAGCTTTTTCTCGGTCAGGCCTGAATCCAATGCCGGTAAAGGCGTTAACCTGATCGATCATTTTGCGGTAAACCTCGACTATAACATCACCAACATCGAGCACCAGTTTGGTACGCCGATCAATGGATATGTGCCTTCATCGTGGCTCAGCCTGGTCCACCCGATTACTGTTACAGGTGCAGATAACAGCACTGCCGTCATAGCCGACATCCCGATTCCGCTTATGGCCTATCCTACCTCGCCATCATTGGCCAGCCAAGCCGGGACGGCCACTTATGATTATAATGGGGAAGATGGAAAAACAGCGCTTGAAAAAGCCAAAAAATGGAATTATTCGTTCCATTACGATTATGTCGCGGCACTCCAGGATACCATCCATGTGAATGTGCGGTATAATATCGTGAAGGCTTCGCAATTCAGGGGTAACTTGGAAGATAAGCAATTGGACCTTTTTGAAGCGCTGATGCAATTCAATACGGAATCCACAGCGGTGCTCGCCGATGTGAAAAAGAACGATGCCAACTCGATGCCGGCGCTAAAATCCTTTGCCTGGATGGTGTTGCAGGTTTCCACCGCATGGGAACAGTGGTTCAACGCGAAACTGAACTACGGCATGATGGCCGCCTATGAATTGAATTTTACGATCCATGAAAAAGAAAATGTCGAAACAGGACCACTTCAGGGTGCGTTATTGCTGAACGTGTCCTCGACCGCAGAAAATCCATCAGGCACTGCCCTGCCGGACATTGCGATTGACGGCTTTAAAACTGTGGAATACCTGCCCCAAGGTGAAGCAATTGGCGACACTGGCAGCATCACTTATTATTTCACCAATTCAGACGGATCGGATTTACCATTGCTTTACGCAAACCGGAAACAATATGCACAGCGCATCGTGACGCTGACTGATGCCGACATCCTCATATCTGAAAATGCCTGGGCGGGCGTGTCTATCCACAGGAATGAGGTCCTGGCGGAAAAAGCTACAAACAAGGATTTCCAATACATCACACCTTACATCCGTTTTGCCGAGCCTTGCCTGCCAAGCCTGTATAACCAGGCTGAGATCAACATTGCCGATTTTATGCCGCCTGTCGTCGGTAAATCGAAACTGGATGATTTCCTTTGGAATTTATTCCAGGCGTTGGTGGGCAAGAACAAACCGGAAATCGTCATCCAGGTGAAATGTGGGTATTCGTACGATTTGCAGCAAGACGCATCTTCAGCCATACAGATCGGGCCGACACTACCTATTTTACTGACCACGCCTGCAGCCATTTCATTTGAAAGCAAGCCCGAATTGCTGGTGACGATCGCAACGCATGTAAAAAACTGGTTTGGCGATAAAAGCGTGGAAGGCGTGGATGAAAATGGAAAACTGCGTTTTGTCTTGTCGCTTTATTCTTCCCTATCGGATGACCTCAACAACCCGGTCCTGAGCCTGGAAGGATTGTATTTAGACACGCGCCTGGTCGACTTCAGCTGATATGCCCTGGAAATGAGCCTGCCATGCAGCGGCTATGCGGTCCCAGCTTTGCTGTAAAGCCCAAGCGTGGCCCTTTTGGAGCAACTCGTTTTTGCGTGCCATATCTGCTTGCAGCGTCGTGAGCAGGCCAAGGATGATTTGCCCATAACCCGGATCAGTAGGTCGCTGGCTTACGAGGATGCCCCTGTCGCCCACCGTCGTGTGGAGCGCCGCCAGGTCAGAACAGATGCAAAGCGTCCTTGACATTTGCGCTTCGAGCGCACTGATACAATAGGTTTCGGCAAATTCGGTAGGGTACAGCCATATGTCGCTTTCCAGGAAAGCTTGCGCCAATTCCTGCTGGCCGACCTTTCCGTGGTAAAAAACCTGGTCCTGTGACATGTATGCATAGGTTTCATTACGCAGCTGCAACTGGGCTGCATCACCGGACTGCTGTATGCTTTTGTCCCAGTTTTCAAAGCCATAATAGATGTGTAAGCTGGCATCAGGAAACAATTCCCGTATTTTCGGGAACAATTTCAACAAAGCCAATAAACCGCGATCAGGGCTTGAAGTATAGATGAAGCGGTTTTTCGTTTTAAGGCGTAACGGTTTGTGTGAGAACCGGCTTAAATCGATGCCATTTCCCGTCAGTATGATTTTGTCAGTCCCAACTTGGTGATACGCATTGAAGATATCCTTATGCCAGTCACTTAGGCAAAAAATGCCGTCGAGCCGGTCTTTGTGCTTCCGCAATAGGTCATTTTCACCTATTTCCGTGCTTTTTGCATGCACATCGTGCGCCCAGAAATAGGTTTTTACCGCTTTCACAGGATACTCAAGCAAATGGGCATAGCGCGAAACGACGAAAACGTCGATGACGTGGCGCGCAATGAAATGGTCAAAATCATCCAGATGGCAGTATTCGACATGATTGACCATTCCTTCGAGCCCTTTGCATTCGCAGAAAACCACCACGCGGTAACCGATCCTGGAAAATGCTTCGGCCATTTTTGCGGCAGCCGTTTCCGAGCCGCCGATGCCTTCTTTTTCCAATGAGGCGCCGTTCCAGGCCTCATAAGCTAACCCGGCGTGGATCACCATGAGCAGCCTGTTGTATTTTTCGACAAACCGCTTTTCCGCCTTGACGGCAAAATCCGGTTCGCGCACCCTCTTTTGGTTTGTACTGGTACCGCCGAAATGGAAGATGGAACTGTGTTCGTTCATCACGCCTTGGAAACCAAGCTTGTTCAGGCGAATGCTCAGGTCAATATCCTCATGGCCATGCCCGAACCGTTCGTCGAGTTGCCCGACCTTTTCCATGACAGCCCTTGACGTTACGGTACAATACAACGCCGACCAATCCAGCCGGAACACGCGCTTTTCCCGTTGCGGATCATAGCTGAAAAACAATTCATAATCCACGCCTTCCTGCTCCACGCCGCGCTGGCAGATCTTGTTGTCCCTGAGCTCCGTGCGATCCGGACCCAAAACCACGCCGCCTATTTCAAGATGGTTGTGGTGCGTGATGCCCACGCCGCAGCTGGACATCGGGTTGCTCAGTCCCGCACCGTGTTGTATGGAGGCGATGAGCGGTTCGAGCCAGCCGTCCGTTACGATTAAATCGTCGTTCAGCATCCCGATATAAGGTGAGGAACTTTGGGCAATGCCTAAATTCAATGACGCGGCATAATTGAGCTTTTCTGCCCTGATGACTTTTATTCCGTCCGGCAATTGACGTGCATGGCCGCCATTGTCGATCACGATGACGTTGAACGGTATCTGTGTGCACGCCACGATGCTTTCCACCGTGATCCGGAGGTGGCCTGTGTCGTAAATCGTGGGAATGACCAGATCACAGGCTTTTGCGTTATAATCTTTGGGCGCAAGTATCCTGGCAAGCTTGAGTGCGATATTTTTCTGGCGGAAGCGCATGGCCGAATGCCGTGCCGCCTGCCCTATCTTTTTCCTTAAGGCCGTATCTTTTAATAATTCCAGGTAATGCCTCCATTCTTCCTCAGAATCAGCAATGTAACCGTTGATGGAATGCCGGATGACCCTCTTGTAAGCATCAAGCGGCGACGCAATGACAGGAAGCCCCAAGGCCATATAAGCCGTAATCTTGTTGTTCGACTTGCAAGGTTGCAGTTCCACATCAATCGGCGCAATGGCGATATCGCAAGACAGTAAGTCCGTGACCCACGAATCCTGCGACCAGGCCGCCTCAGCACCGGGCCCGTTGTGGATGCAAAACAATTCGTATCCACTGCCTGTAACAAAGTTCCGGAACTTTTCGGCGTGGTGTGCATTTTCCGGCATCCCGATCCAGCCGACGCGCAGCTCGCGGTTTGCGTTGTCATGGTGTTCCTTGCTGCCCGTAAATTCGACTGCATCTTCAACCACGCTTATATTTTCGTTGAATACCCGCAGCTTGCGCGCGAGTTCATGGGAACAGCAGATGACGGCATCGGCAGTTTTGACCATGGGCAAATAGAAAGGGTAATTTTGCAATTGGCCCGTAAGGTCTTCCGCCACATCAAAAAACACCTGTTTGCCCAGTTGCAGCGCGTATTGCATGGCACGGAATTCCACTTCACTGAAACTTTTAAAAAAAACAATGCTATCGAACTGGCTGAATTCCAATTGGTCGTCGATCATTTTAGATGCAAATCCCAGTTCGTTCAGGGCGATGTCCATGTTGATGGCACGCATCCTGTATGTCGGGAAATTACTGTCTACCGTTTTTCCATACCAGGCAATACGCGTTTCCTCTTGTTGCCTGCCGGACTTGAAAATCTCCCTGAAGTATTTCCTGTTGTGCAATAAACCGGCGTCTGAAGGCGCGAATTCCAGTGCTTTCTCATTATGGACATTTGCCTTCTCAAAATCCCCGAGTCCGTTGTAGCAAAAAACAAGGTTCAGGTGTGGCAACAAATTGTAATAGGCCGGAATCAAAGGGCTTGTAACATCAGGCAGCGGCATGAGGCATTTGCTGAACCAAAAACTCGCTTCTTCAAATTGCGATTCGAGATAAGCCGCTTCGCCCATGACAAAAAAGGGTTCGGCCCGCCTTGCGTCCATTTGTATGGCTTTTCTTGCGGCCAGCCTTGAGGCACCCAAATAATCCTGGTTCACGACATTGTCCTGGCGATAAAGGCTGATGTGGCATTGCGCTATCCGAAAGGCAGCCGCCACACGGTCTTCGATCCACGAATTTTCGGTCGGGAACGCTAAAAAAATGTCGTAGGTTTCAATGGCTTGTTGGAATTGTTCATGGTCTTGCAATTCGCGTCCGAGGTAATACCAGATGCGCGGTGCGGAACTGTATTCCATTTCGCCAACGGCCTTTTGCTGGATGGCGAGGTTCCTTCCCTTGTCTTTCTCATAACCTTCCGCAGTGCGCTTGTGTGTGATTGTTATGTTTACATATTCAGATGTGCTGTTTCCGGGCTGGTCGATCACCTCATGGATCGGGAACCGCCATTTGTAACCGCAACGGTTCCTTACGATCCTCTCCCGATAAAGGATGCAGTTGCTTTTGCCTTGCGCATTCTGGTTGTAATCGTATTTCAGGAAATAAAAATCCTGTGCAAGATTTTCCTTTAGTGCCAGGAGTTTCAGCAATTCGGCTTCCTCCACCACATCATCGGCATCGAGCCACAGGATATAATCGCCCGTGGCTTGCCCAAACGAAAAATTCCGGGCGGCGGCAAAATCGTCGCACCACTTGAAATGGAACAATTTAGCCCCAAAGCTTTCGCAAATACGGATGCTGTTGTCGGTCGAACCTGTATCAACGATGATGACTTCGTCGACCATTGGGCCGACGGAGCTGAGGCAGCGCCCGATCACTTCCTCCTCATCTTTTATGATCATACAAAGGCTTACTGTTTTCATGCGGTCATTTCTTGGATTAGGCAAGGCGGGGTTCAAACAAATCTACAATTTTTTATGTTTTCAGGTCATCCCTGAAGGCTGAAAATAGGGAAAAGAAAATGGAAAAAACAAGCTTGAAGATGTGGATGGCAACATGCAATATCTTTCTTGATTGTGAAAAATCAATTGAAATTATCCGTTGCGTCTAACTCCACAAAATCATGCAAATAGCTTCTTTATACTGCTATCTTAATATTTATAAC
>Ga0308160_10002664_pt1 | contig 21141 bp, 14 predicted proteins | sample PhyFR1_FD_201036 | JGI IMG/M metagenome (GOLD analysis project Ga0308160, IMG submission 201036) | Phyllosphere microbial communities from UC Gill Tract Community Farm, Albany, California, United States - DLSLF.R1 | ecosystem: Host-associated > Plants > Phyllosphere > Unclassified | place: USA...
CGAGGGCGACCGCGTGCGCATTTTCGTCACCAACAAGCTGCCCGAGCACACCAGCGTCCACTGGCATGGCCAGATCCTGCCCTGCGGGATGGACGGCGTGACCGGCCTGACCCAGCCCGGCATCGCGCCCGGCAAGACCTTCGTCTACGAGTTCGTGGCGCGCCACGCCGGCACCTTCATGTACCACCCGCACGCCGACGAGATGCAGCAGATGGCGATGGGGATGATGGGCTTCTGGGTCACCCACCCGAAGGACCCGCGCCAGCACGCGGTCGAGCGCGACTACGTCATGCTGCTCGGCGCCTACGACATCGAGCCGGGCAGCTACACGCCGCGCACCAACACCATGCTCGACTTCAATTTGTGGACCATCAACAGCCGCGTCTTCCCCGGCGTCGACCCGATGGTGGCGCGCCTGGGCGACCGCGTGCGCATCCGCGTCGGCAACCTCACCATGACGAATCACCCGATCCACCTGCACGGGCACCGCTTCGAAGTGGCCTGCACCGACGGCGGCTGGGTGCGGCCGGAAGCGCGCTGGCCGGAAGTGAGCGTGGACGTTGGCGTGGGCCAGATGCGCGCCATCGAGTTCGTGGCCGACAATCCGGGCGACTGGGCCTTTCACTGCCACAAGTCGCACCACACCATGAACGCCATGGGCCACGAGGTGCCGAACCTGATCGGCGTCGACCACCGCGGCGTGGCCGAGAAGATCAACGACCTGGTCCCCGGCTACATGGTCATGGGCGACAAGGGCGGCTCGATGGGCGACATGCAGATGCCGCTGCCCGAGAACACGCTGCCGATGATGGGCGGGCGCGGCCCCTTCGGCAACCTGGAGATGGGCGGCATGTTCACGGTGCTGAAGATCCGCGAGGGCCTGGGGCGCAACGACTACCGCGATCCGGGCTGGTACCGGCATCCGGCGGGCACGGTGGCGCGCGAGTGGACGGGCGAGCTGCCGGCGCCGGTGCAGGCGCCGGTGCAGACGCCGAACGCAGCGGCGGCCCCTGCCGACGGCGTGCCATCGGCGCGCAAGCCGCAGACGCACCGGCATTGAACGCAAACAGGCGCGCGTTATGCGTGCCGAATTGAACAAAGGGCTTGAATATTCGACAATCCCCATCGTCGGGTTCAAGCCCTTTGTCTTTTGCCACCATTCCTCATGCCACCATTCCTTATGCCACCATTCCGAACAAGTATGATCCTGGCAGCCGCCCTGGGCGGCGCTTTCGCAAGCATTGCTCCTGCCCATGCCGCGCGCGTGCAGGAAGTCAGCATGCGCGACCTGCCCGCCTTCCTGGCGAAGAACGACACCGTCGTGGTGCAGTTCACCTCGCCCGACCCCAAGTGCCGCTACTGCATCGGCGCCGACAAGGCCTACGACAGCGCCGTGGCGCCGGCGCGCGACGCCAGGGTCAAGTACGTGCGCGTGCAGTGGCCGGTGTGGTACAAGTTCCCCGACTTCGGCAAGCTGCCCAAGCCGCTCGGCCTGCCCGAGCAGATGGTGTACCGCCGTGGCAAGGCGATCGGGACGGTCGGGGGCCGGCTGCAGGCCGACAGCGATTTCCTCGCCAGGGTGGCGCAGATCCAGGCCAACCCGAAGGAGCCGAAGGATTTCTACCGCCCCGAGCAGCCCGCCGTGGCCGCCCCTGCAGCGCCGGCCACGCCGCTGTCGGCCGAGGAGCAACGCCTTACGCGCCTGATGGCGCGCAAGGACCTGCTGGGCGGGATCGTCTCCTTCTGCAGCAGCGCCTTCCCCGCCGCCGCGCCAGGCATGCAGGACGCCTACACGGCCTGGCAGGCCACGCACAAGAACGCCCTCGACCAGGCGGCCGTGGTGATGATGACGCGCAGCAGCCGCGGTGACGCGAACGCCGCCAGCGCCCTGGTGCGCGACGAGCAGCAGCGGCTGCAGGCCTGGACCGTCGGCAACCTGGGCATCGCCCAGGACCGCAAGCCGACGGCCGAGGATTGCGACAAGATCGGGCGCGGCCTGAAGTCGCTGCCCGAGATCGCGGGTTGAGGACTCAGGCCACCGCGCGCGCCGTCACCGGATAGCCGGCCTCGTCGATCGCCGCCGCAATCTGCTCGAGGTCGGCGCCGCTGTCGATCTTCACTTTCTTGGCCGGCAGGTCGATCTCGACCCTGGCGGCGGCGTCGATGCCCTGCACGGTCTCGGTCACGCGGCCCACGCAGTGGCCGCAGCTCATGCCTTCGACAGTCAATTCATACATGGTGTGTTCTCCTTTCGATGGGGGCGCGCTCGCCCCGCTGGTTGATGGTGTGCCTGGCGCCGGCTGCCAGCGCCGCAGCAGCAGCGCGTTGGCGACCACGCTGACCGAACTGAACGCCATGGCGGCGCCGGCCAGCATCGGATTGAGCAGGCCGAAGGCGGCCAGCGGAATGCCGACCACGTTATAGGCAAAGGCCCAGCCCAGGTTCTGGCGGATCTTGCGGTAGGTGTGGTGCGACACGGCGATGGCGTCCGCCACCAGCGCCGGGTCGGCGCGCATCAGCGTGATGCCGGCAGTGTGCATGGCGACGTCGGTGCCGCCGGCCATGGCGATGCCGACGCTGGCCGCGGCCAGGGCCGGCGCATCGTTGATGCCGTCCCCGACCATCGCCACCGTGCGCCCCGCCGCGATCGCGCGCGCCACGTGCTCGGCCTTGTCGCCCGGCAGTACGCCGGCGGCATGGCTGTCGATGCCCACTTGCGCCGCCACCGCGCGCGCCGCGCCCGGATTATCGCCGGTCAGCATGCTGACGCGCACACCCATGGCCTGCAGGCGCGCCACCGCGGCCGGCGCACTGCCGCGCACGCGGTCGCCAAAGGCGAGCAGGCCCAGCACCTCGGGCCGGTTATCGCGCTCGCGCAGCAGCCACGACACGGTGCGTCCCTCGCCTTCGTGGCGTGCGGCCGCCGCCTGCAAGCTGCCCTGCAAGGTGCCGAACCCGGCGCCGAGTTCCTCGGCCAGGCGCGCATTGCCGAGCCAGACGGCGGCGCCATCGACCAAGGCCTGCACGCCGCGCCCCGGCAGGGCCTGCGCTGCCTCGGCCGGCCGCGGCGCGATGCCGCGTTCGCGCGCCAGCGCATCCACGGCGCGCGCCAGCGGATGCTCGCTGGCCTGCTGCACGGCCGCCGCCAGCGCCAGCACCAGGGCGGCATCCTCGCCCTCGACCGCCACCACCACCGGCCGGCCCTCGGTCAGGGTGCCGGTCTTGTCGAACACCACGGAGTCGACGGCGTGCGCCGTTTCCAGGGCTTCGGCATCGCGGATCAGGATGCCGTGGCGCGCCGCGGCGCCGGTGCCGACCATGATCGCGGTCGGCGTGGCCAGCCCGAGGGCGCAAGGGCAGGCGATCACCTGCACCGCCACCGCGTTCAGCAGCGCGCCCTGCCAGTCGCCGCTGGCCAGCCACCAGCCGACGAAGGTCAGCGCGGAAATGACCAGCACGGCCGGCACGAAGACCGCGCTGACGCGGTCGACCAGGCGCTGGATCGGCGCCTTGGCCGCCTGCGCATCCTCGACCTGGCGGATGATGCGCGACAGCAGGGTCGCCGCGCCGACCGCCGTCACGCGCACCAGCAGCAGGCCCTCGCCGTTGACGGCGCCGCCAGTGACGCGTTCGCCCGGCCCCCTGGCGACCGGCAGGCTCTCGCCGGTGAGCAGCGATTCGTCGAGATGGCTGCGCCCCTCTTCCACCTTGCCGTCGGCCGCCACGCGCGCGCCGGGACGCACCACCAGCAGGTCGCCGGCGCGCACCTCGCCCGCATCGATGCGCAGGTCCTGGCCGTCGCGCCGCACCAGCGCCTCGGTGGCGCGCAGGGATTCGAGCGCACCGATGGCTTGCACCGTCTGGCGCCTGGCGCGCGCTTCCAGCCACTTGCCCAGCAAGACCAGGGTGATGACGACAGCCGAGGACTCGAAATACAGGTGCACGGCATCGTGCGGTCCGGCGGCCAGCAGCAGGTACACCGACAGGCCGTAGGCGGCGCTGGTGCCGAGCGCCACCAGCAGGTCCATGTTGCCGGCGCCGGCGCGCAGCGCCTTCCAGCCGGCGCGGTAGAAGCGTGCGCCGAGCCAGAACTGCACCGGGGTGGCAAGCAGCCATTGCAGCCAGCCGGGCAGCGCCAGGCCGAGCCCGAACCATCCGGCCAGCATCGGCAGCACCAGGGGCGCGCTCAGGATGGCGGCGGCGGCCACCGGCCACCAGCCGGGCAGGCCGCGCGCCGGCGCCGCCACTGTGCGGTGCCTTGCTTCGGGCGTGACGACCGCCTCGTAGCCGGCCTTGCGCACGGCTTCGAGGATGGCGGCGCTGCCGGCCGCGCCGCGCACGCTGGCGCGTTCCAGCGCCAGGTTGACGCTGGCGTCAAGCACGCCGGGCACCGCGCGTAGCGCCTTCTCCACACGCGCCACGCAGGATGCGCATGTCATGCCGAAAATATCAAAGCTTGTCACACCTGGCTTGGCATGCTGTTCGAGGCTGTTGTCCATGGTTCTTCTCCTTCCGATTCCCACAGCATATTCCTTCCCATCGTGGGAAGGTCAAGCGCCGCTGCCGGAACGGGATCGAAGACGATTGAGCCGTTCGGTGGCGTCACGGTTTGGCCAGAACTTTACGGCAGAGCGGGCGTCGAAGCTGTAACTCGTCAGTATCCCATTTTCCGGAGGATGCATGAAGCTCGCCTTACGCACTGCCCTGCCACTCTTGCCCTGCCTGCTGCTCGCAGCCTGCCACCATTCCGACGACACCCAGGCCGAGGAGGCGCGCGTCCAGGTGGTGGCGCAGGCGCCGGGCGCCACGCCCTTCGTGGCCAACCTCACGCTGTCGCTCGACGACTTCGCCCACCTGGCCAGCGTGTCCTACACCATCGCCGCCAAGCCCGGCACCTTTTCCAAGCCGATGAGCGTCACCTATACGCGCGAATGGATCGAGCGCACCGGCGCCTGGCGCGCCGCCGAGCGGCGCCTGGTGATCCCGGTGTTCGGCCTGTACGCCGGCTACAGCAACGGCGTCACGCTCAGCACCGCCTTCGAGGACAAGTCGAAGGACGAGGAGCAGGTCACGGTGGTGGCGCCGGTGTACGCCGGGCCGGCGGCAGTCTACAACACGCCCGATGTGCGCACCGCGCGCAGCGCCGCGTCCAGCCCCGGCTTCGACTACATGCTCATCAAGAACAACACCTACGCTCCGGCCGTGCTCGATACCGACGGCAACCTGCGCTGGCTGGGCGCCGACCCGAACACCTCGGCCTCGACCTGGTTCAGCGGCGACGCCTTCTATGTCGGCAGCCCCAGCACCCCGGAGCTGCGCCGCTTCGACTTCAGCGGCGCCTTTACCACCACCGCCCTGGCGTCGAACCGCTACACCAACTTCCACCACGACCTCAGCTTCGGCAAGCAGGGCTTGCTGGCCGAGCTCGATGCGATCGATGCCGGCGTGCCGAAGATCGAATCGATCCTGGCCGAAATCGGCACCGACGGCCGCATCCTGAAGGAGTGGGACCTGGCCACGATCTTCCGCGCAGCGATGCAGGCCGGCGGCGACGATCCGTCCAACTTCGTACGCGACGGCATCGACTGGTTCCACATGAACTCCGCCATCTACGTGCCCGCCGACGACTCGCTGCTGATCTCCAGCCGCGAGAACTTCGTCGTCAAGCTCGACTACAAAACCGGCCACATCAAATGGCTGCTCGGCGACACTACCAAGCACTGGTATGTCGATTACCCTTCGCTGCGCGCGCTGGCGCTCAGGCTGACGGCCGGCAAGGCGCCGATCGGCCAGCACACGCTGTCGATCGCCGCCAATGGCGAGCTGCTGCTCTTCAATAATGGACTCGGCAGCGGCAACCACCCCGTCGGCACCGCGCCTGGGCTCACGCGCGATTTCAGCACGCCCTCGCGCTATGTCATCGACGAACACGCGCGTACGGCCGCCGAGGTGTGGACGTATGCGCCCGAGCCGCCGATCTACTCCGACATCTGCTCCAGCACCTACGAAACGACGCCGGGGAATTACCTCATCGGCTATGCCGCGGCCGCCGGCCGCACCCGCAGCAAGCTGCGTGCGATCAACGGTGGCGGCCAGGTGGCGTTCGACTACGAGTACCCCACCATGAACTGCAATACCGTGTTCATCGCCCAGCCGATCGCGTTCACGGGCCTGGTACTGAAATAAGCCGGCGCCGTCCCTCCTTGTCATGCAAGGGCAGCGCGCTGCCCTTGCCCCTCCCCGCGTGCCCGTTTCCCGGGCGCCGCACCGCATCGCCTTTCAAGCCCAGGCCCGCGCTTGCCACGCGCCTTGGATTTCACATATCATTTTACAATTCCCGATAGACCCGACAGATGGCAAGCAGCCATGCTAAGGTCAAACCACTTGACCGCGAAGCCGGCTTTTGCCGGGCCCTGTGGTGGCATCCGCCACCCGAAGCTGCTTCGCGCAAACTCGCACCTTGACTGGAGAACCAATGAAACCTGCGTTGCGCCACGCGCCGTCCCTGCTTGCCTGTCTCATGCTTGCCGCATGCGGCGGCTCCGACCATTCCGCGTCCCAGGCCGAGGCCGCCCGTGTGACCGTGGCCGGCCAGGCCGCCGGCACCATGCCGTTTGTCGCCGACATCAGCCTGGCCGTCGAGGACATGGCGAATGTCGACCGCATCTCGTTTACGATCGCGGCCAAGCCCGGCACGTATTCGAAGCCGATGAACGCGACCTACACCCGGGCGTGGATCGATCGTACCGGTGCCTGGCGCGCCGCCGAGAAGCGTCTCGTGGTGCCGGTGTTCGGCCTGTATGAAGGCCACGCGAACACCGTTACCGTGACCACCGCATTCCGCGACGGCTCGAGCGATGTCGAGCAGGTGACCGTGAACACCGCACCGTATTCCGGCACGCCGCCGTACACGACGCCGGTCGTCGGCGTAGCCCGCAAGGCCGGGTCCGACCTCGGCTTCGACTACATGCTCTACAAGCCCAATCTCCACGGCCCGGCCGTGGTCGACGCCGACGGCAACCTGCGCTGGTTCAGCGGCACACTGCCGGTGGTGTCCGGAGTGCAGACCCATTTCACCGGCGATGCCTTTTATATCGGCAGTTACGTGGCGCCCGAAATGTTCCGCGTGGACCTGAGCGGGCGCGTCACGACCATCCCGCTGCCGCCTGGCCGGTATACCAACTTCCACCACGATCTGTCCGCCGGCAAGCGGGGAATGCTGGCGGAAATGGACGCGCGCGATGGCAACGTCACCAAGATGGAATCCATCCTCGCGGAAATCGGCACGAACGGCGAGGTCCTGAAAGAATGGGACTTTGCAGCCATTTTCCGCGAACACATGCAGGCCAACGGCGACGACCCCTCGAATTTCGTGCGCGACGGCATCGACTGGTTCCACATGAATTCCGCCATCTATGTGCCGGCGGACGATTCGCTGCTCGTGTCCAGCCGCGAGAACTTCGTCGTCAAGCTCGACTACGCGACCGGGCGCATCAAGTGGCTGTTCGGCGATACCACCAAACACTGGTATGTCGACTACCCTTCGCTGCGGAGCCTGGCCCTGACCGTAACCGAGGGCAAGGCGCCGATCGGCCAGCACTCGCTGTCGATAACGCCGAACGGCGAGCTGCTGCTGTTTAACAACGGCCTCGGCAGCCTGAACCACCCGGCGGGCACGTCGCCCGGCGTCACGCGCAACTTCAGCACCCCGTCGCGCTACCGCATCGACGAGGCGGCGCGCACCGCGGCCGAAGTCTGGACCTTCGCCATCGAGCCAGCGGTGTTTTCCGACATCTGTTCCAGCGTGTATGAAACCACCCCCGGCAACTACCTGATCAACTACGCCGCGTCGGTCACTGCCGACCGCAACCGGGTGGTCAGCGTGAACAGCGCGGGCCAGGTTGCCCTCGACCTGACCTATTCCGGCATCAACTGCTCGCTGGTCCACATTGCCCGCCCCATCACCTTCAGCGGCCAGGTGTTCCAATAGGCGGCAGCGGAACCATCGTCCTGATCAGGTAACGCATGTCGGCACGGTCTTCGGACACCGCGCCGGTGACGAGGAAGCTGTCGCGCCCCAGCCGGGCCGGCGCGCCGCCGCTTCCCGCCAGCCGGCTCGGGCCGACCTCCGGCGCCAGCAAGACCAGGCCGACTTCGAAGTCGATGCCCGGCGGCGACAGGACGGCAAGGATGCGCGCCAGGGCGGCTCCCATGTCGCCATTCGGCAGGAAGCGCTCGAAGCGGGCCCGGCTCAAGGGCCCGATCCGCAGGCGCGCACGCAGGTCGGGGCGCCAGCTGCGCGCGCCAAGCAGCGTGTTCTCGCCCAGCACGGCGCCGGCGCCGAGGGCACTCTGCTCCTGCGCATCGAGCCGGCTCCAATGCCCCAAGGCTTCCTCCAGTATCACCGGCACGTCGAAGTACCCCGCCAGCAGGGCCTGCAACACCGGCGCCGAGCGCGGGCGCTGCTGCAGCATGCCGGCGAAATAGGCCAGCGCGGCATCGGGCGTGCCGGCGCCGCCTGTGCCGCCGGTCGCGCCCGTGACGCCCGCCAGCGCCAGCAAGCGCGGCATGAAGTGGTCTGGCTTGCCGCCTGCGGCGTGTTCCACACGGTGCTTGCGCCAGGCCTCGTAATACAAGGCCAGCATCCTCCCCGACAAAAGATCGAGAAAGGCGCGCGGCGCCGGGTCGGCGTGCCTCGACTGCCATTGCCCGATCCGCTCCGTGTAGTGCAGCGGCAAGGCGCCCTGCACGCCCAGCAGGCCCATGAAGGCGGGAACGATCACGAATTGCGGAAGACCCGGGCTGCTTCCGCTTCCAGTCTCGCTCGCAGTCGCGCTTCCGATCGCGCTTCCGGCCGCGCTGTCGGCAAGCACCCGCAAGTCCTCGATCTCGCTCGGCGCAAAGCCCAGGCGCAGGCTGTTCTCGAAGCGCAGGTGCGCGCGCAGCGCCTGCGCGGGCGCCACTCCCTGCTCTTCCAGCCAGCGCAGCAGGATCGTCACCGCCTGGGCGAAGCTGAAGGCCTGCGGCGCCGCCAGCAGGCGCGCAATCAGGTCCGGGCCTGTTCCGCGCTGCGAGGTGGGCATCCGAGGATTTCCTGGCCGCTGGCGGCGGAGACGAGTTCGAGGCGGGTAAAGCAATTGAGCTGGCTGTTCAGCGCGAAATAACGGTCCATCACCTGCGCGAACACGTACAGGCTGGCGCCGGCAAAGGCGTCCTCGTCGAGCGTCATGCGGATCGCCACCCCGGGCATCAGGGTCGACACCGGCCGCGTGCGGATCCAGGCGCGCACGCTGCCGTGCGCAAGCCCGACGATGCCGGCGATCTGGCGCCGCGCGCTGCCCGACTTGGCCAGGTCGTACAGGCCCAGCATCTTGTGCAGGTCGGGCAGCCCGGCCTCGGTCAGGCCGGCGTGGTTCAGGGCCAGGTGCGAGATCAGGCGCCAGTGCGCGCCGCGCGTGTCGGCCCGCCAGCTCGGCGTGGGTTTGCGCAGCAGGCGCCAGGACGTACCCGATTCGGCCACCAGGTCGCCGTCCGGCTGGCCGGGTTTCAGCGCGCTCGGGAGGTCGCGGTTGGTGCAGGTCAGATCGGTCGAGACAGTGGCCCCGGCCGCGTCGCTCGGCCGGAAATCAGCCTCGACCAGCGCCAGCCGCACCTCGTGCCCGGGACTGAGCTGGGCCAGCGCCGCATCGCGCCGCGCCACCCAGTAGTGGCCGGCGTCCGCCGCGGGCGTATCGTGCCCCACCGCGTACAGGGGCGAGAACTCGGTGACGGCGCCGCCGCGCCCGCCGCGCGCCTCGCGCACCAGGCGCACGCGGTCGATGCTGTGGATCTCGTACGAGGCTGCATGGGCCGAATCGGCCGCCAGCGGGTAGTCGGCCTGGGTATGCGACAGCTGGATCGGATCGCCCGCCTTGCGGAACAAATTGACCACCGGGGTGCAGCCGAGCAGCAGGTGCCGGGCCGACAGCGGCGCCAGCAGCCGCGCCTCGAGCGTGTCGGCCGCCGGCGCCCGCAGCGGCAGGTGCAGCGTGCAGCGCGTGCAGCCCGGCGCCAGCACACGCGCGACGGCATCGAGGTCGATGTCGATGAAGGCGAATTTCTCGGGGTAGCTGAAGTATTCGGTCAGCAGCCGAAACGCCGGATGCGAACGGCCGGTATCGGGCAGGAGCGCGTCGTCCGGGCCAAACCCGGCCAGCTGCAGCGGCACCTGTTCGAGCGCCGTCCAAGGACCGTCGCCGGCCTGAACCCAGGCGCCGGCCGCGTGGATGAACAGGGCGTCGAGCAGCGCCGCGCGCAGCGAAGCGTCGGCATCGACGAACACGCGCACCCGGCACAGCCCGCGCGCGCCCAGGGCGGCAAAGGCAACGCGGCTCTCGAATTCGATGGCGATGCAGGCGCTGACGCCGCGCGCCAGGCGCGCCGGGCGGCGCTGGTGCTGCGGGTCTTGCCCGGCGCCGGACATGAATGGCGCGGTAAAGGCCGCGCGCAGGATGCGCAGCGGCCCGCTCGCCACCGGATACACGCTGCGGAAATGGCAGACCATGCCATCCACCGGCGCGCTGCGCAGCGCGCTGCCGCGTGGGAGGACGGCAGGCTCCCCGGCCTCGGTCCCTTCCTGCGCCAGGCGCGCGATCGCGTACGAGGGCAAGGGCCGCAGGTAGTGCGGATACAGGCACTCCAGCAGCGACTCGGTGAACTTCGGGTAATCGTCGTCGAGGCGCTTGTGGATGCGCGCGCTGAGCAGCGCCACCGACTGGATCAGGCGCGCGACGCCCGGGTCTTCGATGTTCTCGCCGGCGATGTGCAGCTGGCCGGCAGGCTTCGGATAGCGGCTGGAAAACTCGCGCGCGAGCTGGCCGAACACACCCAGCTCTTCCTCGACATACCTCAGCAGCTCATCCATCTCTTCTCCGAAAAATTGCTGAAGACCAAGATGCATGCTCCCATCGGGGCGGCCGCCCGGCATTGACGGCCGTCAGGAAGGCGCGCGCCGCCTGCTGATGTCGCCCTGTGTCCGCCTGTGCCGGCGCACGCGAGGCAGGGGCGTCGAGCCGGGCCGGGCCTACTTCTTGAATTCCGCCTTGTAGGCGCGCTCGACCGCCTGGTTCACGCGCCTGCGCCGCTCGTCCTGGGCGGCCGCCTGACGCCGCCAGCGCTCGTCCGCTTCCTGGGCGCGGATCTCGGCGGCGATCTCCGCCGCGCTTGGCGCCGGCCGGGCCGGTTCGCCGGCGTTGTCGCCGAAGTCGACGTTGTTGAGGCGGATGTTGCCGGTCGCGGCGTCCACGCCGGCCTGGCGGATGATGTCCTGGTTCAGGAACTGCGCCTGTGCCAGCGGGGCGGCCAGCAGCAGTGCGAGGAGAAGAGCGCGTTTCATGATTGTCCTTTGCGGTTGAGGATGTCGCAGACTTGCTGTCCCTTGGGCGTGGAGGCCGAGCAGGCGCCGGCGCCGTAGCCCTGGCAGGTGGCGGACTGGGCGCCGGCGCCGGCCGCCCTGGCCACGGCCAGGCAGAGATCGGTGCGGCGCGCCGCGGCGCCGCGGCTCGCGGCCAGCGCGGCCACGATCTCGGACGCGGCCCCCTGGCAGTAGCGGAAGTCCTCGGCATCGGCCTTCAGCGCGTTGCAGTACTTGCGCGGATTGGCCGGCATGAAGCGCTGCGCGTAGCGGGCCGCCGGCGGGGTGGCGCGTTCGGCCTGCTCGAGGATGCCGGCGTTTGCGGCCAGGGTCTTGAGCAGTGCGCGCGCCTTCGGCAGCAGCTGCTCGGGGTCGTCGCGCTCGTAGCGGCGAATGAAATCGTTCTGCCCGCTGACCGTGGCCAGCGCGGCGCGCTCGCGGTAGTCGCGCAGCCAGACCTGGCGCTCCAGGCCGAGGCGCTCGAGCACGGCCAGCACCTCGGCCTGGTCGATGCGCTCGAAGCGCGCCCCCTTGCCGGCATAGATGATCTCGGAGGCGCCGCCGGTCGCCACGCCGACAAAGGCGCGCGCGAACACCGTGCTGCCCGAATTGTCGGCGACCCGGAAGGCGGAACTGCAGACGGTGTAGCCGGCCCTGGCGCGATCGCGTGTGTCGTTGTCGCACATGTCGCCATTATCGGCCGGGCGCCGCGCGCTGTCGAAGACGAACGCGACCTTCTTTTCCTGCGGCCAGTACGCCAGGCGCTCGCCCGCGCCGGCCGCGAACGCGTTCTCGTCGAAGGCGAGCTGCCACTGCTCGCCCTGGCGCACCAGGAAGAACTGGCGGGCGCCGCCGGCCTGCCCCTTGCCGACGGCCTGCGCGAGCTGGTAGCTGCTCCTGGCCGGCGCCGTACCCGCCTGGCCGGGCCGCCCCGCGGGCGCCTGGTCCACCGTGGCGCATCCCGCCAGCATCAGCCCCGCCAGCGCCGCCGTCATCCATTGATTGCATTGCATGTACTGCCCTTTCCTAATTCTCGTTGTTCGCATCCGACGCCGTCATTGTCGGACAGGCGCCGCGCCCGCGGGCGCGACCATTCCGCAGCCGGCCTGTCGAATTTTCGACAAGGCGCCGCGCCGTCTTCAAGGCATGCCGGTGGCGACAAAGGCGGCCCAGTAGAAGGGATGCGGCCGCCGCAGCTTCAGGCGCAGCTTGGCGTCCCTGAGCGCGGCCGGCGTGCCGGCACCGGCGCCGAGCCGCGCGTAGAAGTCGGCCATCAGGGCGCCGGTTTCGGCGTCCGCCACCGACCACAGCGAGGTCACCATGGTGCGCGCCCCGGCGATCTCGAGGGCCTGGCGCAGGCTGTCGACGCCTTCGTCCGGACGGATGGCGCCGAGCGCGGTATCGCATGCCGACAGCACCGCCACCTCGGTGCCGGCCAGGTCGGCTTGGCGCAGCTGGGCGGCATACAGCACGCCCTCGCCCGGTCCGGCGTTGGCCCCGGCCAGCGCCAGGCCGCTGCTGCGCCCGGCCGTCACGCTCTCGACCACATACGGCCGGCCGTCGCTGCCGGTGACCTGCTCGCGCCGGCTCTCGGCATCGGCCGCGAAGAAGCCGTGCGTGGCGATGTGCAGGATGCGCGGCGAACGCGCTTGCGCCAGCACGCGCGCGCTCGCTTGCGCTCCGGTGTACAACGCCACCTCGGCGCCGCCGGCGCGCAGCGCGCCGGCCACCGCATTGCCCTCGGCCAGCGCCTGCGGCAGCGCGCCGAAGCGGCGCCCGCCGGAAGCGCCGCCACGGCCGACGCCGGATACCTCCAGGTCGTAGTCGGGCGCGGCCAATACCAGCGAGCGGCCGGGCGCGGGACGCGGCGCGGCCTCCGGCAGCAGGGCGCGCGCCGAACTGACGTAGCGCCAGCCGCCCTCCTCGATCAGGTAGCGTCCGCTGGCGCTGGCCAGGGCCTCGAAGGGCAGCAGCGACACCGCACCGTCGAGGTCGGCCACATGGCCGCCCTTGCGGCCCGGTCCATCCAGCAAGGGCTTGAGCAGCGCGTCATGGGCGGCGCGGGCCGAGGCCGGCACGGCGCCGGCGTTCGGCGCGGACGGGCGGCGCGACAGGTCGGCGCGCAGCTGCGCGGCCAGGGCATCGATGGCGGCGGCCGGCCCCAGGTCGGCGACCTTGAGCTTGCCGTTGGCCAGCGCCGCGCCCAGGTAATGCCGCGCCCCGAAACGCTGCCCGGCAAAATCGAAGCGCGTAAAGGCCGTCACCGACACATAGGCGTCACCCTGGAGCGCCTGTTCGATTCGCTCCAGGAAGACGGCGCCGTCGAGGAAGTCCGGCGCTGCCAGCGACTTGCCGACGCGGGCCTGCAGCGCCTGCGCAAGGCCGAGGCGCTCGCCGTAGCGGTCGGGGCCGCCGGCGGCTTGCGCCGCCTCCACCGCCTCGATCGCGCCGGCCAGGCGCCGCACTTCCGGATCCGTGGACAGGCCGATCGCACGCGCCCGGCGCCCGAGGAATTCGGTTTTCAGGCCCTTGCTTTGCACCAGTTCTCCCAGCGGCGCGCGCCAGGCCTGGGCGCCGCTGCCCTGGGCCAGGTGCAGCGACACCAGCAAATCGAGCAGCTGGCGCCGCGCCGCGAAGGGGGCGGCCAGGAGTTCCGGCGGCACGTCGCGCGCGGTGACGGCGAGCCGCTGCCCGTTCAGGCGCAAAGCCTGGCCGAGGGCCTCTTCGGCCAGGGCCTGCTCGCCGAGGCCGGCCAGGTAGGCGCCGAAGCGCGCGTACTGCTGCTCCAGCAGCGCCGGCGGGCCGAAACCGCCGTTGCCGGCGCGCGCGCTGCGCGCGGCATACGCGCCGAATTCGGTCTGGTACAGCCGGCGCAGGGAGGCGGCGTCGCGCCTGCGGTGATAGAGCCGTGCGAGGTCGGTCAGCGGGCCCTGGACCTCGAGCAGGCCGGACGGGCTGGCGCCGTCGGCGCCGACCAGTTCGCCGTTCTGGTCGGTGATGGCGCGCTGGCCGGCGATCGAGGCCGCCAGTTCCCCGGCGCGCCCGAAGGCCGCGCGCAGCGTCGCCTCGGCCTCGGCGAACGAGGTCGCGGCGCGCTGGCCGGCAGGCGCCGACGGCGCGGACGGCGCCGCGGCCGGATCGTGGACGATTGCCAGCCGCAGGTTGGTTTCCGCCACGCCGTCCTCGCCCGCCTCGAGCGCGGCCTTGCCCAGGCCAGCGTAGGCGCTGGCGCGCAAAGCCCGCATGAAGGGCGGCGCGCTGTCGTACGCGCCGAGCACCGTGCGGTAGGTCTGCATGGCCTCGCGGTAGGCGCCGGTCTTCACCTGCAGCGCGGCGATCTGCCCGTACAGGTCGAGGCGCTGGATCACCGCTTCCGGCACGGCGGCGCCGGCGTCGAGCGCGGTCTGCAGCAGCGCGCGGGCGCGCTCGGGGTTGCCGCTGCGCTCGTGCAGGCCGGCCGCCGTCAGCGCCGTTTCCATCAGCAGCGCAACGAAGGGCGAGCGCGGCGCCGACGCGACCAGCGCGCGCTCGCCGGCCAGCAAGGCTTCGGCGCGGCCCAGGGCAGCGTCCGCGCTGCCCTGGGCGGCTTCGCGGTGGATCGCCGCGATCTCCTCGGCGTGGCGGCGCATGTGCTGGCCGCCCGCGAACGGCGCGGACTGCGGCAGCAGCGCGCGCAGCAGGTCGAGCTGGGCGTGCACGGGCGCCGCGGCCAGCAGCAGGGCCAGGCCAGCGCCGCCGGCAAGGGTGGTCATCCTGCTCATCTCGGTCAATTTCCTTCGGCGAGTTCGGGCGCGGCCCGCTGGGCAAGGCCGTGCAGGCCCCGGGCGCGCAGGTAGAGCGCATACAGCACCCGTGCCGCCGGCGCGGCGCCGGGCGGCGGACGCAGCGCCGCCAGTTCGGCATCGGCGGCGGCGTCCAGGGTCTCGAGCGCCAGCAGCTCGGTGCCCTGCGAACCGTCGCGCTGCTCCCATTCCAGCTCGCGCAGGTAGCGCGCACCATGGGCCAGGCGCAGCGTGTCCGGCAAGACGTGCTCGGTGCCGGCCAGGCTGGTCTCGTACAGCAGGCCGCCCGACGCGTCGCGCAGGCGCAGCGTCCAGTGGCCGCGATGCGGCCGCGCGCGCCAGGAAAGCAGCGCTTGCGAGGGAGCGAGAACCTCGACGCCGCCGTCCGCTGCGCCGGAGCGCAGGATCGCGCCCGCGGCGGCCTGGCCGGGGCGCCGCAAGGCGCGCGCGAGTGCCGGGTCGGGCAGGTCGACGCGGGCGCTGCCGCTGCCGCCCTGCCGTTCGGGCCCTGCCGCCGCGATCGAGAACCGCGCGGGACCGGTCAGCGTGAATTGCCGTCCGCCCTCAAGGTCGAACAGGACCAGCGTGGCGCCGGCGGCCAGTTCGAGGCGATCGCCGCCCTGCAGGCGGTCAAGCAGGCCGAGCCGGCGCTGGGCCGACACGGCCTGGCCCGCGGCCTGGGTCACGACCAGTTCCGTCGCGCCGGCCGTAACAAACAGCGTGCTGGCGGCCAGCAGCAAGGCAGCGAGCCGGCGCTCAAGCATGCCGGCGCCCGGCATGATGGAAAATGTTTGACATGGGACGACCTGTTCAGAGGGTCCGATTATATGTCAGTCAATTTCCAAAATGGAATATTCTTCTGGAGAAATAGTTATCGAACTAGTACAGCGCCGCGGCCGCTGCCATGCTCAGCCGGCGCGCGCCACCAGCACATAGGCGCCCGGCTGCAGATTGGCGCGCACCAGTTGCCACGCGCTGCCGAGGTCGGTCACGACGGGCGCCGCGCAATCCCAGGCCGCGCTCGCCGGCGCCTGGTGGCAGACCACCGCGTCCTGGACCGAGGCGAAGCGCGACTTGTCGAGCCTGAAGAAGGCCCGGCCCTCGCGCGGCGCGAAGTTCGCCACCAGTTCGAAGCCGTCGATCGCGCTGCCGGGCAGCTGGCCGAGCCCGAGGTCCGATCGCCAGTAGCTGGTCCAGGCCAGCGAATACAGTTGGACCGGAAGGGTCGGGTCGGCCCCGCTCCAGCCCGGGATGCCGTTGAAGTTCGGCGGCGGCGTGTAGCGGATCCTGGTCAGCTGGGTGACGCAGGCCACGGCGCCCTGCGGCATCAGCGACACGAACGACGCACCCATCGACTGGCTGGCGGCGCCTCCCGGTGCGACCGCCAGCTGGGCCGACGCGTGGCGGTAGTCGAATGCCGGCACGGCCAGCGCCACGGGCTGGTCCCATACACTGCGGTTGCCGTCGTGCGAGACCAGCGTGGCCGCCTGGTTGAGGCCGTTCGACAGCAGCTCGGTCGCCGTGACCCAGCCGTTCCCGGCGCCGGACCCGCCGCCGGGACGCGACATGTCGACCTGGCAGTAGTCGACGATGGCGCCGCTGTCGACGCCGGCCAGCAGCGCCGGCGGCGCCTGTTCGCCGTCGTCGGCGCTGGCGCCGCAGCCGGCCAGTCCGAGGGCCAGCGGCAGGGTGAAGCAAGGCAGGAGGGCATGCGGAAAACGAGTATGCATGGTATGGCTTTCGATGTGAAGGTGGTGAAGGCGGACGCTGTCGCGGCTGCCGGGAGAACGCTCATTCTCCGCCCCTGTCGATGTGGCGACACGCGAGGATTCGCCGCCCCAGCGTCGACTTTTCGACATCCTTTTAATTGCTTCGAGGAAAATACATGCCGTATAATCAAGCACGTTTTCCAGGACCGCCATGACGCCTTCGACCCATCTCGCGCACTTGCCGCCCTCCCTGCGCCAGCTCGCCGGGGCCGGGGTCACGCGCCGCTTCCCGCGGCGCACGCGCTTCATCGCCGAAGGCGACGTCGGCACCTCGATCTACGTGATCCTGTCCGGCCGGGTGAAGGTCTTCACCAGCGACGACGAGGGCAAGGAATTCGTGTTCGGCACCTATGACAGCGGCGCCATCCTCGGCGAGATGGCGCTCGATGGCCTGCCGCGCAGCGCATCGGCCGAGGCCCTGACCGACGTGCAATGCGCGATCGTCCCGATCGACGTCCTGCGGCGCCAGATCGCGGAAGACCCGGATTTCACGATGGAGCTGATCCGCACGCTGATCGCGCGCAGCCGCAATACCACCACCTTCTCGCGCCGCCTCGCCCTCGAGAATGCCTACCAGCGCCTGGCGGCGCTGCTCGACGGCCTGGCCGTGGAGCGGGACGGCGTGCGCAGCGTCCCCGAGCCGCTCAGCCAGCAGGACCTTGCCCACCGCATCGGCACCTCGCGCGACATGGTGTCCAAGCTGTTCAAGGAACTGGTCAAGGGCGAGTACCTGCTGCACCAGAACAAGCGCATCACCCTGCTGCGCCCGCTGCCGGCGAAATGGTGAGCCGGGCGGCGCGCCGCCGCGCAGCGCCTGTGCTGCTGGCGCTGTGCATCGCCGGCGCCGCCATCGGACTGGCCCGCAGCGGACCGGCCGAGCGCCTGCAGCTGCAGTGGCTCGACGCCTCCTTCCGCCTGCTGCGCGCCGCCGGCGCGGGAGGCGCCGCGGATGCCGCGCCCGAGGTGGCGATCGTGGGCCTGGACCAGGCCTCGATCGACGCCAGCGGCAAGCCCCTGGCCCTGATGCTGGACGAGTTCGCGCTGACCCTGGACGGCCTGCGCCAGGGCCGGGCCGCGGCGGTCGGCGTCGACCTGGTCTTCCCCGGCGCCGCCTTCGAGCAGCTGGTGCCGGGTGCGTCGCAGCGCCTGGCGCTGGCGATCGGCCGGCTGCGCGCCACAACGCCGCTGGTGCTCGGCCGGCTGGACGGTGCGCCGCCCGCCGGCCCGGCCGGCCGCCTGTACGCGGCCATGGCCGGGGCCGGCGGCGAAGGCCTGCTGCTGGTGCCGGCCGACCGCGATGGCGCCCTGCGCCGTCTCGACCCGGTACAGGGCCGCACCGACCTGTTGCTCGCGCCGCGCATCGCGGCCCGCCTCGAGCGCCGGCCGCAAGCGGGCATCGTCGACTTCTCGCTCGGCCCGCGCTTCGGCTACCTGCCGCTGCAGACGGTGGCCAGGCTCGCGCGCGACGGCGACGGCGCCGCGCTGCGCCGCCACTTCGAGGGCAAGGCGGTGCTGGTCGGCGCCATCCTGCCCGACCAGGACCGCCAGCGCCTGCCGCTGCCGCTGGCCAGCTGGGAACCCGGCGTGACCGGCGCCGGCGTGCTGTTCCAGGCCCAGGCCCTGCGCAGCCTGCTGCACGGCCGGATGATCCGCAACCTGCCCTGGGCCGGCGACGGCGCGGCCCTGCTGGCGGTGCTGCTGCTTTGGCGCGCGCGCCGGCGCCCGCTGCACGCCGCCGCCGGCGCCGCCCTGCTGGCCGTGGCGCTCGCCGGCGCCAGCCTGGGGCTGCTCGGCGCCGGCATCCACTTGCCGCTGGCGGCGCCCGTCCTGGCGCTGGCACTGGGCGCCGCAGCCCTGGGCGCGCGCGTCTACCTGCGCGAGCTGGCGGAGCAGCGCCGCCTGCGCGCGATCTTCGCCGGCTACGTCAGCCCGGCGATCCTCGACACCATCCTCAGCGGCGCGCTCAGGGACGGCCTGGCCAGCCGCCGCCAGCCGCTCGCCTTCCTGTTCGCCGACATCCGCGGCTTCACCGCCTTCTGCGCCGCCACGCCGCCCGAGGACGTCATCGCCTTCCTGAACCGCTATTACGCGGCCATCACGCCGGCCCTGCACGCGCATGGCGGGACGGTCGACAAATTCAGCGGCGACGGCATCATGGTCTTCTTCGGCGCGCCCCAGCCCAGCGCCAACCCGGCGCGCGACGCGCTGCAGGCGGCACTCGCGATGCTGGAAGCCCTGGCTGGACTGAACCGCGAACTGCTGGCCGAAGGCCGTGCGGCGCTACGGGTGGGGATCGGCATTGCGTATGGCGATGCGGTGCTGGGCAATGTCGGCTCGCCCCAACGCCACGACTACACCGCCACCGGCGCCGCCACCACGCGCGCGGCGCACATCCAGCAATACTGCAAGCAGGTGCCGTATCCCCTGCTGGTCGAGCAGGCCGCGCTGGCGCTCGCCGACCTGCCCGCGGCGCAACGCGCCCGCTTCGTGCCGGTCGCAGCGACGCTCGAGAAGCAGGGCAAGCTGGACCTGTCCGGATACCGGCTACCGGAAGGCGAGCAGGCATGATGTGTGGCCTGGCAAGGGAAAATTCGACAGCGGCGGCGGGAAGCGGCGGCTTTGCCTCTACGCGACGAAAGATCATCATGACACCTGTCAACGACGCACACCCGGCCTTGTAGTCCGATCTGGTCGGGTTGGCAAACCCGCACACGCGCCCGTCACCAGGCAGCGCGCACCGTGTGCCCTCACAACCGTTTCAACCACCACGAATGGATACCATGAACATCTTGAAACTGCTTCAGCAAGCAATCGTTACCGGCGCCATGTTGCTGGCCGCTCCCACTTTTGCGCATGCGGCCGCGCCGGCGAATGCCGCGCCGCTCGGACTGGAAATCGGCAAGGCGACCACGGCCGATGTAGCGCGGCTCGCGCCGAAACCCGAGCGGACCGGAACCAACAGGTATTCCGGCGGCGCGCAATGGCAGACCGACGGCAGCGAAGCCGGCCTGGAAGGACTGAAACGCGTCGACTACCTCTTCGATCGTTCGAACGTCCTAGTGGCGGTCGAGATGACGTTCTCGAAGAATCCGAAAGGCATGATGAAGCTCTTCTCGGGCAAGTACAAACTCGTGAGCAACAAGGTCGACGATTTCATGAACTACGGCTCGGCAAGATACGAGAAAGGCGACACCTATATCGACATCAACGCACCACACATGTCATTCGACATGACCGTCACCTATGCGACCAAGGCACTGATGAAATCGTTCAAGCAGACCGTGTCGGATACCGAGCAGGAGAAAAAGAACAAGGCGCAGCAGGCGCTTTGAGCAGTCGCGGCAGCAAAAGCGGCGAACGAAAGAAAAAAGCCACCTTGCGGTGGCTTTTCTCTTCAATACTTGGCGGAGACGGTGGGATTCTCCCCTACTCTTGAAACCTGCATGGTTACTGACATCCTTCATTCTGGACTAAGCTCACACCCTATCTCATACCCTAACGAATTCTCCAGTGTGAGCGTGCCGAAAGATATACGATTGAAGTACAGTACACAACTCAAGCTTGCCTCATATTTAAAATGCAATAACAGAAATGAAAATTATTCAGCGCAATAGTCATGATCTCAGGCCCTTGATTGACGATATTCTTGCAAACTTCCGCTTACCTCGTTCCAGCGTACATGGCCCGGCACACTGGGCGCGCGTGCGCCTGAACGGAATGCTCATTGCCAAAGAAAATGGCGCTGACCTAAAGGTAGTCGAACTTTTCGCATTCTTACATGACAGTCAACGATTTAATGACGGCGCAGACCCTGAGCACGGCTCTCGCGCTGCCGAATACGCGTTGTCCAAACATGGGATTCTGTTTCACCTCGAGCCCGGACAGTTGCAGGCCTTAGTAACGGCCTGTCGCGGTCATACTCATGAACGGTTCACGAACTCGGTCACTGTCCAGACTTGCTGGGACGCCGACCGCTTAGATCTGTTCAGGGTAGGAGTACGTCCCGACCGCTACTATCTCGGCACACCTGCCGCTCGCGATACGATGCTGATGCGAGAGGCGATCGCGCGCAGTTGTAAATTGCTGGTTCAAGACATTGGGGACGATTGGGATCTTGGAAAAGATCACGACTATTGCCCCAGGAACGATCGGGATAGTTAGGTGCGCTGATACCACCATGTTCTAACCACGCCGAACG
>Ga0308160_10002666_pt1 | contig 21137 bp, 27 predicted proteins | sample PhyFR1_FD_201036 | JGI IMG/M metagenome (GOLD analysis project Ga0308160, IMG submission 201036) | Phyllosphere microbial communities from UC Gill Tract Community Farm, Albany, California, United States - DLSLF.R1 | ecosystem: Host-associated > Plants > Phyllosphere > Unclassified | place: USA...
CGCACGGTGCGGCTGACGCCTGCTGCGATAGCCCTGGCGTGAAGGGCTCGCCACCCACTCAACGAACTGGATGCGGCGCTGACCGAGCTCGCCGGCGACGCAGATCCCGACACTGGAACAGTCCGGTCCGGATTCCCTCTAACAGTGGGCTCAGGAGCCGTACCCGATCTGCTTGCGGCGTTCCGTCGCGAACACCCAGGCTTCCTCCTGCAGTTGCAGCAAGCACACGGTTCAGCTCTGAGCGAGGATCTCAAGAGCGGCATCCTGGACCTCGCAATCACGATCCCACCTCCGACCGATCTTCATCACACGATCCTCGCCACCCAAGAGATCTGTCTCGTCGTCTCGGACGGCCACACCCTCGCGCGCGCATCCACTGTGCAGCTGGCCGAGCCCCGGGCAGAGACATTCATCGCAAATCCGCTCAGCTACAACCTCCGCCAACTCACCGAACAGTGGTGCCAACAAGCCGGCTACGAACCCAACGTTACCGTCGAAATCACCGAATTCGCCACCATCCGCGAACTCATCCAACGGGACCTCGGCGTGGCGCTCCTACCCCGATCCGAACGGCCCCTGCCCGGAACCGTAGAGATATCTCTCCAAAATGGCCCGTACACCCGAGACATCTCACTCGCGTGGGCAACATCGAGACCAACGGCTGTCGCAAAACGTTTCGCAAACTTCATACTGAAAGTCGGCATCGCCCAAGCACGATAACGACAGAACAGCCCCGCAGCCCCGACAACAACTTGGGGAACGGTTGTGCAGCCAAGCTTGTGCAATCGAGTGCTCGTGGTCGACTGCACACGTCACGGCAGGCCCGCGTTAGTCGCGCACGCGGCACCAACAATCACCAGGTCCTGCAGAGCCGGACCGGGGTGATTTAGAGCCGGACCGGGGTGCTCAGCAACGATCAGTTTCGAGCGAATGGGGATACCTATAAGACGGGCTGCAGGGACCGCTACTCTGATGCTGTGCGTCGAATGACTTGCTCCTGGTGGCTGCGTTAGCGGCCTCGACACACACGTCCACGGCTGCTCGGCAGCCCTCACACCGGACGGCTAGCCCGCAGCCCACCCGCGAAAGGCTCCTCCATGTCTCACCTCACACGACCGCTCACCCGCAGTGACGCCGGCCAACTCCTCACACTGCAACGAGCCGCATACGCCTCAGAGGCACAGATATATCGCGACCCGTTCCTGCCGCCCCTCACTCAGACCCTCGACGAGTTGCGCGACGAGCTGGCAGGCCCAGCGCTCGGCATCGACGCGGAGGAACGATTGGTCGGAGCCGTACGGTGGACTGTGGACGGTGACACCGCACACATCGCCCGACTCATCGTCGCTCCCGACCTGCAAGGAAAGGGCATCGGTACTGCCCTTCTTCGCAGCGCCGAACAAGCAAGCGGCGCGACCCGGTTCGAGCTCTTCACCGGACACCTCAGCGAGGCCAATATCCGTCTGTACGAACGCGAGGGCTACACTCGCACGCGACAGGTTTCCCTTCAACCAGGGGTCGAGCTGATCTACATGCAGAAGCCGGCCAGCTAGCCCCCGAAACCCCAGCCCGAAACGTGCCGCCCCGTAACCAGGTGTGATCAGCTGCGCTCTGTATCGCCGTTCTCGCGGCGGTCGGTATCGGGTCAGGTGGTCCCGATGACCTGGGGCGACCGCCGCTACTGAAGTGACGGCTACTTCTGAAGCGAGTCGTAGGACGCCAGTGGTGTGAACTGTTCCGCCACGTTGCGAATTGCGGGGGACGAAGCGACCAGCGCGTCGGCTTGGAGGCTCGCGACCGCGAGGTACTCCGCGGCTGAAAAGTCCTCCCAGTCGAGCTGCCGCGCGATCTGCCATGCCCTCGCCCTGGACACGCGGTCCCCGAGGAGACGATCTTCAACCCGGCAAGCCCTTAGAGCTGTGGGCGTCGACTGACTCATGAACGGTCGTCTGCGTGACCGGCATCATTGGCAATCCTCGACCACCTGCGATGCCCGTCCCGCCCACGAGAGGGACATGAGCTCACGCCATGACCTCTACAGTGCCGCTTGGGTGATCTCGTGAGTGGAAGCTTACGCAGCACGAACAAAACTCAGAGTGGAGGGAAACGGGCGGCTCTGTCTCGTTGGGCGACATAGAGATCAAGGGCGGGGCTTTCAGCGGCGCGCCTAGGCACGAGTTCGATGGCTACCACGCACCGCCACGAAGGTCGACGTCTCCCGCAGGCCATTCGTGGACAGATTGCGTTGCGGAGCAGATAAGAATTGGCGTGGAAGCAGACTCGATGATCTCGGAAGGATTCAATCGTGAGGTGTGGCGCTCGCGCGCGTAGATGCGTGTCCAATCGACTGACTCGTAGAACGACACAATCTCCAAGCGGCAGCCGAGGTACCCGAATGGCACCGCCGCGTCGTCACGCATGACCTGTTGTGCGCGTTGCATGAGTTGACGTCCAAGATCTGACCCCCTGGCGCCTTCGCTCACGAGAACTCCGCCGGTGCCTGCCACGCTCACGTCCAGGTCGCCAACCCCGATGGTACGCACCTGGAACCCGACGTGACCGACCAATCTCCCACCACAGCTCGCAGTCACATGGAAGCCTGCAGGCGAGTACCCGTAGGGCGCGTCGGGATCCCAGTCGCCGAAATCGTGCAGGTACTCATCGTCGAAGAGAGCCCGCAGACGGTAGAGGTCCGAGCTCGAGAGATTCTGATGCGCGGTAACGGCGATTTCGACCCTTGTTGATGATGGGGGCGCCAGGCTGGATCGTTCAACGTGCTGTCACCCGTGACAGCGACGATCGCTTCGAACCGGTGCCGGCCGCAGGTAGGGATTGCTGATCTCGTCTTGCTCATACGGCGGCGCCTTGCTGGGTATCAGCTGAGGCCGCATCAGTGCGCCGATTCGGAGGGGTAAAGTGCCCTTCAAGAGTTTCTGGCGGAAGGTGGCGGACATGTTCGGGACAGCAGGGTCATCAGTGGGAGACACGGAAAAAACAGACGGTTTCTGGGAAGCGTACAAGCGCTTCTTCAAGAGGCTGTTCCGCCGCGGTTGAGCACTGACGCGCAAGTCTGACTGCTTCGAGCTCAACCTTGAGGAGAACGGTTCGAATCGAGCCGTCGCTGCTCGAACTCTGTCTGGTTCCACCAGATCCCGGCTATTAGCCGACATGTCCTCGTGGGGTTTGAGGACTAGGGCGTGTCTGATAAATAGTTGGGCGTGATCTTCCAGGTGATGAAGGCGCGTCGCGCTTCAAATGAAGCCTTCGCGGTAGGTTTTTGATATGACAGTGAGGCTCGCGATCCTCATCCAGACCCTCCCCAGGCAGGCGAACCGTCAAATCGAGGTGTTCGCACGGCTCGCGCCGGTGGTTCGTGCGGAGCGCGGGTGCATGAGCTAAAACTTGCACCGAGTCGAGGGTGACGAGGACTCCTTCCTGCTCTTCGAAGAGTGGGTATCCGGAGAGGACTTGGCGGCGCACGATGTGGCGCCGCACATGGTCGCGCAGGATGTTCTCAACGCCGAGCTTCGTGCCGGCTTAGCGAAGGTACTCAGGTACTTTCCGACGCCGACTGCGTGAACTCGGCAACCAGGGCGCGTGTGACACGCGGTTGGGATCCTGAGTTCATGTCGCGGTTTCAGATAATGTCGGATGCTCAGTGGTCGTTGATCGAGGGGATGCTGCCGCGTCCCACTGGGCGTAAGGGCAGGCATTTTGCTGATGCGCGGCTGATGGTCGAGGGCATCGTCTATCGGTATCGGACTGGGATCGCGTGGCGGGATCTGCCGGAGGTGTTCGTGCCGTGGCAAACGGTCTGGACCTGGCATCGCCGGATGGCAACGGAAGGCATCTGGGACCGGGTACTTGCAAAGATCACGGTGGCCGCGGACGCTGCCGGCCTCATCGACTGGTCACTGTCGGTGGACTCCACGATCGCCCGCGCCCATCAGCACGCGACGAATACCACCCGCCTCACAGGGGGCTGGATTGAATTACACGAATCTGCGGATCGAGCCGCCTGATCACGGCATCGGCCGCTCCCGAGGCGGACTCTCGACGAAGATTCACCAGCTCGTCGACGGCAATGGACTTCATTTGGTGACACTGATCACCCCGGGCCAGGCCCGACTCCCCGATGTTCTTACCGCTCATGCAGCAGTCGCAGATCAAACGAGAGCGTGGTCGCCCACGTGCCCGGCCGGACGCCTTGCGCGGCGACAAAGCCTACTCGTCGCGTGCAATTCGCGGGCATCTCCGCTCCCGGGGAATCGAGGCCGTCATCCCCGAGCCCGCCGACCAGAAGAGTCACCGGAAGCGACGCGGGTCACAAGATGGCAGACCCGTCCGGCTCGACACGGTCGACTACAAGAACCGGAACGTGATTGAACGCAACTACTGCCGCCTCAAGCAATGGCGAGCCCTCGCCACCCGCTACGACAAACAAGCCATCACCTACCGCTCCGCCGTCGTTCTCAACACCGTTCTCGCCTGGACCAAGCAATTATCAGACACTCCCTAGCGGAGTTGCCCACTTGGTCATCTCGGCGGCGACAGCACGTCCAGGGCTTAGTAACCAAGCCTAGCCTGAGGCTTCCTATGAACGTAGTCCCAAGGCTTGCAGCAGATTCCTTCGCCGATGTATCTAACGGTTGAGAGGTGGCGGTTTAGGGGCGAGGGGAAGGGTGACGGCGGACTACTTCACGGAGCCCACGGCCAGTCCTTCCCTAAGCAGGCGGAACGAGAGGACGTAGACGACCAGCAGGGGGAGCGATGAGATGACCGCAAAGGCCATCAATGCAGGCCAATCGATGCCGTACCCGGATGTTTGTTGAGCGATGAGCGCGCTCATGGGGTAGTTCTCGGGCGACAGGAAGAGATTGATCGCATAGATGAACTCTCCCCAGGCCACCAGGAAGATGAGTGAACCGACGGTCGCGACACCGTTCCGCACGACAGGGAGAACGACAGCTACGAAAGCGCGGAGCCGCCCTGCCCCATCGATTGCAGCCGCTTCCTCGATCGCATCGGGTACGGCGGCGAAGAAGGGGCGGAGGAGGAGCGTCGCCCAGGGAAGCAGCATGGCGCTATTGGCAAGGACGAGGCTCACGGTCGAGTCGAGAAGGTGAGCTTTGCTGAAGAGCGCGAAGAGCGGGATGATGTTCGCGGTCTGCGGAACCATCTGCAGGAAGATCAAGACACCCAATGCAAGACCTGCGATCCAGCCGTTGACGCGTGCAAGCGCATAGGCGAACGGTGTCGCGAGGACGAGGACAAGGACGGTCGTACCCAAAGCGATCTGGCCCGATTGGAGGAGCGCCGTCGGCAGCTGTGGGTTGGCGAGCGCGTCTCGATAGGCATTGAGGGTAGGCGAGAAGAGCAAGCCGCCCCCGCCGAGAACGTCGCCCTGCTGCTTCAGCGAGGTCAGAACAATCCACAGCAGTGGTAGGCCATAGATGACGTACAGGAGCGCGCGGATCGTCACCGCGATGGGTTCTCGTCGCACAGTCGACCTGCGCGAACGTATTGGGCGAGCAGCCGAGATGGCAGAGGTGGCGGTGGAAGTCACGCGGCCTCCTCCTTCCTGGTGGAGCGCACATAGACAATGGCGAGAAGGGCAACGATCAACAGTGAGAGCACACCCGTGGCCGAGCCGATGCCATAGTCGTGCTGGACGAACGCCTGCGAGTAGCTTAAGAACGGCAGCGTCGTGGTAGAGCTTCCCGGGCCGCCGGAGGTCATGACATAGATGAAGTCGAAACTGCGGAAGGCGTAGACGACGGTGAGGATTGCGAGCACCACGGCTGTGGCGCGAGCGCTCGGGATGAGAATGAGCCGGATTTCCTGAAGTCGGCTGGCGCCGTCCATTGACGCCGCTTCGAGGATGCTTGGGTCGATTGCTAAGAGAGCGGATCGAAAGACGAGGGCGTTGAAGGGAATGACCGCCCAAGCATTGACCAGGGCGACCGAGAGTAGAGCGAACCGGCTGTCGTAAAGGAAGGGCACCCCCTCCCCGAGTCCGGATGATCGTACAATCGTGTTGATCAGCCCCTGGTCGGCGAGCAAGAACTTCCAGATACTGCCGTTGACCACCGGCGGCAGTGCCCAGATGAATACCATCATGCCCAGCAGGAAGGCACTGCCGATGGCAGACGACCGAACCACGATCGCCACTCCGAGGCCGCCGACAACTCCGATCGCCGTCACCACGGCCACGAAAACGATCGTATTGATCGTTGCGTTCCCGAGATCGCTTCCAGACCACAGCGCCGCGAAGTTCTCCAGGCCAACAGCGGGCCAGGACTTGTTCAACGTCCCGGAACTGACCTCGTGCACGCTCATCGAGACCAGCAAGACGATGGGGTAGATCGACAGGATGCCAAGGAAGATGCCGCCGGGGAGGGCGAACCCGAATCGGGTTCGCCCTCCCCGGCGCTGTGCGGACGAGCTCTGGCCCGCCCCAGGGCTGGACTTGCTCGTCATGGCACGACGGGGGCGCCTGGATGGTGCAGCACGATCGGTGTTGTGCGTCGTGGACATGAATGCTCCCTCGTCGACGAGCTGATTATTCGGACAGCAAGGGTTTCAGCTGACCGAGCAGGTCGCTGCTGATGCTGTCGGGAGTGCCGGTGCCGGCGATCGCTGCACTCCAGTGTTCGCCGACGATCTGGAGGACCTTCGCGACGTTCGCCGACGGGATCGCGCGATCGGGCGAAACGTGGCCGTTCTTCGCCACGATGTCTGCGAACTGGGAGAGGATTGGGTCATCACTGACCTTCGCGTCGGCAGCGGCGTCCGCTCGGGCAGGGATCGATCCGAAGGCGTCGAGGAGAGTCAGTTCGCCTTCCTTCGAGAAGAACTCCTGCTCCAAGTACTCCTGGGCCAGATCCTTGTGCTTCGAGAACGCACCGATGTTCTGTGCCTCGCCACCCAGGTAGACGGAACCGGTATCGCCGACAGGGATCGGAACGACTCCGTAGTTGAACCTGGCATCGTTCTTCGCCGAGGTGATTTGCCAGTTGCCGTTCACCGCGAAAGCCGTGTTTCCCGCTTCCCATTGCTGGAAGGGAACAGTCTGATCCCACGTGGAAGCCTCCTTTGTGAGGTAGCCCTTCGACGTCCAGTCCTGGACCATGCTGAACGCATCCGTGAGCGGCTTCTGCTCGGGGGCGGCGTAGTCCCACCCTGCCCGGGAGAGCCACGGGAACGCCTGCCATTCGCCTTCGGAGTTCGGCTTCCCGGTCAGCGTGATGCCGTCCTTGCCAGCCGCTTTGGCCGCTGCCATGGTGCTTTCGAGCTCCTCGAACGTCGTTGGGGGCTGGACGCCGAGACCGTCGAGAATGTCTTTGTTGTACCAGAGCCCGATGAGGTTCACGAAGCCCTGCACACCGTAGATGTCGTCCCCGACTTTCTGCACGACGGCGTCAGGGAACTGGTCTTTGTCCTGATATCCGTCCCACCACTTGTTCATGGAACCAATGGCGCCAGCCTCCTTGAGTGTGTAGGTGTCGGCTGCGTTGAAGACCACCACGTCGGGCCCGGTCTCGGTGCCCGCCGACTGTACGAGCTTGTTGGTGAGCTGATCGAATGGCACGTAGACGTTCTCCACGGTGACGCCGTCGTGGGTCGATTCGAAGTCTTTGCCCAACGACTCGAGGCCGGCGGTCTGACCGTCCACGGAGTAGTAGTGCCAGACGGTGAGTTCCGTTGCACCGGAACCACCGCCATTTGAACCCGACGAGGGCGTGCACCCCGCGAGGAGGAGGGCCGACGCCGCGATGGCGGCGACAGTGGTGATTCGGGTCTGCGTACGCCTCACGACGTGCCTCACTTTCGTGTCTTCCTTGACTCTGGCTGCCAGCGTGGGGAGCCGACGCGCATTTCATCGATGAAATGCGACGAGCAAGTTCGAGAGTATGGAGATCATGTCGCGGAGTCAAGTGGCAGGCAGCACTTCCTTCAAAAAAGCAGTGGAGCATTGATGACGGACTGACGCTAGGCTAATTTCATCGATGAAATGATTGGACGCCCAATGACCGTGCACCGCCCTCACTACGCCGTGATTGCCGCCCACCCGGCCTTCACCGTCGGCACCGTTGATCGTCGCTTGTTTGGATCGTTCGTCGAGCATCTCGGCCGGGGGGTCTACGGCGGGCTGTACGACCCCGAGCATCCGACTGCAGACAGCGCCGGGTTCCGCTCGGACGTGCTGCAACTCGTCCGCGAATTGGGCGTCACGACGGTGCGCTACCCGGGAGGCAATTTCGTATCAGCCTATGACTGGCGGGACGGCATCGGGCCGAAAGCCGATCGTCCGGTCCGTCTGGACCTGGCCTGGCACAGTGTGGAGCCGAACCAATTCGGTCTCGACGAGTTTGCCGCCTGGTGCAGGAAAGCAGGGGTGGAGCCAATGCTCGCCGTGAACCTCGGAACCGACGGAATCCGCTCAGCCCTTCGCCAACTGGAGTACGCAAACCACCCCGACGGAACGACCCTCTCTGACGAGCGACGCGCAAATGGAGCTGAGCAGCCCCACGATATCCGCCTCTGGTGCCTCGGAAATGAGATGGACGGCCCCTGGCAGATTGGGCACATGAATGCGACTACTTACGGCGCCCTAGCTGCAGCGACGGCGGCGGCGATGCGGGCGTTCGACCCAGACCTCGAGCTGGTGGTGTGCGGGAGTTCAAACAACCGGATGGCGACGTTCGGCACCTGGGAACACGAAGTGCTCACCCACACGATTGATGTCATCGACTACATCTCGTGCCACCAGTACTTCCGTAATGACGGCGATTTGCCAGCATTCCTCGCCTCAGGCGTCGCTATGGATCAATTCATCGACACGGTCGCCGCGACCATCACCCAAGTCAAGACATCCACGGGGTCAACTCGGCCCGTCGCGATCTCATTTGACGAGTGGAACGTCTGGGACTGGCAGGCACACGACGAAATCGCGGCAACAGGCCTCCCATGGGAGGTCGCACCGCCCCTCCTCGAGGATCGGTACACGGTAGCGGACGCCGTCGTCGTCGGCGACATGCTTATCAGTCTCATCAATCATGCCGACGTCGTGAAAGCGGCGAGCATGGCTCAGCTGGTGAACGTCATCGGCCCCATCGTGGCCGATGCTGGCGGCGAGGCGTGGCGGCAGACCACATTCTGGCCATTCGCCGACGCACGTGCCGCCGCCGACAGGGTCGCGCTGCGCCTCGTCGTCGCTGGGGATCGGTACGATTCGCAGGGGCAGCAGGTTCCCATCGTCGCCGCGGCCGCGACGCTCAACGAGGCCAGCGATGAACTCACCTTCTACATCGTCAATCGCAGTGTCGACGCGGCGACGGATCTCGTGATCGACCTGGGCGCTTTCGGACCACTTTCGGTCCTCGATGCCTGGACACTCACCGACACCGACCCGCTCGCCGTGAATGACTCGTCGCAACAGGATCGAGTGCAACCCATGTCGATGCCGGTGAATCTCACCGGTTCGCTACTTTCCGCACTACTGGCGCCCGTCTCCTGGACTGTCGTGCGGCTTAGGGTAAAGACATCATGAAAAGGCAATACAACCGACCTGTGACCATGGCCGATGTCGGCGAGGCTGCAGGCGTCACCGCCCGAACCGTCTCGAACGTCTTGAGTGGCAACGCAAACGTACGTCCCCAGACGCGGGACGCCGTCATTCGGGCCGTTCGGGATCTCGGCTACCAGCTCAACGTGTCGGCCCGCGGTCTGCGCACTGGGCAAACGGGATTCATCACCCTCGCTATCCCGGACCTTGGTATCGAGTACTTCGGCGAGCTCGCGACGAGCATTATGAACGAAGCCGAGCGGCACGGCTGGACGGTCATCATTCAGCAGACTGGCGCTCGGCGCGAGAGCGAACTCGCGATCCTCTCGGGCGCAAGCCGCCAGTTGTCCGATGGGCTTATCTTCCAGCCGCATGCGCTGGGACCTGGCGACGAGAAAGTGCTGATCGGCGATGGCCCGCTCGTCCTACTCGGCGACCGAATCTTCGACGGCCCGGTCGATCACGTTACGATGGCAAACACCGCAGCCGCAGCTGTCGCGACGCAATACCTGATAGATCGCCAGCGCCGCAACATCGCAGTTATCGGATCGAACCCAGCTGGCGGCGCAGTGAGCGCCGCAGCTCTCCGTCTCGACGGATACGTCGGCGCCCTCGCCGCCAACGGCATTCCGTTCGACGAGCGTCGCGTCGCAGTCGCGGCAGAATGGCACCAATCCGACGGGGCCGCGGCGACGACCCAGTTACTGAACTCGCCTGTCCCGATAGACGCCATCTTCTGCTTCAACGACACGCTCGCCTTCGGCGCCTTGCACGTCCTGGCGAGCCGCGGGATCCGCGTCCCCGAGGACATCGCCGTCGTCGGATTCGACAATGTCAGCGGTTCAGCGTATTCGGTGCCAGCGCTCACCACTATTGATCCCGGCAGCAGACAGATCGCAAAGACAGCTGTCGATCTCCTCGCTCGGCGTATTGCTGCCGGCCCTACCGACTATCCGAGCGAGATCGTCGCAGACCATTCACTAATCGCCCGGAGGAGCGCCTAGTGCGCCAAAGGACATCAGGGCAGGGCACGCGCTCAACTTGTTGTCGAGCTTGACCACTCGTGATCCTTCTGGGCCCCCGGAAATAGAGACACAGTGACGATAGCGTTCCGCCCCTTGGGGTTCCCGCTTATGGTCCCGTCTCCGCTCCACCATCTGCTCTGCGTATCGCGGAAACGCCCCGATGCGGAATACAGAAGGGGGCAGCAATGCTCAACGGACTCAAGATCACCACCGAAGCGGTCGGCATCCAGGACGGTGTCGACGTCGTCGGCATCAACGCCGCGCTCGGTTCGGACTGGTACGACCTGATCCCGGTCACCGACACCCTCGATCTGTATGTCGACCGGGACCAAGGCCAAGAAGTGAACGCGGCGCTGACCGCGATCATGCAGGCCAACGGCTACGCGGGAGCGATCCACGGCACCGGGATGTTCTTCGGCGCTGACCCGGAAACCGGTACGACGGGCAGTCTCACCGACACCCAGCTCGGCGCCCTCGCGACGTCGTACACGAGCGTCACACGCTACTGGTCGCGCGCGCTCACCGCGCACTAACCCCGCCCAGCAGCACCCAAAAGACCGGGGTCGGTGACAAGTGAAGCGTCACCGTTCCCGGCCTGCCAACCACTCTAGAAGAAGCCCGACATGACCACCACCGCAACCATTTCTGCCGTCGATGAGGCCGCGCAGATGATCCGCCACTGGACCCACGGCGACGTCCTTGGCTCGCTCTCCGTCACCGAGGGCTACATCCTCGCCGACTTGTTCGAGCAGCTCGACCACCCCGACACAGCAGACCACATCGTCCGCCTGAGGGCACGTTCCAGGAACGCTACCTGGATTCTCCGCTCCATCCTGTGATGAGCGCCGGCTTCATCGGCCAGGCGCTGTTGTATCTCATCGGGTTCGCGATACTCCTGCCCCGCTTGCCGCGCACCTGGGGCGCGTCCGCGTTTATGGCATTCGGCGTACTCCACGCTGCGGGCTTCGTGCTCGTCGCGTGGGTGTCGGGCTCGGAAGCCAACGCCGTGAGCGGGCTCGGCATCTGGCATGGCGTCGGGGCCGTGGCTGCTATTACCTGCGGTGGCCTCATGTCCCCATCGTGTCTGGATGGGGGATGCCCCGTAGCGACGCCTGCGGTGGGCGGGAGCGTTACTCGGCGCACTGGGCTTCCTCAGCGGGGTGCTCCTGCTATCCCACTTCTTGTTCCCTGACGGCGTGTGGGAGTGCGGTGCCGTCTACACATTCCTGGTCTGGCAGCTCGTAGCCGGTTCATTACTGCTCGCCGGCAAGCAAAGCCAAATCGGTTGCACGATTCACATCAACACCGCGCTCTACGAGTCCTCAACGATCTCGAGCTGAATCTCCTTCTGGGCGTTCCTGTCGCGCTTCCTGGTGACGATGTCGATCACCGCGATCTCGACGTTCCTCCTGTTCATCATCATTGACCGCCTGTACGTACCGGCGACGCAGGCCTCCCCTGTGCAAGCCACGGCACTACTCATCTTCACCATCGGCAACGTCATCACCGCCGTGTTGTTCGGCTGGATCTCTGATCGCACTGGACGTCGGAAAGTCATCGTCTGCATCGCCAGCTTCCTCAGCGCTCTCGGCTTGCTGGTGTCCATGTTCGCCTCTGACATCAGCTCCGTCCTGATTAGGCTCTCGATCGTCGGGGCAGCCCAGGGCGCCTACGTATCGGTCGACGTCGGCCTCGCCGCCTCCATGCACGGGCTTTCTGGCCGGGCATGAGGCCGCCTAGACGCTGATCGACACTTCGCGGCGGGGTCCGATGCGTCGGCTCCTCTCGTCAGAGGTGGCCGCGCGGGCGGGGGTCGAATCTGTGCCCAGATGACTAGTCAGGTCTCCTCCCCCTGCCCCGACACCCGCGGGGCTTCGCGCGGTCAGCGTAGGCGCGACCAGAGCATGATCACGAGTGCTCGTCCTTACATGCGACCGCACTCGAATCAGGAGCCCGGGTCGCACCTCTGTCTCCGTTGAGTCGGTAGTGCTGACTGCGGGGAGTCCCTCCGCTGCGGACACCGCAGCGCACGAGGCTTCCGCTGCAGCCACCACCCGATGGGCCTCCACGCACAGAGCTGCCGACAAGCCATAGAGCGCGCCGATCGGAATGGCGCGCTTGCCATTGAGGTAGCGAAGCACCGTGGTGCGCACCATCCCGGCGCGCCGCGCAACCTCGTCGATGGTAAGACCTTGAGCCAAGCGTTGGCGGCGGAGTTCAGCGGCTACCGCGTCGTTGAAGTCGGGGGCGGTGTCCATCCGGCCACCCTAGCAAACAAACATTCATGCGTACAAATCTAATATTTGACAAGTCGACCGGACGGTTCCTATGGTGACCAAATGGACACCATCCCCCTCTCCCAGCAGATCACTCAGCGCGTCCAACACGCGTTGCTCAACCATGGAAAGACGGAAGCGCAACTTGCGAGCGTCGTCGCAATGCCGCCGGAACAGCTCCGACTGAAGCTCGCAGGTCAGCTCGACTTCACCGTGGCCGAGCTCGACCGGATCGGCGCCGCCCTTGGGCTAAGAGGTTCTGAACTCCTGCCATCATCTGCAGCAGCAGCCAACGGCCCCACCAGTGTCTGAGCCCGCAGAGAAAAGGCCGATGGGTCCTCGAGAGTACTCGATCACCGAGGCAGAGTTCATCCGGCCGGAGTTCGATTTCGAGAGCGAATTCGCCCAGTTCCGGAACTGGTGGGCGCGCGACCCACGAATCGTCGGTAACGCGTTCTCGCTCATGCTCTACCTCGTCACCCACCGACGCACGTACCGGATCACGCAGTCCCGGGCCCAGCAAGACCTCGGTCTCGGAAAAGACGCCTTCAGAGCAGCTCGCCGCAAGCTCGAGTCCGCCGGATTCCTCCGAGTCGAGGAGCACCGGCATCCTGCGGGGACTGTCGACGCCGCCGGGCAATCGATCGCCGGCCACCGCCGCGTGTTGCTGATTCTCCTCGATCCACCCCAGCCGGACTCAGCATCCGACGGCGGTGCTGCCGATACCTTGGCGGGTTTCCCTCCCCCGCTCTTCGAGGCCTGGGACGAATCCGACTCTCCATCCCTGCACGGCACAGCGTCGGGAGCCGTCTCCGCTGCCGACCACGTCGGGTCTTCCTCCCAGGCCGAACCATCGACGGTTCTCCCGCCACTTAAAGAACATCAATCCCCAGAACACCAATCTTCTTCGACGTCTCCCGGCTTGGAGCTGGCAGCGCAGGCGCTGCATCCCCGGCTCAGCCTCGTCGCCGTCGAGCGATGGCTGGCGAAGCACGCGCCATCGGTGGACGTGGCCGCGGTCGACGTTCTGGCGGCGAGCGTCGACGCGATCCATGGTTCGTCACGTCCAGTCGGCGATCCGGTCGCCTATGTCGGCCGATCCATCGCCAGAGAACCTCGTCGGTGGCCCGCGAATGTCGGTGAATCAGACGACGGAAATCTCGCCCCGCCTGGTCCCAGACGTATCGGCAATCGACCGCCGACCGTCGCTGAGTGCAGCGCGGACGGGCATCGCTTCGTCGGAACCTTCCGAGAGGTGTGTGGCACCTGCGGCGAAGAGCGTCCGGACTGGAGAAAGGACCGTGACCGTGAATCAGCCTGACCTTGCACAGACGGCGCACGCTTCGGCAGCTGCGATCGATGTATCGCTGCTCACAGCATCATCCGACGCGATCGACCGCATCGGGCTGGACGTCTTCCTCGCCGCCATCGAGTCCACACGTGGCTACGTGACTCGCGTACTCAACCAGCACGCTCTCCACGGCGAGATCGACGCCGCAATGCAGGAGATCCGAGTCGTCGCCTGGCGACGAGCAGAGAGCTTCGACCCGACCCGGGGATCCTTCGGTCACTACGCCCAAGGCATCGCGACCAAGGTTGTGCTCGCGACGCGGCGCGAAGCCGCTATTCAGTGCGAACGGTTCACCGCGGAGTTCGATACGGACCGGCCAGCAGCAGGCGGCGACCCGTTGGACCTCCTGGTGCACCGATTCGAGCAGCGCCGGCGTATCGCGTGGGTGCGGGAGACGGTGTCAGAACGGGACTGGACGATCGCCATCGAACTGATGCTCACCGACGAGGCCCGCGCCGACGTCGCGGAACACATCGGCGTCTCATCCCGCACGATCCGCACCGCGCGGGAGAACATCGCCGCCGCTGCCTGGACCGCCAACACCGCGCTCCGCCTCGCCGACCGTGGGTACCCGAACACGCGGCAGTCCGCGATCGAGTGCATTCCCGAGACCGACGGCCTGCGAGCGATCGCTCTCTTCCAGCCGGCCCTGATGCGCGACGCAGCCGCTGTCGCTCGGATCACCGGCCTAAGCAAGCACCGGGTTCACAGCCGGATTGCTCACGTACGCAAGCTGCTGACACTCGCCGCACGCATCCTGGATGGAGAGTCCATCTGATGGCGGCGCCGATGCTCGCGGTCAAGGTCGTCCTGGCGATTGGGCCGAAGAAGCTCTTGGGCGGGGCGCTAGCGGTGATGCTGGGCGGGCTCGTCGCGACTGCAGCGTTACCCGCGATCGCCATCACGCTGTTCGTCCCGACGGGGAGTGCGCTGCGGCAAGCGCACTGCGCGGTGCCCGGGTCGGTGCCGGCGGAACAGCCGACCGGCCCGCTCGTGGTCGCGGAACAGATCCTCGTATCGGCGATCGTTGGCGCGGCGGCGGCGATCACTCCGGAGCCGAAGGCCAAGCTGGCAGCACTCACCGCGGCGTACGCAGCGTCGAACATGACTGACTCGACGACCGATACGATCACCGATGACACACCTCTCGGCGTATACCGTCGCACTGTCCGCGGTGGGTGGGGAACAGCCGAGCAGTTGCAAGATACCGCCACTGCCACCGGACTCATCCTGACCGGGACCGGCGAGAACCGACCAGGGATCATGAGCGACCCATCCTGGATCGACGAACCCGCTGGGTGGTGGCTGTCGACCATCGGCATCCACGCGGAAGCACCGACCATCGCCGCCGCCGAAGCATCAGCCCGGAACGCGCTCGCCGTCGTCGAACCGGAGCTCACGGACGAACAACTGACGGTGGGCGCAGCCTGCAACTACCTCCCGATCGACGGTGACAACCGCGAACTTGCTCTCCGACTGGTCGGAGCGATGGACGAAGGACGCCTGGTCGGGAGCGACTACCTCCAGCAGCTCCGCAACGTCGCGAACGGAACCGCGCTCGCCGACTGCGGCATCGACTCCCGCATCATGCAGATCCTGCTCGTCGCACTGAACACGTTTGAGCAGGTAGCGGTGTCTGACCTCAACCGACGCTGCACCGGCTCGCTCGAGGGAGCCGGTGAGAACTCCTCGCACTACCGCGATGGCGGCGGCATGGCCGTCGATATCTACGCACTTAACGGCAGCTCTGTGACAGGCGGTGATGGCCTGTCACTGCAGTTGTTGGCCCTCCTGGACTCCGTCGTACCGCCCGGATCACGAACCGGGCAGTCCAACTGTCGAAACAGCCCCGGATTCACTCACTTCGACGAGTTCGAGGACACGTGCAATCACGTGCACATCGACGTCGCCTATGCGAATCCAGGGCTGTAGTCCACAGAACGCGGACGGGTAGGCGCCTACTACTTGGCAGCCTCACGGAACTTCGCGAGGAGCGCAGCGGGGATCCGTCCCCGATCAGAGACGTCGTGCCCATTAGCGCGCAGCCAGCTGCGCGCAGCCGCGAGCTCTTCCTTGTTGCTCCGGCTCGAACCGGCAGAGCTGGCCGTCTTCGACCGCGACACGGTGCGCGCCGCTTTGAGGTAGGGCTCGAGCGCAGCGCGCAGGGCCTTCTCGTTCTTCTCGGACAGGTCGATCTCATACGTCGAGCCTTCCAAGCCGAGCGTGATGGTTTTACCCTCGCCCTGCTTCAGCTCGGATCCGTCGAGGTCGTCGACAAGGGTGGTGATGACTTTCTGCGCCATGGGGATTCTCCTTCTTTATATGAACGCGTTCGGGCCGCAACCGACGATTGTCGTATGCGTGTTGCCCGGCGGGGGAAGCTACGTTCAGAGCATTGACGACGATATCGATAAAGCCTGGACTCCGTCGGGAATGGGACAGCCATAGCGGGCCCACAGCGCTGACGCTCAACCGGGCGGAACCGAATGCCACAGCTTGCGCACTGAGACCGCGATCAGGCTTATGTGAGATTGACCATCGCGAATGCGCCTCTACTCACCCAACAACGGCGGAATCCATCAGAGGTTGAATAGTCGCCGCTTCGCAGGCCTCAATGCGCAGAACCAAGGATCTGAACGCTGTCAGCCATCAGCGAGACAAGGACCGCATCAGACCCTTGCGATGCCGGCGTGGCACGGAGGACGCTCAACTCTCCTCGAACAGCGACCTCGATTCCGGACCTCAGCGAGCCAGCCGCTTCCGCGGTGTCATTGGATTGGCAGATGACCTGACACCACGCAACCCGGGCTCGGACGATGAGTCCACCGTCGCTCAAAGCTCGCTGATCGTCCGCCAGCACGAACGAAACGATCGGACGCTCCGCCGGGCCGGTGAGGAGGACCTCCCCATCAACGACGCCGATCACTTCAGCTCTTGCAGTCACACACTCTCGATCCTCTTAAAGCTGGTTTAACCATCTGCAAATCATGCAGCAGTCCGAGACCGTGCACAATGACCCCATGCCCCGCGTCGCTCGCCCCAAGCTCTCCGACGATGCGCGGAGTGCGCTCGCGTCCCTCGGTGAACCGGTGAACTTCGCGATCTTGTCGAGACTGCTGGAGGAGGGTCCCCTCACGCGCGGACGGATCGCCGAGCTCGTCGAGGTGAACCGGGTCACGGTGCAGGACCACCTGGAAACGCTGCGTGAACTGGGAGTTATCGAGGCGCACCCGATCCAGGAGCCTGACGGGAAGCGACACCGATACGAGTACGTCGTCCTCGAGCAGGTCGTATCCGAGCGCTACCGGGATCTCGGCGTCGAGCTTGGCCTGGGCCGGACTCGACCAGCGTCCAAGTAGTCGGGAAGTTATCCACAGACGTCCGTCCTCGCCCGCGGCGAGGCCGCACCCCCGCCTAGCGTCGACTGCATGACTTGGGCAACCCGATGAAGCTGCGTGGCTGGATGTTCCTGCTCCCCCTGCCGTTCCTGGCGATCGTGCTCGTTGTGGTGATCCTCAGCCGTTGGGGTGGCTGGGTCATCAGCCAGATCGTCGTCTCGTTGTTCGGAACCGCGGTTCTGCTGCACGACGCACATCAGGATCCCGCTACACGCGCGTTGGTATTCGCCATCATGTGGGCTGCTGCCGCCGCGAACGCGACGCTCTACATCAGATACGTCGCTCGGCGGCAACACACCCAGGTGACATCGAGTACATCCTTCGACCTCACTCCCTACCGCCGCCGGAACTAAGTCCGCAGGTCTGCTCGCGTCATTTCAAGAGCGATCGAGGACGCACACGTCCTCGCGAACTCTTGGGAGGATCGATGCGGCGACCGCTGCTTGTAGGACTGCTCGCCGTCGGGGCTATCACTCTGACCGGGTGTGTCGATGCCGACACTGCAGCCCCGTCCACAGCCTCATCCACAGCCCGGACCGACGTCTCCCCGGTCGCGCCGGATCGAGAGCCAGTCGCTCGCGCTGCCACCTCTGACCTTGGCGTCGCCGTCTACGAACTCGGCAGCTACGTGACAACCCAGGACTCGGGCCTCCTCCGCCAGCCCGGCGGGACAGACCGCTTTCCCGTCGGCAGCTTCGTAATCGTCATCCAGGTCTCGCTCGACGGTTTCGTCCCGTTCGGCGAACTCGACCTGAGCGGGCTCACCGTCCGCGAGACGAGCTGGGCCGGCCTCGGCGACACCGCCGAACTGGACTCCAACGAGGGACCGGACTTCGCGGCTGAAACAGGCGTCCCGTGGGGACCGGCCGGCGCGCAGGGGCGCGGTCGTGACTGGTCTCTGCCGAACCATCTGAGCACGAGCTTCGCGCTCGCGTACTACGTGCCGTTCGGTGCATCCACGCTGGATCTCGTCGTCGATGTGCCTTCCCAGCGCGACCCGCTGACCCTCTCTGTCCCGGTCCACGCGGAGTGAACACTGTGGGCGAACGCATCATCACGTCCATTTGGACCACAAACCTCGGCGGGCTTCTCCTGAAGACGATCCCCGACATCACGCCGAAGGCTGGTCCTGGATCGAAGGCCATCCAGGACCTTGCGGGCAACATCCTCTTCGTCGTCCTCATCCTCTGCGGCATCGGGGTGCTCCTCGCTGCCGCCTGCATCGCGCTCGGTTGGCTCATCAAGAACGGAGCACTGAAGTCCGTCGGGATCGCTGGGGTTCTCTGCTCAGTCGCCGCTGCCGCAATCGCGGCTGGCACCACCGCACTCATCAACTTCGGCATCGGGCTGCAGATCGTATGAGCGGCTTCCGGACTGACGACTTCGGCGTGCCCCAGTTCGGCTGCGGGCCCGCCGACATCCCCTGTCTGGCGCAGGAGTCTGCGGCACGCTTCATCGGCGGCGGCATTATCGGCCTCGGCGACTTCATGACCGACATGCTCGCAAATGCCTTCATCGGCAGCCGTCCCGGCGAGTCCAGCTGGACCATCGCCGACGGCCAGTTCTGGTTCTGGGTGGCGACGATGGCACTCGTCATCTCGATCGTGGCCTGCTTCCAGCTCGCGCCGGCGGCGATCATGCGAGACGGACGGCGGATCGCGCAGGTCGCCGTCGGCCTGGTCGTCGCGGTGCCGTCCAGCGTCGCCGCAGTGCACGTGATGAGACAGTTCGTGACCTACGGCGGCGAGACGACCGATGCACTCGTCGCAACCGTCCAGGACCAGAGCCTCGGTAACGCGCTCCTCCGCATGTTCGGATACCGCGTGGTCGCTGACGTGCCCGTCCCGACCGACGATGGCGCAATCGCTCGAGCCATGACCACCGCCAAGCTCGCCCCGAACGTGGTCATCGGCCAGTACACGGTGGTCTTCCTCATCCTCGCCATCATGGCGCTGGCCGCGCTCTTCCTCTACGTCTCGATGTCGATCCGATCCTTCTCGCTCGTCGCCCTCGCCGCGACGGCACCGATCGGCCTCATGATGATCGGGCAGCCGAAGTTCGCTGTCTGGGCGACGAGGTGGGCGAACCTGACGATCGGCCTCGTCATCGCCGAACCGTTGGCGGCGGCGATCCTGGTCCTCTCAATCCAACTGGTCACGGATTCCACCGACCTCGGCGTTGTGATCGTCGCCGCTGGGGTTGTCTTCGCCGCAGCCTTCGCTCCCCTGTGGGCGGTCCGCCTGGTGTCGTTCGCCGGCGATGAGGTCCGCAACTCCCTGCAGCCCCGGCCGCATGTCTCAGGCAAGGCCCAGAACGCCATGCGCGTCCTCGGACGGATTCTCGCGAAATGACCAACTCGCCGCCCCTCCCCCGCGTCCGCTTTGCCCAGCGCGAGCGACGCGGCGCCTTCCTCGGTCTGAGCTGGCCCCAGCTCACCATCATCTGTGCCACAGCTGCGGCCTCCGTCATGTGGCTCCTGATCGACTGGGGCGTCTACTGGCGCATCGGGATCTGGCCGGCAGCGCTCTCGATCGCCGTCGGCAGCTGGACCTGGCATCGCGAGTCCGGTCTCGCGCTCATCTGGCGTGTGCTCACGTACGCCTCTCGGCGGCATCGCCTCCAGACGAGCTTCAGGCGCGACGTGTGGGACTCACGAAAGGACGAACCCTTGAACATCGGAACGAAGCGGCGCGGGGCTGAAGGCCCACGCGAGATCCATCGCCATCGCCTCCCCGGCGCGCACGGATCGCTGCGCTTCGTCCAAGTCCCGGGTCGGGGCGGATTCATCCTCGACCCGAAACGATCGCTCGTCTCGTTCTCGGTCGACGTCCTGAGCTCCGCCTGGCCGCTGCTCGACGAGGGCGTCCAGCAGGCGGCCTACGACGGGTTCGTCGGATGGATGAGCGGGCTCGAGGCGGTCCCTGGGCTGGTCGATGCGACGGCGCGTATTCGCGTCGACGCCAAACCCGCCGACGAGCTCACACGCTACGCAGCGGAACGCGATCGAACCGCTCCGTCGACCGTCAGCCCAGCGGTCCGAGCGGAGTACGACACGCTGATCACCGCGGGTGCCGATCGATCGATGCAGTTCACCAACACGGTGACCGTCTCCTGCGACCTGCGCTCGCTTCGGTCGGCGATCAAGCACTCTGGCGGTGGCCTGGTCGGCATCGCTGCCATCGTGACCGACCTTGTCGAGCAGATGCGTGACTCGCTCGAAGCAATCGGCGTCGAGCTCCGGAACTGGCTCGACACAGAAGCGATCGACGAGATGCTCGCACTCGCCATGAACCCGACGAGCTTTGCAGCAGAGTCGCGGAGTGACGGCCCGAACCGACTCGCTCCGGTGATGGGCATCGAGGAGCGCTGGGATCACGTGCAGATCGATGGTGCGGTCCACCGCACGTACTGGATCGCCGAGTGGCCTCGCTCCGAAATCAGCGTGGGGTTCCTAGACAAGTTGCTCTATTCAGGCGACGCGACGCGGGTGCTCACCCTCAGCGTGCGGCCGGTACCGAC
>Ga0308160_10002668_pt1 | contig 21126 bp, 18 predicted proteins | sample PhyFR1_FD_201036 | JGI IMG/M metagenome (GOLD analysis project Ga0308160, IMG submission 201036) | Phyllosphere microbial communities from UC Gill Tract Community Farm, Albany, California, United States - DLSLF.R1 | ecosystem: Host-associated > Plants > Phyllosphere > Unclassified | place: USA...
CCAGATCAAGGCGCGCCTGAAGCAGCCGGTGATCATCGACGGCCGCAACCTGTTCGAGCCCTCGCTGATGACCGGTTTCGGCATCGAGTACCACGGCATCGGCCGTTCCGTGCTCACTGGCCATGTGGCAGGCAAGTGAGGCGCGCATGAACGACATGATTCCAAGCCGCCAACTCTCGACCGACAGCTACCGCCAGGCCGAAGCGCCGCAGCTCGACAGCGTGCGCCTGCTGGTGGTCGGCGACGTCATGCTCGACCGCTACTGGTTCGGCGACGTCTCGCGCATCTCGCCGGAAGCCCCGGTGCCGGTGGTGCGCATCGAAAAGCGTGAAGAGCGCCTCGGCGGCGCCGCCAACGTGGCGCGCAACGCGGCCGCGCTGGGCGCCCACTGCGGCCTGCTGGGCGTGGTCGGCAACGACGAAGCCGGCGACTCGGTCGAGCAGATCCTGCGCGAATCGAGCATCCACAGCTACCTCAAGCGCGACTCGGCCATCTCCACCATCATCAAGCTGCGCGTGATCGGACGCCAGCAGCAGATGGTGCGCATCGACTTCGAGGACACCCCGACCGAGACCGTCCTGCGCGACAAGCTCACGCAATTCAAGGCGCTGCTGCCGGACTACGACGTGATCGTCCTGTCCGACTACAACAAGGGCAGCCTGGTCAACGTGGCCGAGATGATCCAGCTTGCCCGCGCGGCCGGCAAGACGGTGATGGTCGACCCCAAGGGCGACGATTTCACGCCCTACCGCGGCGCCACCATGCTGACCCCGAACAAGTCGGAACTCAAGCGCATCGTCGGCAGCTGGAAGACCGAAGAGCAGCTGACCGAGAAGGCGCAGCGCCTGCGCGAGGAACTGGGCCTGCAGGCCCTGCTGCTGACCCGTTCGGAAGAGGGCATGAGCCTGTACACCGCGGACGAGATCGTGCACGTCCCGGCCGACGCGCGCGAGGTGTTCGACGTCTCCGGCGCGGGCGACACCGTGATCGCCACCATGGCTGCCATGCTGGGCGCCGGCGTGCCGCTGCCGGAAGCGCTGGCCACCGCCAACCGCGCCGGCGGCATCGTGGTCGGCAAGCTGGGTACGGCCACCGTCACCCGCGACGAGCTGTTCGCGCAGCGCCGCCGCAGCGACGGCGCCTGAAGCCTCCCGCCGATTCGACTTGAACGCGTTGACCCGCCACAAGCGTGGCGGGTCAACGCGTCCTCAGCCCTGTTCGTTATCTCCGCAGGGCGGCATGTGCCGTCCACATCACTGCCAATTGATAAGAACGGAGAAACCAGATGATCAAGAAACTGATGCTTGCTCTCGCCACCCTGGTGGCATCGACCGGCTTTGCGTTCGCCCAGGTGGACGTCAACAAGGCCGATGCCGCGGCGCTGGACAGTGTCAAGGGCGTCGGCCCGAGCATGTCGAAGGCAATCATCGACGAGCGCAGCAAAGGGGAGTTCAAGGACTGGGCCGATTTCCAGAAGCGCGTGAAAGGCGTCGGCGAGAAGCGCGCGGCCAAGCTGTCGCAGGCCGGGCTGCAGGTGAACGGCAAGGCGATGGACGGCGCGCCGATGGCGGCGCCGGGCGACAAGGCGGCTGCGAAGCCGGCCAAGGCGGCCAAGGCGAAGCCGGATGCGGCCAAGGCCGAGCCGGCGAAAGCGGCTAGCTGATCTGCGCCGAGCTGAAGCGTCAGTGATTCAGCTCATGTAAACGTCGCCCCTGCCTTCGCAAGGGCGACGTGCTGATGAACGCAGTCCCTTTCATACGCCTTAGCGCATCTCGGATTAGAATGACGCTTTCGAGTTCGCAAGAAAGCAAAGCAATGGCATACAAGACCATCGAAGACACGATCGGCAATACCCCCCTCGTGCAACTGATGCGCATCCCTGGCGCCGACGCGGCGGCCCGCAACAACATCATCCTCGGCAAGCTCGAAGGCAACAACCCGGCAGGCTCGGTCAAGGACCGCGCGGCCATGTCGATGCTGCGCGGCGCCGAGGCGCGCGGCCAGATCAAGCAGGGCGATACGCTGATCGAAGCAACCAGCGGCAACACCGGCATCGCGCTGGCGATGGCGGCGGCGATCCGCGGCTACAAGATGGTCCTGATCATGCCCGACAACCTGTCGATCGAGCGCCGCCAGAGCATGGCTGCGTACGGCGCCCAGATCATCCTGACCCCGAAGACCGGCGGCATGGAATATGCGCGCGACCTGGCCGAGCAGATGCAGAAGGACGGCCAGGGCATCATCCTCGACCAGTTCGCCAACGAGGACAATCCGCGCGCCCACTACGAGACCACCGGCCCCGAAATCTGGCGCGATACCGAAGGCCGCATCACCCACTTCGTGAGCGCGATGGGTACCACCGGCACCATCATGGGCGTGTCGCATTACCTGAAGGAACAGAACGAGGCGATCCGCATCGTCGGCGCCCAGCCGGAAGAGGGATCGTCGATCCCGGGTATCCGCAAATGGCCGGAAGCCTACCTGCCGCGCATCTTCGACAAGAGCCGTGTGGACCAGGTCGAGAGCGTGACGCAGGCGGCTGCGGAACAGATGGCGCGCCGTCTGGCGGCCGAAGAGGGGATTTTCTGCGGTATTTCCGCGGCCGGGGCCTGCGAAATCGCACTGCGCATTTCGCAAACCGTGGAGAATGCGACGATCGTGTTCATCGTCTGCGACCGCGGCGATCGTTATCTGTCGACGGGTGTGTTTCCCGCGTAATCGAATGGATGCCAGTCCTGGCATCGCAAGCCCGGCGCGACGTTTAGGCGCTGGGTGCCTCCCGCTGGGGGAAAACAATCTCCCTGTTCCCGGATAGGGCGACAAGGTCTACCGTACATCTCGCTGCATGATGGACGTTGCGGCGGCACGCTGTCGCGCCGCCGTCCGGTCCGGCGTTCACGATTACTCGGCGCCGACGCCTGCGTTGTCCTTGTCCTTCGGCTTGAACTGCTTGTCGCTGATACGGAACTTTGCGCGGCGGTCGCCCATGAGGTAGCGCAGGTCACGGATCGACAGGTCGCTGACTTCGTGCATGCGGATCAGCAGCGAAGCGCCGACCGGCAGGCGGTGGTGGCGGATCTTCGAAATCACCGGCGGTGCGACTTCCAGCGCGCGCGACAGGGCAGCGTCGTTTTTCAGGCGCAGGTTCTCGATCAGGGTATCGAGCAGGCGGTTGGGGTTGTACTGCAGCAGCTCATCGGATTCCGAATCGCTGTTCATATCGATGCCGACTTGGTTGGTCATGATGTTCACTATTCCTATGTCCAGGGGTTCACTTGGGGCGTTTCTGCCGAAATTCAAGTTACGTTATATAAAAACGTTTCGAAAATTTCTACTAAATTATACAAGTAATTTCTAATTTAGTACTCAAGAGCAATAAATATCAGTAGGCTCTGTTGTGTTCGTTGTCTCATCGCAACAATAGCCGCAATGCAATTCTCTCACAAAGTCACTGAAATAATAATTGTTTTTTACTTAAACTTAAGTGTAAAGCAATTATCGATGCGTGGCCGCACGCTTACACATTAGGATGGGTGAATGACAACGAAAGCGGGGGTATGCGTGATGCCTACCCTGTTTCTTAGTAGAACTTTTTAGTCTAAAACTGGATACACCCCGGGGGTATATCGTTATCAGGACGACAGCAAGTCTTTAAATAAGCTTCATTTCCGTTACAAACTGATACAAACTTTCCGGCTCAGCCAACCTCAAATGCCGCGCGACAGCTTGATGGCGCGGCCTAGTTCAATTACCGACATGGCATAGAAATAACTGCGATTGTACTTTGTGATTGCAAAGAAGTTAGCATTCGCCACCCAGTACTCGGTCGGATCGGCCCCATTCTGCAGGTCGACCAGCCCATACAGGCGCCCGTCGGGCAGGGTGGTGCGGGTGGCGACCCCGGCGTCCTGCAGTTCGGCCGGGCGAGAACGCGCGCTCAAGCCGCCCAGCAGCGGCTGCCAGGCCAGGCTCGGCGCGACATTGGCTTCGAACACGGACGGTCCGCCGTTGGTACGGTCCCAGCCATGCTCGACCAGGAAGTTGGCAACGCTGCCGATCGCATCGGCGGGCGAGCCGCGCAGGTCGACAACGCCGTCGCCGTCGTAATCCACACCATATTTCAGGATGTTGCCCGGCATGAACTGCGGCATGCCGACCGCCCCCGCAAACGAGCCCAGCAGCGAGAACGGATCGATGTTTTCCTTGCGCGCCAACAGCAGGGTACTGGCCAGCTCGTCGCGGAAGAAGGCCATGCGTTCGCTGCGGTTCGGCGCTTCCGGGTAGGCAAAAGCGAGGGTGGCCAGCACGTCGACCACGCGGAAGCGACCGGTGTCGCGGCCGTAGATGGTTTCCACGCCGATGATGCCGACGATGATCTCGGCCGGCACGCCGTACTGCGCCTCGGCGCGCGCCAGGGCCTCGGCGTTCTCGTTCCAGAAGCGCACGCCGGCGCCGATCCGGATCGGCTCGATGAAGCGGCCGCTGTAGGTGCGCCAGTTCTTCGGCTTGCCGGGCGGGGCCGGCTTCACCAGCTGCACTGCCGAATCGACGAAGCGGGTCTGGCGGATGGTCTCGTCGAGCGCGGCGCGGTCGAAGCCGTGGCTGGCCACCATCTCGTCCTCGAAGTCGCGTACCGCCTGCCATTCGCTGAAGTTGGCCGCTTCGCCGTCGTAGTCGATGGTCGGGCGCGCCGCGACGGCGGCCACTGCGGCGGCGGCCGTCGCCTTGCCTGCCTTGCCTTTGGACTTGGCCTGCTTGCCGGCTTTGGCGGCCTTGGCGCTTTTTGCAGTCGATTTGGACGCCGCTTTGGCAGGGTGGGTGGACGACGCGGCAAGGGCAGAGGATGCCTGGCCGGCGCCGAAGGCCAGGGCGAGCAACAGCGGAACTAAGGATTTCATCGAACTCGGGACAGCAAATCTTTCAGGATCGGTAGCAGGGCAGGCACGGCGCCGGTGTGCGGCGGCCCGTAGCGGTAGGCGCTGTAGCGGCGCAGGAATTCATCGGCGGCGGCGCTCGGCCCGGGCGCCAGGCCGCTGGCGGCGATGCGCGCCGCGTAGGCAGTCGGGCCTTCGTCCGGCGCACGCGCCAGGCCAAGCTGGCCGAGGCGTCCGCACAGGGCGGAGTATAGCGTATCGACCGGGTCGGCCCGGCGCCGGCGCCATAATATTCTGGCGCCCAGCAACACCAGGCAGCCCAGCGCCAGCAGCGCCACGCTGCGCCAGCCGAACAGGCCGCCCTGCAGGCGCTGCACCAGGTCGTGCTGGCGCTGCGGCGTATAGTTCAGCACCCACTGGTTCCAGCCGTTGTTGGCGGCGCCGAGCGCGTAGCGTACCCGCGCCAGCAGCGAATCCGGGTCCGGCTGGATCAGGCGGCCCAGCATGTCCATGCCGAACGGCGCAGGCGGCGGCAGGGCGTCCGCCATGCCGCGCTGCACGCGCAGCGGCGACACCGCGGCGGTCGGGTCGAGTCGCACCCAGCCGCGTCCTTCGAGCCAGACCTCGGCCCAGGCATGGGCATCCGACTGGCGCACCGTCAGGTAGCCGTCGATCGGATTCAGCTCGCCGCCCTGGTAGCCGGTCACCACCCGCGCCGGCACGCCGGCCGCGCGCATCAGGAACACGAAGGCGCCGGCATAGTGCTCGCAGAAGCCGGCGCGGGTGCGGTACAGGAATTCGTCGATCGAGTTTTCGCCCGGCAGCAGCGGCGGCTGCAGCGTGTACACGTAACCCTTGCCGGCGAAATCGCGCAGCACGGCCGCCGCGCGGCGTGCCGGATCGGCTTCCTGGGCGCGCAGGCGCTGGCCGGCGGCGAGGGCGCGCGGATTGGCGCCGTAGGGCAGCAGCAGCCAGTCGGCCGGATCGTCCAGGGCAGCGTCGCCCTGCAGCCGGAAATTGACGAAGGAGGCCAGGTCGTAGCGCACCCGCTCGGTCAGCGGCGCGTTGGCCTGGATCTCGAGTTCGGGGGTCAGGCTCACGCTGCGGTCGGGCAGCGCCGGCAGCGCCTGCGGCACCTCGAGCGCGAACAGCCAGCGCGCCTGCGACGCCTCCTGGGTCACCTGGTAGTGCAGCGCCTTCCCGTTGACCGAGACCGACACCGCTTGCGGACGCCCCTGGCGCCGTCCCGGCGCCAGCCGGGTCCAGGTCTGGCCGTCGTAGCTGGCCAGCACCGGACCGCGCCAGTAGAGCTGGGGCTGGGACGGCACCGGGCCGTCGAAGCGCACGCGGAAGGCGATCTCGGACGATTGCGCCAGGTTCGCCATCTGGCCCGGCGACATCGTGTCGGACAGGCCGGTGCGCGCGCTGCGGCCGTCGTCCGGCATGCCCCACAGCGGCCCCTCGACGCGCGGGAACACGACGAAGGCGACCGCCGCCAGCGGCGCCGCCAGCAGCAGGATGCGCGATCCCATCAGCAGGCGCGTGCGCAGCGGCGGCACGGCGCCGGTCAGCTGGAACGACAGCTGCACCGTCAGCAGCGCCGCCAGCGACGCCAGCATCAGCAGCGCGGTGCCGATGCTCTGCGAATAGAAGAAGTTGGTCAGCACCAGGAACAGGCACAGGAAGATCACCACGAACAGGTCGCGCCGCGCATGCATCTCCAGCATCTTGAAGGCCACCAGCAGCACCAGCATCGCCACCCCGGCATCCTTGCCGAGCAGCGTGTGATACGAATGCAGCACGCCCGCCATGGCCGCCGCGGCCACCGGCACCAGCACCAGCGTGGGCGGCATGCGCTTGCCGCGCAGCGTGATGGCGGCGCGCCAGGCCAGCGTGGCGCCGCACAGCAGCGAGACCCACGGCGGCAGGTGGGCTGCATGCGGGGCCAGCACCAGCAGGGCGCTGGCGAGCAGCAGCAGGGTGTCCTGCTTGTCGCGCGCCAGGTTCGGGAAACGCGCCTTCATGGCTTGTCCTGGCTTGGCAATCCGTACAGCGCCAGCGCGCGCAGGCAGGCCGCCTGGTGCGCCGGACCGAGTGCGGTGTCATGCTGGATGCGGCCGAGCCGGAAGGCATAGGGCAGGGTGCGCAGCTCGGCTTCCAGCACCCAGCGCGCCATGCGCGACAGCTTCAGCTCGGGGTCGAGCTGGGCCGGCAGGGCGTCGAAATCGAGCACCAGCTGGTCCACCGCGCCGCCTTCGAACTGCTTGGTGACCAGATGGCCGCCGTCGCGCGGGTCGAGGCGCGCGATCTGGCGCCAGGCCAGGTGGCGCAGCGGATCGCCCGGCTGGTAGCTGCGCACCCCGGCGAAATCGTCGCTGCCGGCACTGCCGCTGCCGTCCGGGCTGGGGCGCCCGCTCATCGGCAGCGGCGGCGCATCCTGCTCGGGCGCCGGATAGACCAGGGCGCGGCTGTCCGGCTGCCAGTAGCTCCAGGCGCGGAACAGGCCGAGCGGAAAACGGGTCGTCAGGCGCACCCGCGGCGCGGCGCACCAGCCGCGCCGATCGGTCGGTCCCGCCAGCACCAGCGCAACGCTGTTGCCGGCGGCTATGTCGATCGCGTGGCGCGGCTCGGGCGCATCGTCGACGTCGGCCAGCACCGCGTAGCGGTCGATCCGGGTCGGATTGGCTATGTGCAGCTCGAACGGCACTTCGGTGCCGGCAAACACGTCCGGCGCGCGGCCGGCGCGCAGGCGCAGGTGGGCCAGGTTGCGGTAGGTATAAAACATGTCGACCACCGCGCAGGCCGCGGCCAGGAAGGTCAGGCCGAAGCCGAGGCCGAGGTTGTAGTTGATCGAACCGATCAGCAGCACCAGCAGCAGCACGCCGTAGCCGATGCCGGCGCCGGTGGGCAGGATGTAGACGCGGCGCTGGCCCAGTTCCACCTCGCCGGCATCGCTGGCGGTGGCGCGCGTGCGCCAGGCGCCGCGCCGGCGCCGCAGCCAGCCGGACCACGGCGATTCCGCGCCGTCCACCTTGTGCGCCACGGTCGCCGTTTTCATGTCACACCGGGACCGATTTCTGCAACTGCAGCACCAGGTCGCGGCTGGCCATCGCGGTGCCGTGCGCGGACCTCAAAGGGCGCAGGCGGTGCGCGCAGACCGGCACCAGCAGCGTCTGGATATCTTCCGGGATCACGTGGTCGCGCCCCTCGAGCGCGGCCCAGGCGCGCGCCGCCTGCAGCAGCGCCAGCGTGGCGCGCGGCGACAGGCCTTCGGCGAACAGCTGGCCCGAGCGCGAGGACTGGGCCAGCGCCTGCAGGTAGTCGATCAGCGAGCCGGACGCGTGGATCGCGCGCAGCGCGCGCTGCGCCTCCATCAGCTCGCCCGGCTGCATGGTCGGGACGATGGTCTTGAGCATGGCGCGCCGGTCCTCGCCCATCAGGAGGGCGCGCTCGGCGGCGGCGTCCGGATAGCCCAGCGACAGGCACATCAGGAAGCGGTCGAGCTGGGATTCCGGCAGCGGGAAGGTGCCGACCTGGTGCGCCGGGTTCTGGGTCGCGATCACGAAGAAGGGTTCGGGCAGGGCGCGCGTGACGCCGTCGGCCGTCACCTGGCGCTCTTCCATCGCTTCCAGCAGCCCGGACTGGGTCTTGGGCGTGGCGCGGTTGATCTCGTCGGCCAGCAGCACCTGGGTGAAGATCGGCCCGGGGTGGAAGGCGAAGCCGTTCTTTTCGCGCTCGTAGACCGAGATGCCGGCCACGTCCGCCGGCAGCAGGTCGCTGGTGAACTGGACGCGGTTGAATTTCAGGCCGAGCGACAGCGCCAGCGCATGCGCCAGCGTGGTCTTGCCGACGCCGGGCACGTCGTCGATCAGGAGGTGGCCGCCGGCCAGCAGGCAAGTCATGGCCAGGCGCACCTGCCGGTCCTTGCCGACCACGATCTGGCTGACCTGGCGTGCCGCGGCGTGCAGTTTGTTAAACATGGATTCCTTTCTTGATTCCGCGCGAGCCCCAGACGCATGGTAGATTAACGTCAACGGCAATCTTTTTATTCCTGCGTCAACATGCTTCCGGTTCGATTCTATGCGAGAACCGTAAATCGGGGCGACATGGATGAGCGCAGCATACCGACAACGACCATGAGTACCGCAATCTACAGCCACCCGGACTGCCTCCTGCACGACATGGGCGACTGGCATCCGGAAACGCCGGCCCGCCTGCGCGCGATCGAGGACCAACTGATCTTGGCGCGCCTGGACGGCCTGATCGAGCACTGCAGCGCCCCGCTGGCCGACGAAGCCGCCATCCTGCGCAACCACAGCCGCGGCGCGCTCGACCTGGTGCGCGACAACCTGCCGCCGGCCGGCGAGCACTATCCGCTCGACGGCGACACCCTGCTGTGCAAGGACAGCTACCGCGCCGCCCTGCGCGCCGCCGGGGCCGCCGTGGCCGCCACCGACGCGGTGCTTGCCGGTACCATCGACAACGCCTTTTGCGCGGTGCGCCCGCCGGGCCACCATGCGCGCCCGTCCGAACCGATGGGGTTCTGCCTGTTCAACAACGTCGCCATCGCGGCCCGCCACGCGCTCGAGGTGCACGGGCTGGAACGGGTGGCGATCGTCGACTTCGACGTCCACCACGGCAACGGCACCGACGAATCCTTCCGCGACGACCCGCGCGTGCTGATGGCCAGCTTTTTCCAGCACCCGTTCTATCCGTACACCGAACCCGGCCCGGTGACACCGACCAGCGTCAACATCCCGGTGCCGGCCCGCACCGACGGCAGCGCCATGCGCAAGGTGGTCGAGGAACAGTGGCTGCCGGCCCTGCATGCGCACCGGCCGCAGATGATCTTCGTGTCGGCCGGCTTCGATGCCCACCGCGAGGACGACCTCGGCGGCATGGCGCTGGTCGAAGCGGATTACGCGTGGATCACGCACCGGCTGGTCGAGGTGGCGCGCGAACACGCCCAGGGACGCATCGTCAGCTGCCTGGAGGGGGGCTACAATCTATCGGCGCTGGGACGCAGCGTCGTGGCCCACGTCAAGGCCTTGGCCGAGCTGGACTGAGAACCTATTTGAACGCGGCAGTCTCTAAACTCGACAACAACCAGGTTGGAGAGAATGATGAGACTACTGCGTTTCTGCATCGCGCTGTGCCTGCTCGTGGTTACGGGGCTGGCATCGGCGGCCAACTACACGCTGTGGATCAACGGCCGCACCGGCGGCGGCATCGTCGGCAATTACAACAGCTGGACCTACTGGGGCCCGTCCGGCGTCGACGCCGGCATCAACAAGAAATCCGTCAACTGGGACGGGCGCAGCAGCATCGCGGCGGCGAGCCCGCGCATCCGCGACGCCCTCGACTGCTTCTGCACCGGCAATAACTGGTGCTACATCGCGACCCACAGCGCCGGCGACCTCCTGATCGGCTACACGCTGGCCAACTACGGCGGCTCGACGCGCACGGTCAGGAATGCGGTGGCCGATGGGGCCGGCGTCTGCGGCGCCGGCGGTGGCACGCAGACCGGCTGGAACATCAAATGGGTGGCGTCGGCGGCCGGCTCCGGCGGCGGTTCGGAACTGGCCACCATCGGCGCCTGGACCACCTCGGAGCCGCTGGTGCAGGACGTCCGGGTCGCCACGGCGCGCGCCATGTACAACCACAATGAAACCCGCGGCGTCGTGTTCTGGATGTATGCCGGCGCGCGCGGCACCCTGTACTCCGGCGTGCTGCCGGGCCAGGACGACGAGGTCGAGGCCTATCACAGCGCGGGCGGCGTGGCCGGCAGCGCGGGCCGGGCACTGTGCAATCCGGGCGACTGGTTCTGCAACGACCTGACGCTCGGTACGGCGCCGAACCAGGGCGGCAGCACCAAGTGGAACAACCATTCGGTGGCCTTCCGCGACGATGGCGAAGACTACAACCACTACACGAACGGCAGCTGGGGCGGGATCGTGTCGGTGATGCGCAATGCGGTGGCGGCCAACGCGCGCTAGCGGACGCCCGGCGGGACGGTCCCCACGGGCCATGAGCGCGGCGCGGACCTTGGCGCCGTGGTTGGCGCTGATATCGGCGCTGCTGCTGGCGCTACTGGCGGCGTCGCGCCTGTTCCGTCACGATCCGCCGGCGCCGCTGCCCAGCGCCGCGGCCGCCATGCCCGGCGCATCGGTCCGCCATGTTGCCGGCAAAGCGGATGGCGCCGGCTTGCCCGCGCCGGACGACCGTGCGCGCCGGCGGCGCGCGCTGATCGAACATCTGCAACTTGTCGACCACACATATTGCAGCTACCGCGCCGGCAGCCGCTATCCGGCCGGTTCGCGCCCGATGGCCGAGCACATCGACCAGAATGCGCCGAATGCGCCGGTCACCGAGATGAATCCGCTGCGCCTCGAAGGCGGCGGCAGCGATGCCACGGTCCAGGTGCAGACGGCGCAGTCGCGCGTCTACCTGGCGGCCGGCGAGGCGGTGGCCTTCTCGCTGCGCGCGGTCGACGCCGGGGGCAGGGTGCTGCCGCTGGTGGTCACGCGGGCGCTGGCACGCGGCATCACCTACGGCGCCACGCGCGCGGCGCCCCTGGTCACGCTGCCCTTCGCCGACGATGGCAACGGCGCCGATCCGGTCGCGGGCGACGGTGCCTTTGCCGGCGTGCTGGCCCCGGCCCAGACCGGGCTGGCCGGCTTCGATGGCACCATCCGCACCGAAGTCCGCTTCAATGCCGGCGGCAAGAGCGGTGCGGTCCTGTTCGACGTCATCCACACGCCCGAGCTGCCGGCCGTGTGGAGCGGCCCCGCGCGCGAGGCGGTCGAGAACGGCGCGCTGGCCTTCATCCTGAAGCTCGATGTGCGCATGCCCGGCCGCTACGTGATCAGCGGCCGCGTCGACGATGGCGCCGGCCGCCCGTTCGCGCTGCTGACCTTCAACGACGTCCTCGGTCCCGGCCCCAACGACCTCAGGCTGACGGTGTTCGGCAAGCTGATGCGCGACCGGGAAGCGGCGCTGCCGCTGACCCTGCGCGACGTCGACGGCTACCTGCTCAAGGAAAATCCGGGATCGGCCACCGACCGCGCCCTGCTGCCGCGCCTGGAAGGCAAGGTCCTCACCAGCGGGGCGCATCCGCTGGCCGGCTTTTCGGACGCCGAATGGCAGAGCGAGGAACGCTCGCGCTACCTGGCCGAGTTCGGGAAGGACGTGGCGCTGGCCCGGCAGCAGCTGGCAGTCTTCGATCCCGGACAGCCCCTGCCGCCGAGCGAGTGTGCGCAACCAGGGCAAAACGCGCCTCTAAAATAGGGGGAGCAGGCGCACCCAGCGTAAAATAGCGCTTTGAACGCAGATTTTTGAGAATACAAGATGTCGATACAATGGTTCCCGGGGCACATGGCCGCCGCGCGCAAGGAAGCCGCGGAGCAGATGGAAAACATCGATGTGGTCATCGAGGTCCTGGACGCCCGCCTGCCGCAGGCGAGCAGCAACCCGATGGTCGAGGAATTGCGCAAGTTCCGCCAGCGCCCCTGCCTGAAAGTGCTGAACAAGACCGACCTGGCCGATCCCCAGGCCACCGCCGCCTGGGCCGCCTGGTATGACGCCCAGGACGGCGTCACCGCCTATCCGATGACGACCAAGAAGCCGTCCGACGTCAACCGCATCCCCGAGCTGTGCAAGTCGCTGGCGCCGCACCGCGGGGTGCCGACCAAGCCGCTGCGCATCATGATCATGGGCATTCCCAACGTCGGCAAGTCGACCCTGATGAACGCGCTGCTGAAAAAGCGCGTGGCCAAGGTCGGCGACGAACCGGCCGTGACCAAGACCCAGCAGCGCCTCTACCTCGACAAGTTCACGGTGCTGGTCGATACCCCCGGCATGCTGTGGCCGAAGATCGCGATGGAAAGCGATGGCATGATGCTGGCCGCCAGCCACGCGGTCGGCACCAATGCCGTGATCGAGGAGGAAGTCGCGGAATTCCTCGGCACGCTGCTGCTGGAACGCTATCCGCAGCTGCTGGCGGCGCGCTACGGCCTCAAGACCGAGGGCATGGACGGCGTCGGCGTGATCGAAGGCGTGGCGGCGCGGCGCGGTTTCCGCGTGCGCGGCGGCGACTTCGACTACGAAAAGGCAGCCCACGTGCTGCTGCAGGATTACCGCCAGGGCGCGCTCGGCCGCATCAGCCTGGAAACGCCGCAGACCCGCGCCGTGGCGCTGGAGCAGCACCGCATCGAGATGGAAGAGAAGGCGCGCATCGCTGCCGAGAAAGCGGCCCGCAAGGCAGAAGAGGCAGCCCGCGGCAAGCGCGGCACCTGAACCTTACGCCATGTTGCCGGGCGCCTGGCCGAACCGGAAGCTCGACACGGTCAAGGCGCCAAAGAACGCGTCCTCGTGATACACGCAGGCGGCCGCCTCCTGCTCGGCTGCCCCCAGCGCCACCCACAGCGGCACCAGGTGATCCTCGCGCGGGTGCGCATGCCGCGCATACGGCGCCTCGCTCCACTGCAGCATCGCCTGTTCGCGGTCGGCCGGCGACAGTTCGAGCAGCACGTGCTGCAGCCAGGTGTCGAAGGCATGCGAGGCCAGCGCGCCGCCCGGCCCGAACTGGCGCAGGTTGTGGAAGGAGAGGCCGCTGCCGAGGATCAGCACGCCCTCGTCGCGCAGCGGCGCCAGTGCGCGTCCGGCGGCCAGGTGGACGGCCGGGTCGTAGCCGCGGCGGATCGACAATTGCACCACCGGCATGTCGGCATCCGGGTACACCGATTTCAGCATCGAGAAGGTGCCGTGGTCGAAGCCGCGCTCGGCATCCAGCGTGGCCGGCTGGCCGGCGGCGTCCAGCAGCCCGGCCACGCGCTCGGCCAACTGCGGCTGGCCCGGCGCCGGGTACTGGATCTGGTAGGTGTGCGGCGGGAAGCCGCCATAGTCGTAGATCATGCCCGGCGCCGTGCCGGACGATACCGTGAAGCCGTCGGTTTCCCAGTGGCTGCTCACCACCAGCACCGCGTTGGGACGGGCGCCGGCCTGGCGCCGGATGTCGACCAGCGAGGCTTCCAGCTTGTCGTAGGTCGGGCCGTACTGCTCCTTCATCCATGGCCAGGGGCCGCCTCCGTGCGAGACGAAATACGTGGGCAGGCGGAGAGATGGTAAATCGGACACGGCGGCTCCTTGGATGACAGCGAAATGCCGATGGTATCCCATCCGGGCCGTTCGCGTGGCGGGTGGGCCTCAGCGCGGCGCCTGGTCGCGCGCCAGCGCCATCAGCGCAAACAGCCGCGCGCTGCGCATCCAGCCGAGCACGACCACGATCAGCTGGGCCAGCAGGATGGCGCCGACCGTGCCACCACCACCCAGCGCCGGCACCTGCACGCGCGCCAGCGCCAGCAGTGCGGCAAGCGTCAGGCCGATGGCGGTGATGACCACGTAGCTGCCCAGCAGCGCCAGCGGCCGGCGCAGCAGCAGCTTGACGCCGCCGAACCAGGCCGCCACCGCGGACTTGCGCTGCCGTTCGCTGCCGAGCAGGGCGCGGCCGGCGTCGACGGTCGCGTGCACGATCACGAACACCAGCAGCGCTACCAGGGTGGCAACGCGGGAGGCATGCGCGGCGTCGCTTTCCAGGAGCGCGCTGGTCGCCGTGTTGCCGGCCGCACGGAAGGCGGCGCCGGCCAGCAGCCCCGCGATCCCGAGCGGGATCACGGCCCAGATCAGCGTGCGCAGCATGCGCGGGTATTCCTGGGCGCCGCCGGTCAGGAGGGCGCCCATGCCCAGGCGCCCAGGCGCGCGCGCGGCCGCGATCGTCATCCCCGACAGCAGCGGCGACAGCAGCAGCGTCAGCGCCAGCGCGACCATGGCGCCGGTGCCGACGGCCGCGCTCCAGCGCTCCTGCAGGCTGGCGCCGATGTCGGCGATGGCCAGCATGTCGAGGCGCGCCGCCAACTGGGGCGCGTGCACCGAGTAGTCGAGATTGGCGGACAGCATGCGCCACACCGGCAGCGCGGCCACGATGGCCGGCAGCACGAGCAGCAGGACCCACCACAGCAGCAGGCGCCATTGCAGCGCGGCGCCGGCCGCGCGCAGCGCGCGCCTGAGTCCGAAAGGAGGACGGCGCACGCCGCGCAGCGCATCGTTCTCGGGGGCCAGCGACGCCGATTCGAGTTGGGAATTCATCATACGGTCGCGATCAGGGAAAGTAGGGTTTGCACGATGGCGGCGACATCCAGGCTCCAGCGGCGCGCGGCGCCGGGGTCGGGGTCGATGGTGCGGCTGTCGTCCAGCTTGCTGACGTCGAGGAAGTGGCTGCGCTGCGGATCGAGTTCGGCCGACACCGCCTTGGCCGGCTTGACCCAGCTGAACTTGCGCCATGGTTCGTCGGCATCCCAGCGCACGGTCTCGACGCTGCCGTCGGCGAACTTCACGCGCAGCAGCTGGGGTACCGGCGCGCCCTGGCGCCGCACCAGCACTTCGGTGCGCCACGGGTAGGGGCCCTGGCCCTCCCTGGCGTTCGGATGCGCCTTCTTCCAGTCGGCGCGCACGCTGTCGATGCGTTTGTCGATGTCGCTCTGCTTGTCCTCGACCCAGGCGCTGCCGGCCTGGCGCGTGCCCGGCAGCGGCACTTCCTCATGGCTGCTGAAGGCGGCGATGCGGTCGTCGACGCGCGCGCTCTTGTAGACCTGCTGCGCGAATACCGCTTCCACCGCGGCACGCCGGCCGCTCGCTTCGGCCAGGGTCTCGCGCAGGTCGGCCACGCTCGGGTGGCGGAATTTCCAGCGCCGGTAGTATTCCTTGAAGGCGCGCTCCGTCGCCTCCTTGCCGATCTGCGCTTCCAGGTCGCGCATCGTGATGGCAGTGCGCGAATAGACCGGGCCGATGCCCTGCAGGCGGTCGTAGGCGTTCTGGCCGGGCGCGTCGGCCGGGTCGTTGCGCGGCGTGCCCATGCGTTCGGCCTCGAACGCCTTGAAGCCGGGCCCGAAGCCGAGCTTGCGGCTGAGCGGGGTGGCCAGGTGAATGTCCTGGCCGCGCTCGCGCAGCATGCGCAGCTGCCAGTACTCGTTGAGGCCTTCGTCCAGCATCGGTTCCTCGAATTCGTTCGAGGCCAGCAGGCCGTAGAAATAGCCGTGGCCGAATTCGTGGATGGTGACGGCGTCGAGCGCGTAGCGGCTCAGCGTGTCCGGATCGGCGTTGACGTAGCCTTCGGCGGTGAAGAAGGTCGGGTATTCCATGCCGCCGGCTTCTTCCGCGTTGTAGGGCGGGATGACGACGGTCAGCGTTTTATACGGGTAGGGGCCGAGCGTGTTCGAGAAATAAGTCAGCGAATCCTTGGCTGCCTTCAGCGCCGGCGCCGCGCTGGCCACGTATTCGGGCGGATAGAGCACGGTCACCGTCACCTGCGGGCTGCCGGGACCGGTCCAGGTGTCGACCATCGGCTTGGCGGTGCGGCGGTCGGCCGTCCAGGCGAAGTCGTGGATGTCGCCCTGCACGAAGCGCTGGGTCAGCATGCCGTCCTTCTCGACCGGGGTGCCGACGCGCTCGCCGGTGGCGCCGACCGTGTACTCTTTCGGTACGGTCAGCCGGACGTCGTAGCTGCCGAAGTCGGCGTAGAACTCGGAATTCAGGTGCATCTCGTGCGCATTCCAGCGCGGGGCGGTGGCGCCGCGCTCGCCCGGCAGTTCCAGCACGCCGATCTTGGGGAACCACTGGCCGACCAGGTGGAAGGTGCCGAAATAGCCGGTGCGCGCGATCACGCGCGGCAGCTGGGTATGGAAGTTGATGTCGAAGGTGGTCGAGGCGCCCGGCGCCACCGCGGTGGGCAGGTCGAAGCGCACCACGGTGTGGTCGCTGGCCGGGCCGCCGTCGGGCTGGACGAAGGTCCACGGCACTTGCGCATCGCCCTGGCTGACGCCGCGCAGCGCGATGTGGCCCCATTCGCCGTCGCGCGTGTCGACGCCGGAGCGGAAGCCGCTCTCGCGCAGGCGCTTCTCGGTGAAGAAGGTGCTGCCGCTGCCCTCGAAGGCATTCATGTACAGATGCAGGTAGACGCTTTTCACCGGCACGGCGCTGCGGTTGCGCCAGGTGAGTTTTTCGCGTCCGGTGACGCTGTGCTTGACCGGGTCCAGCGTGGCGTCGATGTCGTAGTGGACCACGCGGTCGGACAGGGTCGGCTCGCTGCCGCTGCGCGGGCCGCCCCAGGCAGTCGGGCTGCTCGGCGTGGTGACTGCGGCGGCATGCGGGCCTGCCAGCGCAATGCCGTCGGCGCCGGATACCGGAGTAGTGGCCGAGGTGGCCGCCGAGCTGGCGGCCACCTCGGCTAGTGCGCCGTCCTGGACGCGCAGGCCGGCCGTGACCGCGGCGCCCGCTGCCAGCAAGCTGCCGGCGACACCCGCGGCGGCGGCGATCTTGAATACCGTGGAACTGAGTCGCATGAAAACGCACCCCTCAAAGTGATCTTGCTTTTATGCACATAACTATATGCGAGAACGCGACGGACGATCCACTCTTTATGATGACCTGTTGGTCCACGGATGGCGGTCGACTTTTATCAAAGGTATAATCGCCCGGTTCTGGTGCTCCGGCGTGCGTTCCGCGCGCCGAGTCAAACGGGAAACACGGCATGCCCGGCCTCCGGCCCGGCGTCAACGTGTGCTGCCCCCGCAACGGTAAGCAAGCGCCGCTTTCAATGAAGCGGCAGGCTGCATCGCAAAACGCGATGCAGTCGGTCTTGCAAGCCCGGATACCGGCCAGAACAGGGGGAAGCCATGGCATGCACGCGGCTTCCATGAGGAACCGGTGTGCGGGGACGCGCGCCGGCCAAAACGAATCAAGAATAAATCCAATGAATCCTGCTGTTGTTTCCAGCGGCGCACCGGCCGTCCGGCCGCTCGCGCTGGCCTGCGCCCTTGCCCTGTCCCTGCTGAGCGGCACTGCCGCCGCCCAGGACGTTCCGTCGACCGTCGTCGTCACCGGCGCCCGCTTCCCGAGCGACACCGCGCTGCAGCCGATCGGTGCCACCGTCATCACCCAGGACGAAATCCGCCGCGCCGGCGTCAACGACGTCAACGCGGCGATCCGCAAGATCGGCGGCGTGTACGGCCGCCAGAGCCTGGATTCCTCGCCCGACTTCACGCTCGACCTGCGCGGCTTCGGCACCAACAGCGCCCAGAACATGGTGGTGCTGGTCGATGGCGTGCGCCTGAGCGAGAACGAACAGACCGCGCCGAGCCTGGCCGCGATCCCGATCGACACCGTCGAGCGCATCGAGATCACGCGCGGCGGCGGCAGCGTGCTGTACGGCGACGGCGCCATCGGCGGCGTGATCCAGATCTTCACCCGCCGCGGCGCCCGGCAGGGCATGCACGGTTCGGTGTTCGCCGAAGGCGGCGAATTCCACCAGCACGACGTGCGCGTGGCGCTGACCCAGGTGACCGGCGACATCACGGCCGACGTCGCCGTGGCGCGCCAGGGCAGCCAGAACTACCGCAAGAACGGCGCCTACGACCTGCGCAATTTCAGCGTCGGCCTGCAGACCCGCATCAACAACGGCCGCATCGGCATGCGCGTCGAAAGCGCCCAGCAGGAAACCCGGTTCCCCGGTCCGCTGACGCTGGAACAGTTCAACGCGGACCCGACCACGGCCAGCACGGCGCAGGACTTCGGCTCGCTCGACACCAACCTGGCGACCGCCTTCGCCGAGTACCGCCTGGGTGCGGTCGACCTGGCGGCCGAGCTGTCGCACCGCGAACGCAACGTGCGCGCGGCCTACCTGTCGAGCGCCTACCCGTCGACCAATGCCTACGACGGCCGCCAGGACCAGTTCTCGCCGCGCGTTCGCTGGCTGGGCAGCGTGGGTGGCATGGTCAACGAAGCCGTGGCCGGCGTCGACCTGGCGCGCTGGAAGCGCAAGACCAATTCGCCATACTCGAACGCCGACGCCAGCCAGACCTCGCGCGCCGTCTACCTGCGCGACGAGCTGCGCTTCGACGCCGCCCACGAGGGCCGCCTGGCGCTGGGCGCGCGCCACGAGACCTTCGACAAGGACTTCACCGACGAGCTGGCCTTCGCCACCCCGGACCACGGCAAGCAATCGCAGAACGCCTGGGAAGCCCAGGTCAGCTACAAGCCGCTGGCGCCGCTCGGCGTGTACGCCAAGGCAGGGCAGAGCTACCGCGTGCCGAACGTCGACGACAATGCCTTCCGCTTCCCGGTCAACACGATGCTGAAGGTACAGACCTCGCACGACCTGGAACTGGGCGCGACGCTGGCCAACGCAGCCGGCGACAGCAAGCTGACCGCACGCCTGTTCCGCCACAAGCTGAACAACGAGATCTTCTACGACCCGACCGTGAACGGCTTCGGCGCCAACACCAACCTCGATCCGACCCGCCGCCAAGGCATCGAGATCGATGCCGAGACCCGCATCGCCGCCGACTGGCATGCCAGCGCCCACCTGCAGCACGTGAACGCCGCGTTCACCGAAGGCCCGAACGCCGGCCGCGAACTGGTGCTGGTGCCGAAGAACGTGGTCACCGCGCGCCTGGCCTGGCTGCCGGCGGGCGCCCAGTCGGCCGACGTCGGCGTCCAGTGGGTCGACCGCCAGCGCAACGGCAACGACTTCGACAACAGCTGCGACTTGCGCATGCCCTCGTACGTGAGCTTCGACGCCCGCTACGCGGTCAAGACCGACGGCTGGGAGTTCGCCGTCAGCGGCCTCAACCTGGCAGACCGCCAGTACTACAGCTACGCCTACGGCTGCCGCTCGGGCATCTACCCGAGCAACGGCCGCCAGGTGAAAGTCTCGGCCCGCTACGACTTCTAAGGGCTGTAAGTACCGTAAGCAAATGCAAAATCTAAGCCCCGGCTAATGGTCGGGGCCTGAAAAAGTGGTAATCTCGCGGTCGTTCGTTCCAACCAGTACCCGTAACCAGACACCAGAAGGATATCTATGCGTTCCCTGCGTTTTGCCCTGCTCGCCGCTGCCCTTGCCGCCGGCACCGCCTTCGCTTCGCCGACCGACCCGAAGAATGGCGTCGAGTACATTACGCTCCCCCAGCCGCAAGCGGTGCAGGCCGTGGGCAAGAAGGTGGAGGTGATCGAATTCTTCATGTATCACTGCCCGCACTGCAACGCGCTGGAACCGCAGTTCGAACAATGGGTCAAAAAGCAGGGTGACAACATCGTCGTGCGCCGCGTGCATATCCCGTCGCAGGGCGCCAGCGATCCGGAAGCCCACCTGTACCTGACGCTCGAAGCGCTGGGCAAGGTCGAGCAGATGCACGCCAAGGTGTTCAAGGCAATGCACGTGGACCGCGTGCGCCTGACCAAGGACGATACGATCATCGACTGGGTCTCGAAGAACGGCATCGACCGTGCCACCTTCCTGAATGCGTGGAACTCGTTCGGCGTGATGACCAAGCTGCGCCAGCAGAGCAAGCTGGTCGAGGCCTACAAGGTCGAAGGCGCGCCGACCATCGTCATCGACGGCAAGTACCAGACCTCGCCGTCGATCGTCTACAATTCGGTGAAGACCACCAACGAGCCGCAGCTGTTCCAGGCCACCCTGCAAGTGATGGATGCCCTGGTCGCCAAGGCGGCGAAAACGAAGTAATCAAGAACCCAAGATGAGCGACGCCGAAGGCAAGATCCTCAAGATATACGACAAGTCCAAGCCGGAAACGGAGGACTTGTTCGATTCGAGCAACTGGAACCACCTCGCGTGGTGCCTGGCGCTCGCTTTCGCGGCGCTCGCCTTCTGGCTGAGTATCGCGCTGGTGAATGCCGAAAACCAGCGTAATGCCCTGATGACGAACCAGTGCCAGGACCCGGTGTTCAAGGGGTCGATCGACCAGCAATGCCTGCGCACGGTGCGCTCGCGCGACCACTGGTGGGAACACCTGTGGTACGGCGTCACCCACGTGAAGCCGGAAGCGCCGCCGAAGCCTGGCCGCTGAGCCAGTCGAGCTCGCTCATCTTCAGTTTTTAGCTTTGAGTTTCCATTAAGTAAATATACCCTGGAAACAATGCTACCCTTTAGGTTCGTCCAACGAACCTGAAGGATTGCATCATGCGTTTCCTCGATCTCGCTGCCGCCAGTGTGTTTCTGCTGGCTTCCATCGCCGCCCTGGCATCGCCCGCCAATCCGCAGAATGGCGTCGACTACGTTACGCTTTCCCAGCCGCAGCCCGTGCAGGCCACCGGCAAGAAGGTCGAGGTGATCGAGTTCTTCATGTACCACTGCCCGGTGTGCAATGCACTCGAGCCGGGCTTCGAGAACTGGATCCGCCAG